>JAEEGL010972429.1_pt1 | contig 10197 bp, 9 predicted proteins | sample 9134231 | NCBI WGS metagenome assembly JAEEGL01 (sample SAMN16246548, study PRJNA631951) | gut metagenome | biome: gut microbiome; feature: rumen; material: fiber-attached | host: Bos | place: Iran: Karaj | collected 2018-10
CATTGCTGACTACGGTATCGTCGGCGACCTGTACAAGGTCATCCCCATGATCATCGAAGAATGGGATAACTTCTCCACAGCTCTGTAATATTTTCTACAAGACCTTTAAGGGCGGCTCTCCGGAGCCGCTCTTTTTTGTGCACATGGGGACAGGTACAATGTGTCGTTTTGACCCACCGCAGGCGCCGGGTCGCAAATTCGGGAATCTGGTGTTTCATCGATTTCTTTCGCGTGCCGTTTCGGCGCAGCTCCGTGGACTCGGCCGGTTCCGTCTTTGCGGAACGCGGCCTCGGGCATCACACCGCCGCAGCGCCCTGAGACGCGCGTCCAAAACGGATTACGCTCAGAAACCGGAAACACAGACGATTCCCTCAGATTGCTCCCCGTCACCTGCTGCGGGTCGCAAAAATAGAATGATAGCCACCCCTCGGGGCAGGACTGTCAATTATCTGGTTACTGCAAAACTGCCTTTCCCCTAATGTAAATGGCTTATATCGCGCTAATCTCAAACCACACATGGATCGCAATTGACAATATTATCCATTTTATGTTACTGTAAAAATATGGATAACATTGAAAAGGATAAAATCAAGAAGAAAAGGGGCCGGAAAGGCGAAGACCTGGCCTGCGAATTCCTGAAACAGAACGGCTACCACGTGATCGAGCGCAATTTCCGCTGCAAAATGGGCGAGATCGACATCGTTGCGACCAGCGGAGACTATATCTGCTTTACCGAGGTCAAAGCCCGGACACGGACCGACTACGGCATGCCCCGGGACGCGGTGGACCGCAGAAAACAGCAGAAGCTCCTGCGCTGCGCACAGCTGTATCTGAAGCTGCATCCAGGCTATGCGGAGCGGTTTTCTCCCCGTATGGACATCGTGGAGGTCCTTTACACGGAAAAAGGAACTTACGCGCGGCATACACCCAACGCATTTTCTCTTTCCTAGGGATGCGCGAGGCGGTGTATAATAAAGCCAGAGTATGAAAAGGAGTACGCCGCATGGAATACGATAAGAGACAGCTTCTGAAAGACGCCTTTGCGGGGAAAGAAACGCCGAGGGTCCCCTGCGGGTTCTGGCATCATTTCGTGCTGGGCAGGGATCAGTTCGTCGCGGACAAGGACGAAGCGCTGCAGAAAAAGATCGTGGAGGGTCACAGAACTTATTACAGGACGGTGCGGCCCGACATGATGAAGATGATGAACGAGGGTTTTTTCGGGTATCCGCCCATCATGGACAACGACCTGCGGACAGGGCGTGACCTGCTGAAGATCAAGGCGATCGGGCCGGAGCATCCCTGGGTCACGGACCAGGTGAAGCACGTGCAGCGCATCATCGACCAGTTCGACAGGGAGGTCATGACCTTCTACAACGTCTTCTCGCCGCTGCAGAACATCCGCATCCGCTTCGATTTCCTGGACCTGGAGTATGACCGTTTCGTGCAGCTGGCGGAGCAGTATCCGGAGGAACTGGCCGCGGCGGGCGAGGAGATGAAGAAAGACTATACCGCCCTGGTGCAGAGACTGTTCGAGGAAACATCCCTGGACGGCATCTATTACTGCGTGCAGAACGTGCAGAGCCCTATGTATACGAAGGAGCTGTACGACCGCATCCTCGGGCCGTCCGAACGCGCCGTGCTGGATCTGGCGAACCGCTATTCGCAGTACAATATCCTGCACATCTGCGGTTATGCGCATCATACGAACGATATGAAATACTATCTGGATTACGACGCCGGCTGCTACAACTGGGCAGTCCACACGGAGGGGCTTTCCATTGCGGAGGGCAGAAAACTGTTCCCGGACAAGTGCATCCTGGGGGGCTTCGACAACAATCCGGGCACGCTGATCGATACGGGCACCCGCGAAGAACTGCGGGACTACGTGGGTCAGCTGATCCGGGAAAACGGCTACCGGGGCTACATCCTCGGCGCGGACTGCTCCATTCCCAATCTGATCGACGACAGGCGGGTGCGCGCCGTCACGGACGCGGCCAGAATGTTCCCGAACCCGTCTTTCCCGGAAAACGCATAGACTTTGGAGGTCGTTATGAATAAAAATCTGTTTGTATTAGGCGCGGGCAACATGGCGGAGAGCATCGTGGCGGCTCTGCTGGAGGACAAGGTGTTCGAACCGTACAACGTGACGGTCTACGACATCTCCGAGGCGCGCATGGACCACATGATTCGGACGTACGGCGTCATCGCCGCGCTGGATCCTGCTGCAGGGCTGGCAGACGCGGACGTGATGCTTCTGGCCGTCCGCCCCCAGGATCTGCCGCAGGTCCGGTGGATCAAGGACGCGGAAAAGAAAACGGATCTTTTGATCGTCTCCATCGTCTGTTCCCAGCTCATCTCCACGCTGGAAGAGGTGATGGGCGAAGGAAAAACCGCCCGCATGATGCCGAATACGCTGACGAAGGCGAAGCACGGTTATTCGTCTCTCTGCGTCAACGATGCCTGTACGGAAGAAGACAGGAAGTCTCTGGAGGCGATCGCGGGCGCCATCGGGCAGTATATGTACGTGGACGAAAAGCTGTTCAACGCCTGGACTGGCTTCGCGACCTCGGCGCCGCTCATGATCTACAAGTTTATCTACGGCATGATCGAGGGCGGCATCTACAGCGGTTTTACGCTGGAGCAGAGCAAGGAGATCATTTACGAAGCCATCGTCGGCTCCGGGCTGAACCTGCAACTGACCGGCGAACATCCGCTGCAGCTCGTGGATAAACTGACGACGCCGGGCGGCGTGGGCATCGAGCATTTCAAGGCGCTGGAAGAAGGCAATTTCACGAACCTCTGCATCGACGCGGTCTGGGCCGCGGTGCAGAAGGCGGAAGCTATGGCGGACAAGTACAAGGTGGAGTAGATGAAAAAGGACGCGATCGAAAAGACGAACGTCATGCGGCTGCTGGATCAGAAGAAGGCCGTGTATCAAAGCCATACCTACGTCAGCACCGGCGCGATCTCCGGCGTGGAGGTGGCGGCTGCCCTCGGCCAGGATCCGGCCTGCGTGTTCAAGACCCTGGTGACCGCAGGGAAGAGCGGGCAGCATTACGTGTTCGTGATCCCCGCGGCGAAGGAACTGGACCTGAAAAAAGCCGCGAAGGCGGCGGGGGAGAAGAGCATCGAGATGATCAAGTCGAAAGAACTGCTGCCGCTCACCGGTTACGTGCACGGCGGATGCAGTCCCATCGGCATGAAGAAATTTTTCCCGACGTTTATCGACAGAACCGTGGAAAACTGCGAAACGTTCTGCTTCTCCGCGGGCAAGATCGGTTATCAGATCGAGACGGACCTGCAGACCCTTGCGAAGATGATACGATTTACGCTGGCGGACCTGACGGAAGAAGCGCAGTAAGGAGGCATCTATGAAAGCAGCAGTTTGGCACGGCTATAAGGACGTGCGGATCGAGGACAGACCTGTTCCCGATCCAAAGGCGGGGCAGGTGCGCATCAAAGTGGATTACGCCGGCATTTGCGGCACGGACCGCCACGAATACGTGGGACCGAATTTCATCCCGGTCACGAAACCGCACCGGCTGACGGGCCGCACGGCGCCTCTTATCATCGGCCACGAATTCTCCGGCCGCATCGACGCTGTGGGCGAAGAAGTCTCCGGCTGGGATCTGGGTCAGCGCGTGACCGCCAACGGCAGCCTGACCTGCGGCGAATGCGAACTGTGCCGTTCCGGCCGCTACAATATCTGTAAAAAGCTCGGCTTTGTAGGCGTCGGAGACGACGGCTGCTTCGCGGAATACCTGGTTGTCGGCGCGGATAAACTGTTTGCGATCCCAGACGAAGTGACCCAGAAGGAAGCCGCCGTGGCGGAGCCTCTGGCCTGCGGCATCCACGCTACGAACCTGATCGGCAAACTGGGCGGGGTCGAGGATAAACTGGCCGTCATCGTAGGCCCCGGCATCATCGGCATCGGAGCGTTCTACGCGGCGAAACTGGCCGGCGCCCGCAAGGTGCTGGTGATCGGCCGCGGGGAAGAGAAGAGAACGGTCATCGAAAAACACGGCGGAGAATTCCTGAACACCGCGCTGCTGGAAAACGGCGCGGCGGACGTTCCCTCGTACGTGGAAAAGTGGTCGGACGGCGCGCTGGCGGACGTCGTCTACGAATGCGCCGGCACCCAGCAGACGCTGGATCTGTGCGTGCCCATCGTCAAGCCCGGCGGCATTCTGATGGTCATGGGCGTGTTCGGACAGAAACCCGTCGTCGATATGAATACGGTGCAGGAAGCCGAGCGCATCATCCTGACGAGCCAGGCCCACGTGAACGAGATCGCAGAGGCGCTGACATACATCCGGAACGGAGAGATCGACGCGGACGAGCTCGTGACGCGCGTCGTGACGCTCGACACTCTCGTCGAAGACGGATTCGAGGAACTGGAGCGCAATTCGAAGAACCACATCAAAGTACTGATCAAGGTCAGCGAATAGGCGTTAGGCAAAAAGAGCACATGGGGACAGGTACAATGTGTCGTTTTTACGACACATTGTACCTGTCCCCATGTGCTCTTTTTATGCTTCGTATACGGTTTTACCGCCCAGAACGGTCTTCAGCACGTTTGTGTCTTTGATCGCCTCCGGTTCGACTGTAAAGATGTCGCGGTCGAGCACGAGAAAGTCCGCCAGTTTTCCGGGCGAGATCGTGCCCTTGATGTCCTCCTCGAAGGAGTCGTAGGCGGCGTACTTCGTATAGGTGCAGACGGCTTCGTAGACGGACATCCTGTTCTCCGGACAGCTGCCGCCTTCCGGCCAGCCGTTTTTATCGCAGCGGGTCACGCAGCAGTAGATACCCAGCCACGGGTCTTCGTCCAGGCCCGGCGCGTCGGATCCGGACGTTACGACGACACCGTCGCGCAGCATGCGGCCCCAGGCGTTGGCGTAGGGCATGCGCGCCGCGCCGATGCGGTCTTCGATCCAGGCCGCGTCGGTATCCATGTACAGTGGCTCCGCGTCGATGACCACGGGAAGCTCTCGAATGCGCTGCAATACGTCTTCCGTCGCCACTTCCAGGTGTATCATGCGGATGCGCGGGTCGGGCTGCGGATCTTCGCGCAGCAGCGTTTCGACAGCGTTCGTCAGCATCTCGCAGGCCTTGTCGCCGATGACGTGGGTGCCGGTCTGGATGCCGAGGGAATAGGCCTTGCGCAGCGCTTCGGTCAGCCCTTCCTGCGTGTAATTCAGCACGCCGGTGTTGCCCGGATCGTCGCAGTAGGGGGCGATCATGGCGGCGCTTCTGCCGCCGAGGCCGCCGTCCAGGAAGAGTTTGTAATAGCCGTAGCGCAGCAGCTCGTCGCCTTCGCCTTTGTGAGCTTTCAGCTCTTCAAAGTCGTCCGTGGCATAATACAGGCGGGCGTTCAGCCGGCCTTCGTCCTTCAGCTTCTGATAGGCGGCCATGTACTCCGGCAGGTTGACGTGTCTGGCCTGCACTGGATGGGCGCCGGTAAAGCCTTTTTTGTTCAGTTCGCGGATGGCCTTTTCCAGCACGTCTGCCTTGGCCTCGAGCGTGGCGTAGGCGTCCGGCATGAGGGAGACGACTTTCAGACCCGAAGCGTCGCTCAGCACGCCGTTTGGTTCCCCGTCCGCGCCGTAGAGCACGGTGCCTTCCACCTCGGGTTTGAAGCTGCGGTCGATACCGGCCGCCGCCAGCGCCGCGGAATTCGCGGAGAAAAAGTGCATGCACCAGCGGCCGATCACGACTTTGTGATCCGGGCAGGCCTCGTCCAGCACTTCCTTTGTGGGCAGGCTTTTATCATCCGTAAAGCGCTCGTTGTCGAATCCGAAACCGTAGATCCACTCTCCCGCGGGCACGTTCTTTGCGTATTCCCGCAGTTTATCCTGCAGTTCTTTCACCGACGTGACCTTGTCCAGCAGCAGTCTTTCCAGACTGCAGGCGTAGGGGAAGAGGTGGATGTGAGTGTCGATCAGCCCCGGGATGACGGTCTTTCCCTGCAGGCCGATCACGTCGTCCGCCATCGCGGCAGCTTCTTCGCTGCTGCCGCAATAGACAAATCTGCCGCCGCGCACCGCGATCGCTTCGCACGCGGCGCCGTCGTTTTCCATGGTGTAGATCTTCGCGTTGACATATGCGGTCGTTTTCTCCATCGTTTCGGTCTCCTTTACGCGATGCCGCCTCCGTCGACGACGAGCGCGGCTCCGGTGACCCATCCGGCCAGGTCGGAGCACAGGAACAGCACGCATTTCGCGATGTCTTCGGGCTGTCCGATGCGGGCGAGGGGACGTCCGCTGCCGCAGGCCTTCAGGAATTCCTCGATGTCGTCGTCGGACTTGATCTCGCCGGTCTGACGGCCTTCGGAGATCATCATGTTCGTCACGGTGTCGCCCGGGTTGACGGAATTGACGCGGATATTGTCTTTGCCGTGGTCGATGGCCATGGCGCGGGTCACGTTGACGATGCCGCCTTTGACCGCGCAGTAGGCCGCCGCCTGGTCGCCGCCCTTCAGACCCCAGCCAGAGCCTGTGTTGACGATGGAACCGCCGCCGGCCTTCCTCATCTCGGGAATGACGTATTTGCTCATCAGGAACAGACCCTTCAGGCCGACGTCCAGCACGAAGTCCCATTCCTTTTCGCTGAGCGCGTCGATGGTCTTGCGCACCGTGACGCCGGCGTTGTTGTGCAGAATGTTGATATGTCCAAACGCGGAGACGATGCCTTCGACGGTCTCCTTCACGTTCTGTTCGTTCGTTACGTCGCAGCGGAAAAACCGCACGTTTCTTCCGGCTTCCCGGAATTTGCGGGCTTCTTCTTCGCCTGCCGGGTTCACGTCCACGATCGCGACGGATGCGCCGTAGGCGGAGAGCATGTCCGCGACCGCAAGGCCGATACCGGAACCTGCCCCAGTGACGACGGCAACTTTTCCGCTGAGATCCAGATAGTCTTTTCTTTCAAACATAGCGCGCTCCTTTCTGTCCGTTCGAGACAGCTTTTTCTTTTATCATACCACAGAAAAAGGGCAGGTCTGAGCGGAAAAATGATTTACAAATAATGGTAACTATATTAAGATGATGGTAAAATATTCCAATTTTAACAGAGGGGATACGATATGTACGCGAGAGTATTGACAGCCGGGCTGTACGGATTGTCCGGCGAACCGACCTGGGTGGAAACGGACGTGGAAAACGGGCTGCCCGGGTTCTTTATGGTAGGGCTGGCGGACCAGGCGATCCGGGAGGCGAAGGAACGCATCCGCTCCGCGATCCTGAACGGAGGCCACAAGTTTCCGGACAAGCGGATCACGGTGAACCTGACGCCGGCCAGCAAACGCAAAGAGGGCAGCCATTTCGACCTGCCCATCGCGATGGGTCTGCTGCTGGCTTCCGAGGCAGTGCTGTGCCGGGGCGACCTGTCCTCGACGGCTTTTTTAGGCGAACTGACGCTGGACGGCAGGGTGCTGGGTGCGGGCGGCGTGCTTCCCATGGTGATCGGCCTGCAGAAAAGCGGCGTCCGGCGGGTGGTGCTGCCGAAGGAGAACGCCGCGGAGGCGGGGCTCGTCAAGGGTATGGAGATCCTTCCGGTGGAAACGCTGTCCGAAGCGGCGGAGTTCATCGAAGGCGGGCTGTCGGAGGCGTCGTTCATCGCGGAAGGGTACGTGCCGCCGGAAGACGCGGAATCCATCCTGGATTTTGCCGATATCCGCGGGCAGCAGACCGTCAAGAGGGCGGCGCAGGTGGCGGCTGCCGGAGGTCACGGGCTGCTGATGATAGGCCCTCCGGGCACGGGAAAGAGCATGGTCGGAAAGCGCATTCCCGGCATCCTGCCGGACCTGACGTACGAAGAACAGCTGGAAGTGACCCAGATCTACAGCGTGGCGGGCCAGCTGGACCTGCAGAAACCTTTTCTGACGCAGCGGCCGTTCCGCGCGCCGCACCACAATCTGTCCGCCGCCGCGCTGGCGGGAGGCGGCACGAATCCCAAGCCCGGCGAGATCTCCCTCAGCCACTGCGGCGTCCTGTTCCTGGACGAACTGCCGGAGTTCGCGCCTTCGGCGCTGGAGTGCCTGCGTCAGCCGCTGGAAGACGGCCAGATCACGATCGCCCGGGCCGGGGGCAGGTGTACGTATCCGGCCCGTTTTATGCTCGTCGCGGCCATGAATCCCTGCCGATGCGGGTATTACGGGGATCCCGTGAAGACCTGCACCTGCAACGAAAGCGAAAGGAAAAAGTATATCGGCAAGGTCTCCGGTCCGCTGCTGGACCGCATCGACATGCACGTGGCGGTGGAGCGGGTAGCCTACCGGGAGATCCGCAGCGGCCCGTATCTGAAAGCGGAGAAGGGAGACCCGCCCATCTCTTCCGCCATGCTGCGCGAAGGCGTGGTCCGTGCTGTCGAGATGCAGAAAAAACGTTACCAAGGGCTGCCTATCCGCAACAACGCAAGCCTTACGCCGCAGCAGACGGAGCGGTACTGTCCGCTTGACAGCGCCTGCAGCAGGGTGATGGAGGCCGCGTTCAGCCGTTATTCTCTGTCTGCCCGCGCATATCACCGCATTCTGCGGACGGCCCGCACGATCGCGGATCTGGAGGAGAGCGGGGCGATACGGGAGGCGCACGTCCTGGAAGCGCTCAGCTATCGCATGCCGGAGCGCTATTTCGAATAAAAGGGAGGGGGAAATATGGAAGATCTATTATGTACCATATGGCTCAGCACGCTGCCAGGCATGCCGGCAGACCGCAAATTGGAACTTTCGCGGGTTTTCGGTGGGCCCGGGGGCGTCTTCAGGGCGTCCGGGGAGGAATTGCACGAATTGTTTGCGAGAAATAATATTCTGTCAACATATGGCGCGTTCCTGAAAAAACTCCGTCAAAAGGATCTGACTCTGGCAAAACACTGCCTGAACGAGGCGGAAAAGACTGGCGCGGCTGTCGTAGCGCTGCAGTCGGACGCCTATCCGCAGCTTCTGAAAGGCATCAAGGACCCGCCGCTTGCGCTGTTCTGCCTGGGCGACGTCTCGCTGCTGAACAGCCGCTGCATCGCAATCGTTGGCACCCGCAGGGCTTCCCCCTACGGCAGATGGGCGGCGGCGGAGATCGCGAAAAAGGTCAGCTTGGCTGGGGCCACCGTGGTTTCCGGCATGGCCGAAGGCATTGACACAGCGGCCCACACCGGATGCCTGCAGGCAGGCGGCAGGACCGTCGCCGTGTTCGGGACAGGCGTGGACATCTGTTTTCCGAAGTCGAACGAGAAACTATACAAACAGATCCGTGAGAGCGGCCTGCTCGTCTCCGAATACCCGTTCGGGGAGTGGGGCAAGCCTTCGAACTTTCCGGAGCGCAACCGCATCATCGCCGGCCTGTCCGAAAGCTGCGTCGTGGCGGAGGGCGCCGTCAAGAGCGGGTCGCTGATCACGGCGGGTCTGGCGGCGGAGCAGGGACGCGGCGTGTTCGCTCTCCCCGGCAATATCAACCAGCCTGGCAGCGCGGGAACGAACCTGCTGATCTCCGAAGGCGTGCCGCCCATCGATTCCATGGACCACGCGCTGAAGATCCTCGGCCTGGAGGGCCTTCCGGCGGAAAGCCGCACCGATCTCAGCGACCACGAGAAGGCGCTGCTGCGCCATATCCGGGGCTGCGGCAGCAGTTCGAAACAGTATATCTGCGAGACCTGCAGCCTCGGCGCGCAGGAAAGCGCCATGCTGCTGACGTGTCTGGAACTCAAGGGACTCGTGCGTATCGAGGGCGGACAGGTGTTTGCTTTATAATGTAGGAAATTTACATAGGGTCTTTACAATTGCTACATCCTAAATATAATTATATGGTGTATTTTAATAACGAAAGCGAAAGGAGCAATATGGCTACTTCCAAATATCTTGTCATCGTGGAGTCTCCGTCCAAGGCGCGGACGATCGGAAAGTTCCTGGGCAGCCGCTACAACGTGGTCGCCAGCGCGGGCCATCTGCGCGATCTTCCGAAGAGCACCCTGGGCGTGGACATCGAGAACAATTTCGAACCCAAATATATCAACGTGCGCGGCAAGGCGGACCTGATCAAGACCATCAAGAAAGAGGCGAAGGATGCCTCGAAGGTCTTCCTGGCGACAGACCCTGACCGCGAAGGAGAGGCGATCTCCTGGCACCTGTGCAGCCTGCTGGACATCGATCCGGCCAAGGCATACCGGGTCGTTTTCCCGGAGATCACGAAGAGCGCGGTGCTGGAGGGCGTCAAG
>JAEEGL012634335.1_pt1 | contig 10197 bp, 6 predicted proteins | sample 9134231 | NCBI WGS metagenome assembly JAEEGL01 (sample SAMN16246548, study PRJNA631951) | gut metagenome | biome: gut microbiome; feature: rumen; material: fiber-attached | host: Bos | place: Iran: Karaj | collected 2018-10
TATCCTCATAACGAGTCTCATAGTATCTGTAACCTACGTAGATACCCTCATTGTAGCTTACGAAGTTGGCGCCTGCTTCACGAGGGTCCTTGGTTCCGTAATCATACTTATGAAGACCAAAGTTCTCAGCTGAAGGAGCTGAAAGAGAATTTGCTGCAAAAGTTGCTGTTGTATGACCTGATGGGTTAACCTCACCGGTCACTACTCTGATAGCACCCGGCATACCATAGAATCCAGGATTACCTACCCAGAGAACAGCATCTACATCGTATTCCTCAAGCCAGTCAAGCTCCAAAGCAAATACTGAATTCAAAAGAACTACTGTCTTGTTAAACTTACCTGAATCTTTGATGCTCTGGAAGATTGCCTTCTCATTATCATCAAGCTCAAGCATTCTTTTTCCCTTGTCATTAGTCATTGCAAGGTCATTACCCTCTGTAGCAAAACGTGAAAGAGTTACGAATGCTACATCGCCGTATGATGCGTATGAGTTTTCAACATCAGCTGTGAAAATAGACTTATCATATTCACCGACACTTGATACACTTCTTGCCTCAGTTACAGGTGCTGCATTGTATGCATCAAGTACTGTCTGGTTTACATTAAAGCCAGCACCCTGCAGTGCATCCACAGGAGTCTGCTGATATTCTTTATTAGTTGAAGAACCACCTGCAGTACTACGGAATACAGGATCAATACTTCCGCGACCAAAAGCAGTTACGTTACGTTCTGAATCAGATAATGGAAGCGCATTGTTCTTGTTATAAAGAAGTACACTACCTTCCGCTTCTTCCTGCTCACAAAATTCGTAAGCAGCCTTGATGTACTTGGCATAGCTGTCATCTGTCAGTGAGCCGTCTTCTGAGAACTCTGTTCCGCCATATGTAGCGCCGGAGCCTTCAATACCAAGTGCATGGTTAATTTCACCTTCCTGCTGGAAAGCTATAGCAGTTCCCGTAAAAACAAGATTTGAAAGAAGAACTGCGCTACCTGCAAGTCCCAGCCAAAGCTTAGACTTGTTAGTGCTTTGTTTTTTCATCTTGAACCCCATCTTTCTATATTGTTGGTTATTAGTTAATTATTCCTCCCTAGCAAATAGGGTTGTGCACCACCCATACATAGAAGTTTTAATAATCACAAAAAACATACTATGGGATTCTTTAGGCTCATTCAACCAAATGGCACAATTGTACAAATCCAGGTCATAATTTACACAAAAAAATAAAGTCGACCCGGATTTTTATATCCAAATCGACTCCAATTTTATTATTTTATACTTCACCAACTGTAATATTTTCACTACAAGGAAGAGTAATTATCAGGTAGAATATTTCATTTTCAACAAAAATATGTGCAATTCCACCATAAATCTCTGCCGTGTTTTGTATACTTTTCACACCATATCCATGATCTTTTGCATCAGCCTTAGTTGTGACAAGGTTCCCGTCATTAAATACAGGCTGAACCGGAGTGTAGTTTTCAACCCTTATGACCACCATGTTTTTCTCTTTGTGAATATCAAGAGTAATCACCTTTTTCCCTGGGTCTGAAACATTTTTAAGACACTCTATGGCATTATCAAGGGCGTTGCCCAGCATGGAATAAATATGATAATGCTTCATGCGGTCAAGACAGCTGGCATCCGCCGAGCATATCAGCTGTATTCCCTCTTTATTACATATGGCAGCCTTCTGGGTAAGAGTGATATCCACCGCCTTATTCCCGGTAAAATACCTAAGGTTAAGCTGCGCCATTTCCTCTTCAAGCTTACTTCTCTCCTCGTCTGTAGCCTTGGTGTACTGCTGCTTAAGGTCATGATACCTTATATTTATCTTCTCCATATCAAGCTTAGCCTGCTCGTACTGCTGCTTATCCGATTCCAAGAGCTGGGCTAAAATCTGATTCTCTTTTTCCAGCTGCTTGGTATTGAAGTTGGAATACTCAAGGGCCAGGATAGCCATAGCAAACAGTATGCAAAAGGCGTTGAGGCATAAATAGCTCGTAAGATAGCCTGGCGAACTTTGGTCAAATCCATCCTCCAGCACAGTGCTCAGATACACTGCAGCCAGCAGGAAAAAACCTGAATACAATACTATCTTTGCATTGTCAAACTGCATATTGCCCTTTTGAAGGTAGGGCTTGGTGTACCTAAGATAAACCATGATAGCAACGATTGCCGATACGATCACAAGGCATGTGATAGACAAGCCAAAGCCTGTCACCGCCCTGGTCATGGTAATCGGCACCACTATCATGTACGTGAGCTTACTTGATATATGCTGCACCGCATAGGCGCAGGTTGTATAAAAAGTATTGTGAATAAGGCTGCACTCAAAGCAAAAGCCGATCAGCGCAAACACCAATATGGTATAAATAAGAAGTCTTACCTTATTATCTACATTGAAAGCGACACAGGCCTCTGAAATAGCCAAATAAGAAATCACTCCGGTCACTAACCTCAGGTAAAATCTGTCTCTTTTTTGATTCCAGGGCATGAACAAAAATGCCGCCAAAAGCATTCCCAAAGGCACCTGTCTTGAAAATAAAAATCCCATTACTGACATGGATCTTCCCACCCCCTTTTAGCCAAATATCTCGTAAAGGCGTCCATAAAAGACTCTTTAAAGGTTCGCCCGATAGGCAGAAGTTCCTCGCCAATATATACATTCATACGACTGACAGCGGAAACGCTCTGGATATTCACAAGAAAGCTGGAAGAGCACCTCACAAAGCCATGGGGAGAAAGCGCCTCCACCAGCTCCTGCATAGTGCCTCTATTCTTTATGACAACTCTCTTTCCTGTGGCAGCGTCCTTAATGTTGTACAAAAGATAATGCTGCCTGACCTCCACGTAGTCGATGTCCGATGCTTTAACAAGCCTGGAGATTGTGCCGTCTTTAAGCACAAACTTGGTATCGGCCTCATCACTTTTGCGGCTCTGATTGATCTTAACCGCAGAAAGAGCTCTTTCCATATTGAGATTAAAGGCATAGGTCTGCACCGGCTTGACCATAAATCCAAGAGCACCGACACTATAGCCGTTAATAGCAAATTGCTGCAGGTTAGTACAGAATATGATAACTACCTCCTTATCCGTCTCACGGATCTTCTCAGCCAGCTCCATGCCGGACATCCCCGGCATATCAATGTCCAAAAAGAGCATGTCAAAGTTCTTTTCCCCGCTTTCAAGAAAAAGGATTGCACTCTCATATTCACTATATTCGTATTCAAGTTTTCTTACGGAAGCATAATCAGAAATTTCCTTCACAAGATGCTCGCGGGAACCCCTGTCATCATCCACAATTCCAATACGTATCACAAATTCATCCCTTCAAAAACACACGTTACTAAAAGCTCCCATATAGGGAGCTTTTTGAATTATCATATTATACACTATCTATAGTTTATGCAAAGCATCGTTATATCATCAAACTGTTCCGACTCACCTTCAAAAGCAGCTATCTGAGTGTGCATTCCATCTATAACTTCCTTTGGTGACTTATCTGCGTATTTATTAAGGCTCTCTCCAAGACGCTCCATTCCGAACAGCTCCTCAGCTACATTCTGTGCCTCTGTAACACCGTCTGTATATACAAAAAGCTTGCCTCCCTTTGGAATTGTAAAGGTGTAGTCAGTATATTCAACACCTTCCATGGCACCACACATAAGCCCATGAGGGTCATGATATGCCTGGAATTTGCCGCTTTCATCTGTTATAAACGGATACTCGTGACCAGCGTTAGCCGCCACAACCTCACCGGTCCTGGTATCCAGGATACCAAGCCAAACCGTAACGAACATAGCTTCCGTATTTTCTTCACATAATATGTTATTTATATCAAACAGAATCTTTGCAGGTGTCCCTCCGTCCATTGTTCTGATACGCAAAAGTCTCTTACTGATCATCATGAAAAGAGCTGCAGGAACGCCTTTGCCTGAAACATCAGCAATTACCATTCCCAGATGATTCTCATCTATTACAAAGAAATCGTAGAAGTCACCGCTTATCTCTTTTGCCGGCGTCATATTTCCATATATATCAAACTCTGTTCTGTCAGGGAATGCAGGAAAAACAGAAGGAAGAGCATCCATCTGAATCTTTCTGGCCACCTCAAGCTCTGTGGATATACGAGCCTCTTTTGCCGATGATTCCTTGATCTTTTTCATGGCACTGGAAATATCTTTTTCCATATTAACCATGGTCTCCCACAGATCTTCAAGCTCATCCTCTGTATTGATATCAACATTCTTAAAATATGAGGTTTCTTCGTTATATCCTGTGTCTGCAACCTGTGAATATCCGGCGGCAGCATTGGACAGTTTCTTGATATTATTAAGTACTCTCTTATCCAGGTATTTAAAACCAAAATAGATGTAAACAGCCAGAATCAGGAGCATTGCAGGAATATAAATAGAAAGGAACAAAAGTATCTGCCTAACAAGAGTATTTATGGCAATATTTACGCAGGCATATCCCATAATCTCGTTATTGGAATCGTAAAGAGGTACATAATTAGTCGCATTCCAGCCGGAGACCTTACCATAACCAATTGGCATGTACCAGTCCGACTGCACCGTTTTACGGATAACATCTATATCATCAACTTCACCATTTTCATTAGCTATCCACTGACCCGGAAGTAGTGCATACTTACCCTCATTACCATCTAATACCCCCACTAATCTGTCATTTTCATCATCATAGAAAGCAAGCAGGGCATTATGCATTTCAGTATATTGCCGACATTTATAAAGATAGTATCTGCAATCCTTATATTCATCATCTACCAGAGGCAAAATTCTTTCCAAATACGCATCCGAATACTGATCATGTCGTATTTCTTCCGGCGTAGAATAATACACATTCTTTACAGCATTAAACAAACTCTCAAGGTATTCGCTTTCTATAATAACGACAGCATAGGTTATTTCATGGTTAACTTCCTTTTTATAATTTCTCATGGTTGGAAAATATAAAAAGGTAGCTTCTATTACTATCATAGAAATCATAAAAACAAATGCGCCAATGAGGATGGCCATTCCGACCATCCTCTTTAAAGAGCCTGTATGCTTTTTTACCCTACCTCTTTTACTCATTTCTTCTTTGACGGTTTACTTTCCGGATCACCAAGATAACCGCCATTACCGGTTTCGTCATCCTGACCATATGGGGTTTTAGGGCCGTCGCCTTCTCGTCCCCCTTTGCCTCCGGTTACATCCTTAAGATATTCATCATCTATGAGAATATTTGAAATATTCATCTTCTCTTTATCTTTCATGTCATCCATCCTGCTTCCCACCTAAATTTCCACAATCTTATTTAATAGGCAGCCTGGATTTTTTGTTTTCATAATTATTTAAAATACCGACATTTTTTGTCTCTTCATTCTGCCCAATACCAAACCCCAATATTGACTCTCGAACCTTCTGAAATCTTTCCTTCATGCTGTCGTATTGTTCTTCTGAAACACCAAATATGCCACCAGTTACATCCATTAAATTCTCATCAATCTGAGCCGCTTTGTTCTTAATTTCCATTTCCTTATCACTCATAAGAAATGTCCTCCTAATCTGTAAATCTTTTTTTTATACGAACAAAGATATTATGTGGCAATATTATTTATAAATTATTCTAATCCTGCAGCATGTATGCATACTTTCCATAATTTCCGGTAAGTGTAACAGCTCTAAGCTTGGTCAGTTCTCTGTAAACTGCCTTCATGACATGCTTCATACCGACCACTCCGCCATCGGCAGCGCCGTAAAAGACTGCATTGAGGACCGTATTCTTAATCTCACCACCTGAAAATTCAAAGGTTTCTGCAAGATACTCGAAATCAATATCATCTGACATTGGTACATCACTTCCGAATGCACCCTGCCATATCTCTTTACGGACATTCTTATCGGGAAGCTTAAAGTTAATGATATACCTGATTCTTCTCATAAAGGCTGTATCAATATTTTGCAGGTTATTGGTTGCAAGAAGGACTATTCCATCATATTCTTCCAACCTCTGAAGTATAAAAGAAATCTGAGTATTGGCATACTTATCCTGCGCATCCTTTATTTCGCTTCTCTTTCCCATTACAGCATCTGCTTCATCAAAGAAGAGAATCATGTTGCTTTTTTCAGCCTTGGTAAATACTTCTTCAAGGCGCTTTTCACTCTCGCCAATGTACTTATCAGCTATCTGTGACAGATCCACCTTATAAAGTTCAAGGCCCAGTCTGCTGGCCAGAGCATGAACAGTCATAGTCTTACCTGTTCCGGGAGGTCCCGCCAAAATAACGGAAACGCATCTTCCATAGGCATAGCGGCTTCTGAGATTCCAGTCATCATAAACCTGCCCACGCCTTTCAACCTGGCTTATAATATCCTGCAAAATAGCCATATTATGTGCATCAATCTTAAGATCTTCAATATCAAAACCGGGACTCACCCACTTCACATTTTCATATCGTCCATCATCCAGAATCTCGTAGCAGAGCTTACAAATACGGTGTTCATCCAGGACTTCTCCTGCCCGGGCAAGGGCCTGACATTCCTTGGAAACACGATATATCTGCCCCGCCTTCAGCTTCATTTTGGATGAGAGAGATGGTGCCATATCTTTATATTCTTGTGGCAAAAGACCTTTCCACAATTCCTTGGATACCATGTCACCCTCAGGAATTTTCATGGAAATATAGGCCTCCGACAATGAAGGTGCCAGCTTAACATCTTTTTCCATCAAAAGAATCAGTGGCAAAATGCAGTGTTTTCTATAGGTTTTGGTAATTGTCTTTATCAAAAATTCTGTACTGTCATCCTTGGTAATATTCCTGATGCATAGCGCCCTGGATTCCAAGGCGCAGTTTCTTACCATCAGACGTATGGAATTCTTAGGAGTATTATCCACCAGCAGATTATCAAATTCCACAGAAAGCAAAGGGATGTTCAGATTTCTAAATACAGCTTTTGTCGCCGTGTATCTTCCACTTTCCTTATCACCCTCTATCAGAATGCTAAAGCATTCTTCTGCTTGATTTTCCAGTAGCCTTTCTACATTAGACGAAAGTTTTTTAACCTCTTCGTCAATACCAAAGACTAAAGAATCGTCTTCCCATGGATTATATCTTTCTGCATCTTCCTTAAAATCGAAATCTTCCGGCCAGCCTCCTGACAAAAAGGTTAACAGATAATTATCAGCAGTATATACACTGTTGTAGAACTCATTGCTGTCACGGCTTACACATTCAAGAAGAAAATCGGCGTTCTCCTTAGCTTCATTCATGGCTACCATGCCATCTTCAATGGATTCAAACAATCCTGAAACCTTGGCTGCTGTTAAGATATTCACACCAGATTCATTTCCGGGAGATACCATATTCAAAATAGTTTCAAAGCCCGGTTCTACAATTCTCAACATAATGAGCTCAACAAGACATAGCGTTATCTCGGACTCACAATTTGCAACAAAGAACTTCACATAATCATCTTCCTGATCAGAAATAAGCGCAGAATACTCCATCTGCTTAATCTGGTCAGCAGAAAAAAGTTTACTTAGATAATATCCGTATTTACCAGACAGTTCTTGTGGCAACTTGCCTTCTAACGCTTTTGCCAGCTTCATTCCCCCAATTTCAGCCAGTGCCATGATGCTAGTATGTCCCATTTTTTTCGTCTCCTCAAATGCATTATTGAGCCACTATTTCTCCTTGAGGTACTGCCTCGACTCTGATTGCATCTACTCTCCTTCTGAGCGCAGCAGCAACTCTTTCCGATAGATCCTTTTGTCTTTGCCTTAGAGGCAGTCTCTGGTTAGTAGCATTCGCCATCCTGGTCATATACACATCAATTCTTTCAACCCATTCAGCGGCTGATTCACCCGGTCTATGCTGCTTAGCAGCCTCCCAGTCAGGGTTGTTCCAATTATCCTGTATATATGCCCTTTCTTCGTTTTCAAGCCCCGTTTTAGCCTCCTGATCATCAGGATTCAAGGTCCATTTGGTCCTGTAGATAGCATAAAGCTTGAACAAGGACGTTGCGCATAGGACTGCCAAAGTCAGCATCTTGGCTACCTGATCATTGGTAAGATGATTTCTTGTACCCATATAGCGGGTCAATATTTCATTAACCTTAGTGTTTCCATCATCCTCAAGTTTCTCTGTTATGGCAGTAAGCGAGATAAGACGTTCATTATCGGTTGATGCGGCTCCGGAACGTATTACTTTACTTCCTTCATTACTAAACAAATAGATCAGCTCACCAATATCGCTGAGTCTATTGGTGTTGAGATTGCCTTCGGCAAGAAGCTGCGCCGTTTCCATCTTTCTTGGTGGTGCCGGCTGTTGTGGCTGTTGTCCACCTTCCCCTTGCTGTGGAGGCTGTTGTCCACCTTCTCCCTGCTGCTGTTGTTGTTGCTCAGGTGGCTGTACAGGCTGTGGCTGCTGATTAATAAAATCTGTCTCGGCCTGCGTCTTGGTATCCAAGGTTGCCGCCAATTCCTGCTCAGTAACAGACTGGGCTGTCCTTATTGGTCTCATTGCGCGAAGAAAACTATTTGCATAGAGATCTACCTTCATAAGAGTCTTGTTCAGATTGGCATGACTCTTGCCGGTATTCACTGCCATTGCTGTATTAAGATGACTTCTTACAGTATTAACAACAGCCTGCGGCCTTCTAGGCAGTCTTCCCGGATTTCTATATCTGGGATCTCTTGCTATCTCAGCGTTCCATACACGCAGATTCTGAATATCATTACTAACTTTGTCTATTGCTGCCTTAAGCTCCGGGAAGGTTTCAAGGTTTATACCATCATGATCCAGAGCATCTTTTACCATAGAGTCAAACGAATTGACTATGGCATTCTTATCAGCATCGGAAAGAGCCCCACCTAGAAAAACTCTTGTCTGCGTAACAGTATTGGTGGCTCCTGCCTGCTCAAACATCTGAGTAACAGCTTTGCCTGGGCCCATAACTGTTTTATGGAGTCCCTCCGGCACATTGGTTCCCGCAGCTCTGGCCATAGCTAATACAAAATCATTACTGTTGTTGGTAAGCGCATTATACTTACCACTAAACTCAGTATTATCTGCCTTGCCGCTGCCAAACACTCTTTTGAAAATGTTATACTTGCTCCAGCTTCCGACATTTTCAATATTTGACTGAGTATTCTCTACTGCAGTAACAACCCTGTTAAATCTGTCTACTGGAATAGCTGTTTCAGTGGAAACCTGCGGAGTTGAATTATCCTCATCCTTAAGTTTTCCCTGACCCATCCTGTCACCACTGCCAAATCCTACTCGTACATGCTTCCTCACAAAGGAACCATCCGGATTTCTCTTGGTGTAACGAAGTCCGATAAAGCTACCCTGCCCTGAAATACTATTATAAAAAGCGTGGGTCTCAAATACGGGCATCTTTTTATGATCTTCATCATCTGCCTTTTCCATATTGGCAAGAACACTGTTTGCAGCAGGCCTGGTTACCAGAAACTGTGCCGGTGCATCTGCCTTCGCAAAAGAATCCTCGTCAGCAGCATCGCTATAAGCCTTGTTTCTGACCTCATCTGCCGCTCTGCGCCTGGCCTCTCTTCTGGCCATTTTCTGCGCTCTAAGTCTGGCCCTTCTGGCAGCTTGATCCTCCATGTTTGGACCAATAACCGGCTGATCCGGGACTTCTCCCTGAGGATTCGGCTGAGGATTAGGTTCAGGATTAGGCTGCTGATTAACCGGTGGTTGTACCTCGCCCTCACCATTTTTCTTCTCACCTTCGCCTTCAATCTTTTCACCTTCTCCTTCAGGCTTCTCTCCTTCAAGCTCCTGCTCACCATTTTTAGGTCCTTCTACTTCAGGTGGCTTAACCTCAGGTGGTTTTACTTCAGGTGGCTTAACCTCAGGTGGTTTAACTTCAGGCGGTTTAACTTCAGGTTTCTCTCCCTCAGGTTTTTCAGGTACCTTTTGCTCGAGATTCTCTTTTTCCTTGGCTTCGACAACATCTATAGCTCTAATTGTTTCCATGATGTCGTTATCAAGTAAAATCTCATGGCCTTTATACTTAACATATACCGGCACCCCCGGAAGTTTCCCGGCAATATTAAACTGTGGCGGTGCCTCAGGCTTTTTTTCGGGCTCTTTTTCAGGCTCTTTTTCGGGCTCCTTTTTAGGTCTCGGATTTGGCTTTACAACAGGATGTATATTAACCTGCTCTTCA
>JAEEGL014496600.1_pt1 | contig 10197 bp, 13 predicted proteins | sample 9134231 | NCBI WGS metagenome assembly JAEEGL01 (sample SAMN16246548, study PRJNA631951) | gut metagenome | biome: gut microbiome; feature: rumen; material: fiber-attached | host: Bos | place: Iran: Karaj | collected 2018-10
AAAAATTTCAAAATAATATTTTGGCTTTCCATTACTGGTATTGTCTTGATGAATACATTTTCTTATGTTGCAGGAGAAACCATTTCAGCAGTAGAAATGTCACTTATTGGTGTAATGGGGCCTGTTTTTATTATAATACTTTCAAGAATCTTTTATGATATTCATATTTCAGTTAAACAAATTTTTGGAATAATTATTTCTTTTATTGGAGTAATTGCTATAGTTTTACATGGTAAATTTTTAAATAGTGATTTTTCCTTTAAAATAGGTGATTTATGGATGTTAATGCTTGCCTTATCATTTGGTATTTATAGTGTAATTATGATAAAAAAGCCAAAACAAATTTCACAAATAACATTGCTTTCATGCATTATTTTGTTAGGAACAGTAATAATTTTACCATTTTTCTTATGGGATATTTTTCACCATCCTGTGTGTGATAAATGGAATTTATTATCCATTGGAACATTGTTTTATATGGGAATTTTTAATTCGGTTTTATCATATTTATTTTGGAATATCTCGCTGGACACAATAGGTAGTTTAAAAGCAAGTGTCATTTATTATCTTATGCCAATATTTAGTTCAGTTGAAGCATATTTCTTACTTAATGAAAAGATATATCCTGCTCAAATTTATGGTGGAGTTTTAGTTTTGGTAGGTATCTATCTTACAAATGAAAAGAAAAAATCATAATTGGTTTTCTTTAATAATATTAACAACTTCATTTATACATATATTTAAATTATCATTTATAACTTGGTAATCAAAGATATCCTTATGAGACATTTCATATTCGGCATTTTTGATTCTGGCCTTTATATCAACAGGATCAGTTTCTGTTCCACGTAATTTCATTCTTCGTTTAAGTTCTTCCATAGAAGGTGGTGATACAAATATTCCGATAAGTTTATATTTTGAAAAATCCAGCAATTTTTTTAAACTTTTATATCCTTGAATATCTACTTGAAGAATAATATCCTTATCAAAAGGAATTTTGTTATATATTGAAGATTTTTCAATTCCCTTATAATTTGTATGAACAAGCGCCCATTCAAAAAATTCATTATTTTTAATTTTTTTTAAAAATTTTTCTTCTGTGTAAAAATGATAATCCTTACCATCTACTTCGTTAGGGCGAGGAAGACGTGATGTAGATGTCACAACCTTAACCAAATTTAATTCAGAAATCTGCAATAATCTGTTAATTATTGTATCTTTTCCGGTATTAGTTGGTCCTGCTATAACAAAGATTCTTTGCATATTTAAAAATTCCTTATTTTTTACTTGAAATATATATTTTTTATTATATAATACCCAATACTAAATGTCAAAACAAAAGGAATTTTATTATGAAAAAAGGTATTCATCCTAAATATAACGAATATGATGTAATTCTTACAACAGGTGAAGTTGTAAAGATGCGATCTACTTTGGAAAGAAAGGAACCTCTTAAACTTGATATTGATCCAAACACTCATCCTGCTTGGACTGGTAAAAGAAATATGAATGATATCGGCGGTGGTGCTGCTGATAAGTTTAAGAAAAAATTTGCTGGCTTTACAAAGAAAGCTTAAATTATATTTATTGAAATTTAAATCTCCTAAAAATTTAGGAGGTTTTTTATTTTTTAACAAAAAAACCGGCTTTTTTTCACTTTTTTTGAAAAAAGTTCTTGTTAAGACCTATTTTTTATGATATTATGTAATAAATTTTTATTTAACAAAATATATGAGAGAGAGCAATGAAAAATACCAACGGTCAGTATTTGAACCAGTTATTATTTATCGATAAAATTATTGAACTATCTCAGTTTCTCAAAATGTCAGGAAATTTAGAATTGGTTGACCATAGTATGGAAGTTGCCCAAATTGCCAGAATGATTTTGAAAAATATCGATATTTCAAAATTAAGACAAGATGAAAATGCAAATAAAATTCTTCAGTATGTAAATATTGATGTGTTGGCTGATATTTTTGAATTACATGATTTGGGAAAAATTTTTATTCCTGATGAAATTTTAAATAAACCAAGAAGACTTAATAAAAGCGAATTTCATTATATTTATGCACATCCTGAAAATACTAAAAAGGTTTTGGATCATGAATTCAATAATGATGATAGTTCAAAGGAAATGAAAGCTTTATACGATACAATAATGCTTATTTCTATGGAACACCATGAAAATTATAATGGAACTGGATATCCCAAAAAGCTTGTTGGAGAAGATATTTCAATTCTTGGAAGAATCGCAAGAGTTGCCGATGTTATTTCTGCACTTATGGGACATAGATGTTATAATAGAGAATTTAATTCTTTTGAAGCTATTTCAAATTATTTGGTTAAAAATAAAAGTGTTTTATTTGATCCCTATATTGTGGATATTGTCACACAAAACAGTAATTCTAAAGATAAAAAGGCGATTACAAAGAAAAGAATTCTTAATGTTTTTGATATAAGAAATGAAATTGATAAAATTATCAGTAAAACAAGATAATTTTGTTTCCTAATTTATTTGTCATATTAAAAAAAATCATAGATGTCGTGTCCAATTTTTTTCTCGAAATATTTTTTCATCTCATTTAGAGTAATAATCATATCATTAATAATTGTATCATTAATAATTATTTTTTCTTCTCTTAATAAACGTTCTTTGTATTCTTTGAGACGTCGTTCAATAGTAACTAAACCATTTCTATTTGCCAAGTTATCAGCTAATTGGATAAGTAAATCTTCATCCGTTACTGAAGTATTTTCTATAAAATTATAGATAAAATCATAATCATCTTTTCTTTCAAAAAAAATATTTTTACATTCGGAATATGAAGGAAGATTGTTCCGAAGAAATGTATGTAATAAACAACCTCTAGCAATATCTTTATCATAATTAACTAATTTTTCATAACCAAGTATGCCGTGAAAACGTTGAATACGATTTTCTTCTGTTTTTGAAATATCGTGTAAAAGTCCCATAAGATATAATTTATCAGGATCCATAGTTTTAATCTCTGATGCAATCATCTTCGCAATTTTTGCAGTTCCATAAACATGATTTTCATAAAAATACCATGTTGCAGGATCACGACCATAAGAAATTTCTCTATCTTTTAATTCTTCAATTAATTTATTTGCTCGTACCAAAGATATTGTCATTTAATTTATCCCTCAACATCATTCTAAATGTAAAGAATATCTAAAAATGGTGCTACTGGTGAGAATCGGACTCACGACCTCACCCTTACCAAGGGTGCGCTCTACCACTGAGCCACAGTAGCAACTTTAACCATCGTATAATAAAGCAAATTTGGAAAAAAGTCAAATTTTATCTTTAAAAAACCTTGCAAAAATTTAATAAGTTATATAATATGTATTGAATATTAAAATAAATCTTGAAAAAATATTTAATTTGATGTTAAATAAACGTAATTAACTGATTGTTTTAATTAAAAATTTTAAAAACTAATAAAAAAAATGGAGTATTAAAATGGCTGTTCCAAAAAAGAAAACAACTCAATCAAGAAGAAATATGAGAAGAGCTCATGACGCTTTGGCTGTTAATGCAGTTTCTGTATGTAAAGTTTGTGGGGAAGTTGTAAAACCTCATAATGTATGTAAAGCTTGCGGTTCTTATAACGGAAAAAAAGTTATTGAAGATTCTGCAAAATAAAATTAGGAGAATGATGTCTTGGCAAAAAAGTGGACAATTGCAATAGACGCTATGGGAGGGGATAATGCTCCTCTTTCCGTTATTGCTGGACTAGATATTATCTATGATTATTTAGTTAAAAATGATATTGCATTACTTCTTTTTGGTGATGCAAAGGTATTGGCTCCGTATTTGGCAAAATATCCTAGACTTAACAACATTTCTACTATCAGACAGGCCGATGAAGTAGTTCAGGGTAATGATAAACCTTCTAAAATCATAAGAAGGGGTAGGGAAACTTCTATGTGGAAGGCAATAGAAGCTGTTAGAAATAAAGAGGCTGATGCTGTTGTAAGTGGAGGAAACACTGGATGTTTGATGGGTATTTCAAAACTTCTTATTTCTATGATTGAAGGAATAAGAAGGCCTGCTATCACAACGTTACTTCCAAATGTAAAGGATTATACAGTTATGCTTGATTTAGGTGCAAATGCCGAATGTGATGAGCATAATATTGTTCAATTTGCTGTTATGGGAAGTATTTATTCCAAAATATTACTTGGCAAAGAAAAACCTCAGGTTGGTATTTTGAACATTGGTTCCGAAGCAGGAAAGGGACTTGATTATCTAACAAAAGCAGAGGAAGTTTTTGCTGATAAAAAAGAACATCTTCCTTTTGATTATTATGGCTTTGTTGAAGGTGATGATATTATGAAAGGTAAAGTTGATGTTATTACAACCGATGGTTTCAGTGGAAATGTTGCATTAAAATCTATTGAAGGAACTGCAAAATTTATCTCTGGTGATTTGAAAAGACTTTTCAAAAAATCCATACTTACAATAATAGGTTATTTATTTATGCGTGGTGCTGTAAAGAAATTTAAGGAAAAGATGGATCCTCGCAAATATAATGGTGCTGTATTTCTTGGCCTTAATGGAATTGTTGTAAAAAGTCATGGTGGAACTGATGCGTTGGGATTCTCTAATGCTGTATTATATGCGTCAAGATTGCTTGTTGATGACTTTACATCAAAGGTTGCAAAAGAAATAGAAAAATTAAATTAGGAGAAAATCTGGGAATGGGTAAAATTTATTCTGAAATAATTGGAACAGGTTCTTATTTACCAGAAAAAGTATTAACAAATGATGATTTATCAAAAATGGTTGATACTTCTGATGAATGGATTTACACACGAACAGGTATTAAACAAAGACATATTGCTGCTGATAATGAATTTACTTCTGATTTAGCGGTAAGAGCAATTCAAAATGCTTTAAATGATGCAAAAATATCGGCTGATGATGTTGATTTACTCATTGTCGCAACAATTACTCCGGATTTAGTTTTTCCTTCTACATCATGTATTGTTCAAAAGAAGTTAGGGCTTAAGAACGCTGTTGCGTTTGATATTTCAGCAGCTTGCTCTGGTTTTGTGTATAGTCTTACTATTGCAGATTCTATGATAAAATCAGGAATGTATAAAAATGCAGTTGTTGTTGGTGCAGAAACTCTTACAAGAATTATGGACTGGAATGACAGAACAACTTGCGTTTTATTTGGTGATGGTGCAGGGGCGGCTGTGCTTCGTGCAACGGACAAAGAAACTGGAATTTTATCATATTCAATAAAAACAGATGGAAATTATCTTGATATATTAAAGGCAACCGGCGGTCCATCATCGACAAAGACATCTGGAACTATTCTTATGGAAGGTAAAGAAGTTTTTAAACTTGCTGTTGAAAAAATGCCTGAAATTTCAAAAGATGTTGTTCTTAAGGCCGGCAAAACTATGACTGATATTGATTGTTTTATCCCTCATCAAGCAAATATTCGAATCATTGATGCTGCCTTAAAAAAATTGGATATTCCTGAAAATAAGGTTATAAAAACTATTGAAACTCATGGTAATATTTCATCTGCATGTATACCGCTTGCTTTGGATATTGCTAATAAAAACGGTCAAATAACAAAGGGACAAAATGTTCTTTTGACCGCAATGGGTGCAGGATTTACTTGGGGTTCTGTATTTATTAAATTTTAAAAGTGAGGTATAATTATGGAAAATAAAAACATAAAAAAAATAGATTTAGCATCTGATATTGCAAAAGAAACAGGATTAAATTTGACTGATGCTGCTGAAATAGTAGATTTATTTTTCAATATTTTATCTGATGGTATTGCAAAAAGTAAAGAAGTTAAAATTATGGGTCTTGGCACATTTACTGTAAAGCACAAAAATGCCAGGGTTGGTCGCAATCCTAAAACAGGAGAAGATGCCATTATTGAAGAAAGAAATGTTATCTCATTTAGAGCTGCAAAAAATTTAAAAACATCTCTTAATTAATTTAATTCTAGAGGGCTGATATGTCAGGAGAGAAAATTTTTTATAGCATTGCAGAGGTATCTGATAAAACAGATCTTCCTAAATACGTAATCCGTTTTTGGGAAAAGGAATTTCGAGAAATTAATCCTGATAGACATCAAGGCAGAAGGTATTACAGACAATCTGATATCGATATAATTTTAAAAATTAAAGAATTACTTTATAAAAAAGGTTTTACTATTAAGGGAGCAAAAAAGGTTTTACACGAAGGAAAGAGTGGAACCTCAGGAAAGGTTTTTGCTGATTTTGAAATGGATGAAGAAAAAAAATCTTTAGAACCTATTCAAGAATCTAAAATTTTAAAAAAATTCAATTTTTCTGCACCTCTTGCTGATATAGAAGATAGTAAAGTTGATTTAACAGAAACTCTTCAAAAACTTGAGGAAATTGAAAAGTTTTTGAAAGATTAAAATTTAATATTTTTCTTATTTTTTACCTAAAAATTTAGTATTGACAAACAGTTAGATATTTGGTATAATTATTTTGTGTTGAAGCTGGGAGACCTATTATGAAGAAAAATAATTCTATAAAAAAACCAGTGTTATCCGTTAAAAATAATTCACAAACTGATGAGTTAGCTTTAGATTTATTTTCTAAGTATGCTGGACTATCGACAGATATTATAATCATGAATTCATCAAAGAATTTACTTTTTCTAAAAGATTACCAGTATACTTTGGATGTATTAAAAGCGAACAATTCTTCTTATGAAAGAATGTTGAGAATTTGTGAAGATGATTTGATAAATTCTCTTTAATGGATATCTTATGAGGTTTATTATACATAATATATATTATGCGACTAGCTTTTTATTTTCTTGTATATATCCTACTATTTTATTGTTAAATTATAGTTTATCTGTTCATTTATTATAATAGTTATATGTTCAACTTAAATATTATTATCGGTCTTCTTCATCTTCTCTAGTTAATGGTAAAATTTTTGGAGTTTTCTTACCTTTTGTTGTAACTTTTTTTGAGCCTTCTTCAAACATTCTTTCTGAAGATTTTTGAATAATTTTTAATATATAAAAATCGATTGTATAATCTTTATTTTTAGCATCTTTTATTTTTTCTGAAATATTTTCACTACTCCACTTTTTATCAAGATATTCATTGTTAAGTTTTTCATATACATCCCAATAATCTTTACCTTCTGCTATCATTGCGTCTGCTTTTTTCTCATCAGCACCATTAATTAATCCTAATCTCATAATAATAGGATTTTCCCTCATAAGTTTTGTTGCTAAATCAACAACTTTTATATCATCTTTAAAACAATTAGAGTCTACAATAGATTTAAATTCTTGGTTAAATTTATAATATATTAACAACTCTTTTGCTGTAAAAAAAGTAGGATTTTTGTTTATCCTCATAAAAAATTTTAAAATATCATTTCTGTGAAATACATTTTCAAATAATTTGTGAGAATTTTTTACATCACCTAAAGTTTCATTTTCTTCTAAGTTACAATATGGACTTAATGCATATTTTTGTGCTAATGTATCCATTATAAGTACTTTTATTGTGCCATTTTTTCCATCAACCATCATTTCTTTTTCTGTCATTTTTCTTTCTTCCTTTCTTTTCAAATTTAAAAACCGTTCTTGTATCAAAGAGCGGTTGGGGGCTAGAAAACGTCACCAATATTACGAAATGACCGTTTGTATATTACTACACAAACACACCCCAACCTCTAATAGTTGGGTGTAATATTGATAAACGAGTTTTCTAGGCTCGCATACCCTCTCGGATACTAAGTTTTGCCGACAATTCGACTAAACTTGTTTCTATTATATAATATTTTAAAGTTTATTACAAGAAAAAAAACCGCTCAAATTAAGCGGTTTTCTGAAATTTTTGGTGACCCTAAGGAGATTCGAACTCCTGTTGAGAGATTGAAAGCCTCTAGTCCTAGGCCTCTAGACGATAGGGTCAATCCTTAAACATAGGTAGTATTTTACATTATATTTTATTAAATGCAAGAATTTTTTTAAAAAATGTCAATAGCATTATTTTATTCAAATTGATTTTTATCTTATTTTAATGTATAATAGTTTATTATTATAAAAACAAAGGAGAAAATAAATGGCAATGGTATCATTAAGACAATTACTAGATCATGCATGTGAATATGGTTATGGTATTCCTGCATTTAACATTAACAATATGGAACAGTTATTATCTGTTTTGGCTGCTGCAAAAAAATGTAATGCACCTGTTATAATTCAAGCATCAAAAGGTGCGCGTGCTTATGCAAATGATAAGGTTTTAAGTCATTTGATGAAGGCTGCTGTGGAAATGTACCCTGACCTTCCAATTTGTTTACATCAAGATCATGGTCCATCAGTTTCTGTTTGTGCATCTGCAATTGCAAATGGTTTTACATCAGTAATGATGGATGGTTCCCTTACCCCAGATGGTCAGGCATCATCATTTGAATATAATGCTGATATTACAAAAAAAGTTGTAGATATTGCACATCCCCTTGGTGTTTCTGTTGAAGGTGAAATTGGTTGTATTGGTTCACTTGAAACAGGTAAAGGTGAAAAAGAAGATGGTTTTGGAACTGATAAAAAACTTTCACGTGATAAACTTGTGACTGATCCAACAGAAGCAGCAAAATTTGTTAAAGAAACAAAAGTTGATGCATTGGCTGTTGCAATTGGAACATCTCACGGTGCATATAAATTTACAAGAAAACCAGATGGAGAAATTCTTTCTATTGAAACAGTGAAACTTATCCATGAAAAACTTCCAAATACTGCACTTGTAATGCACGGTTCATCAAGTGTTCCACAAGAACTTTTAAAGGAAATTAATGAATTTGGTGGTGAAATTCCTGAAACATATGGTGTCCCAATAGAAGAAATTCAACAAGGAATCAAATATGGTGTTCGCAAGGTTAATGTCGATACAGACCTAAGACTTGCTTGCACAGCTGGAATAAGAAGATTCTATTCTGAACACCCTGCTGAATTTGACCCAAGAAAGTTTATGAAACCTGCTATGGAAAAAATGCAACACGAATGCGAAGTAAGGTATGAAGCATTTGGTGCTGCTGGACATGCTGATCAAATCAAACCTATATCATTACTTGATATGGCAAAAAGATATGAAAGTGGCGAACTTGATCCTATTATAAAATAGGTTTCAAATTAATAAGAACTCCCTACTTTTTTGTAGGGAGATTTTTTATTTTATTCTTTGATTTTTTAAATAAAGGTTGTATTATAGATGTGTTATGGAGAGGTGGCAGAGTGGTTGAATGCGGCGGCCTCGAAAACCGTTATGGGGGCAACTCCATCGGGGGTTCAAATCCCTTCCTCTCCGCCATTTCTAATATAGATGTAGAACCCTTTGGTATTGAACTAGCAGTTCTAAAATTTTTCGCTAACACCACTTAAAATTAAGAACAACTTCGTTCATTGTCAAATTCCTTCCTCTCCGCCAAATACTATTTCCCTATTTTTTTGAATTATTTCATAAAAGAGTTTTACATTTATTCATTTTCATGGTATTATTTTATTCTGAGTTAAGGAGATGTTTATGGAATTATCTTTGATTATAGGAAATATTTTTTCTTTTTTTGCTGTAACTTGTGTTGGCGTATCAGTTATAAAAAAGAATAAAAAGAATTTTATGTATTGGCAAATTGGAGAAACTTTGTTCGGTATGTTTGCAAATATTTTTCTTTATGCATACTCTGCATTAATAATCAGTATTATTTGCCTTATTCGAAATATACTTTCGTATAAAAACATATTAACAAAAAATATAACTACAATTCTTTTAGTGATAAGTATTATAGCCGGATTATATGCAAATAACCTTGGAATTATTGGAATATTACCAATTATTGCCTCGGTAAGTTATACTATATGTATTTATATAACTAAAAATGAACAACAAATGCGTTATGCTACTGTATTGAATATGTTTTTGTGGTTTATTCATGATATGTATATACAGGCTTATCCTTCTGCAATTGCAAATATTATTTTATGTATATGGACAATTATTCAAATATTTAAAAATAAAAAATTTTATATAAAAACTACTGTAAAAGTATTGGAATAAATTATTTATAAACAATCTTGTTCAACCTAAAAATTTTTCACTTTTTTAGTAAGATTCAAACGCTTGTTTTATTTTTATAAAAATTTAT
>JAEEGL016711209.1_pt1 | contig 10197 bp, 7 predicted proteins | sample 9134231 | NCBI WGS metagenome assembly JAEEGL01 (sample SAMN16246548, study PRJNA631951) | gut metagenome | biome: gut microbiome; feature: rumen; material: fiber-attached | host: Bos | place: Iran: Karaj | collected 2018-10
CTGAGTGGTATAAGATGATGCCGGCAACGGCGATGCCCCTCAAGGCGTCAGCCACATCAATTCGAGTGTTGGGAAGACATCGTGATACGTACATTTTCTATAGTCCTTTACTGGTCATTTTGTCTTTGCTCATCATTTAAACTTCAAGAATCAAATACAAATTACAAATTTATAATAATTCCGCCAAAAAGAATGGAGAAAAGTGTCAAAAATGTCATATATCGGGGGTGCATGGGCAAAAGATATGCAAACAAAAAAGGAAGCCAATGGCTTCTCCTTATTCCTCTGTCTGTTCCAAATTTAATATAATTTGGGGACAAAAAACACAGAAAATGGCACTTCAAATGTTAATTTATTGCCAATTTGATTATGTTTTGTCTTGTTTCTTGCGTCAATAACAAGACTTTTAATTATCTTTGAAACATCAAAAAACATATTAAATATGGTTATCGGTGAAGCTATAAAGAAGAAGATAAGTTATACTCCAGATGGCGTAGTTCTCACTATTGGCGACTTTAATGTGGCCATGCAATATCAGGGAGCACTCGTCAAGGCGCTCAATAGGCTTGTTGCCCAAGGTACGCTGCAAAGGTTATCCAAAGGCAAGTACTACAAGCCTCGGAAAACCATCTTTGGTACATTGAAACCCGTACCCGAGGAAATCACGAAGGACTTCTTGGAGAAGAAAGGCAAGTTAGTTGGCTATATTACTGGCAATAGAGCATTTGCTTTAATGGGACTAACAACGCAAATCACCTCTTCTTTATTGATTGGCACAAATCGCTATCGTCATCCACTGACAAGAGGGGATTATACCATCTCCTTTTTGCAGCAGCATAATCCTATCACAGAAGAAAATATCCCACTTCTTAGAATACTTGATGCCTTAAAGTTTATTAAGGAAATACCTGCAAGCAGTCCTGATAGTGTGGTGACTCTACTTGGCAGTACGATTCGTGCTCTTTCCAAGGCGGAGCAAAAAAGACTGACAGAACTGGCTGAGAACTACACAGCATACGTCAGAGCACTTCTCGGTGCGATTATGGAACAAAATTGCCTTGATGAGGGACTTCTAAAGAAAGGCTTAAACGGCACCACCAATTACAAACTACCCATCTCTGAGAAGGCATTACCCAACAAGAAAAACTGGAATATCTTATGAAATTGCATGATAACCAACAACTGTTTGCCAGTGCCATAAACGTGACATCATGCTCTAGAGCGAAGGCGTACTGAAAGAGTTGATTTAGACTAAACGGGATGAGGACTTATTGCAAAACGAAATATGGATTTAGACGAAATAAGAGAGATTATAGCAAGAGACGAGAACCGAGTGCTTGAACTGAAGAAGACTACGGGGGAACTCATTAAAGGGATGCAATCACTGTGTGCATTCCTGAATACAGATGGTGGATGGTTATTCTTTGGCATTACGCCTGACCTGAAGATAATAGGGCAGAACGTAACAGATAGCACCCAAAGGGAAATAGCACATGAAATGACAAAACTGGAGCCTGCCATCAGTCTGCCTATCCAACTCTTCGACATTCCAGAACGACCAGGATTCAGTGTTATCGGAGTACATGGCGAGGCGGCAAAGTTTGGCGACGCTCCATATACTTACGATGGCAGACCTTATTATAAGGTTGAAAGTACGACGGTTCTGATGCCTCGCTCCATGTTTGAGGAACGACTAAGACGCAGTAATCCCAGTCGCTTTGCGTGGGAAAGTCAGACACCTGACAATCTCCACATGGAAGATTTGGACGAGGACCGTATCAAAGGGGCGGTTGCATACGGTGTTGATAGAGGTCGCATGCCTGCATCTGCAATGACTGAGAGTACATGGGGGCTGCTCGACAAATTCGCCATGATAGGAGATGGCAAGATTAAGAATGCTGCAGCAGCTTTGTTCATCAAGAGTCCTACAGCCTACCCTCAGTTCTTGTTACGTATGGCTCGTTTCCAAGGTACTGAGAAAAAGGTCTTCATTGACAATATGAGGGAAAAGGGCAATTTCTATCAGTTGCTGGATGCAGGTATGGCATTCTTATTCAAGCATCTGAATCAAAGCGGAGTAATCAAGGGATTGCGTAGAGAAGACCGTTTAGAGATTCCTGTAGAAGCCTTACGTGAGGCTCTGACGAATGCTTTATGCCATAGACTTCTGGATTCGCCAAGTGGTAGTGTTGGCATTTCCGTCTTTGATGACCGCGTAGAAATTGAAAACACAGGCCATCTGCCTAATGAACTGACTGTTGAGACTATCAAACAGTCACATCGTTCTTTTCCTCAGAATCCCATCATAGCGGAAACGCTGTTCAAAACTGGCTTCTTGGAAAGCTGGGGAACTGGCGTACAAAGAATGGTGGATGCTTGTAAGAATGCAGGACTGCCTGAGCCTGAATATGGTACAGATGGGCTTTTCGTCTGGATAACCTTCAAGCGACCAAGCTTAGACACCGACTTAGACACTATCTTAGGCACCAACTCTGATAGTAGCTCTGATAGTAGCTCTGATAGTAGCTCTGATAGTAGTTCTGATAGTAGCTCTGATAGTAAATCTGTTAGTAGCTCTATTAGCAACTCTGGCACCAGCTTTGACACTCTAACACTTTCAGCTAAACAACAGGAGGTATTGATGTATTGTATGGTCGAAAGAAGTAGCAGGGAAATATTAGATCATATCAATGTTACATATCAGTATTGGAATATTCAGAAGTTCATTAATGAACTAATGGATGCTGGTTTGTTGAAGCGTACCATTCCTGACAAGCCCAATTCTCCTTTGCAGAAGTATATCAAAGCAAAATAGTGACATGGATATTATGTAGGATGCCATTAGTTTATAATCTACAATGCAAATTATGATACATTATGCTGGGTAAGAATATTTTTGGAGGACAAAGTGCCAAAGCACTTTTTGCTCATTATGTGTACGAAGAACTGCGCAAGCGGGAGTTTGTGTCATTGGTGGATGTGCTTTGTATCTACTATAGGAGAAACAAGAGCTATTATGATCTGCACACCTATAGCAGTGACAAGGCATATATACAATTGAAGAAAGCATTCCCTGAAGTCATCAAGGCTTTAGAGCGCGTTGAGCCTGGTTGTGTGATAGATAATGGCAAGACAGGCAAAGGTAAGGCATTCAAATATGTAGGCAAGAACGATGACCCGTTGGCTGCTGAAAAAAAAGCTGTGGTGCAGAAATCAGTGGAGGACTATGTGGAATTCTGCAAGGCCTCTATTGGTATCATGCCGGCAAGTTGGTTCTCTTCCTTTTTCGAAAATACTCAGTTACTACTCGATACAGAAAGAGAATCCGAAGGAGGTAATGGGCTTATTCAATCCAGTTTAGAGCAAAACCTGACAAATATCCACTTGCTTTCACAGTTCTACAAAGCTATCACAAACCATCAGGTTCTACACTTCTCCTATCAACGATTCGGGCAAGAACCTTTTGAACTAACATTCCATCCTCATTTTTTGAAAGAGTACAATGGTCGGTGGTTTGTGTTTGGTGATGCTGATCGTGAACCATACAAGGCATATAATGTGCCCCTTGACAGAATTGTCGGCCACCTTGCAAAAGTCGAAGAAGTAGAATTCGTCCCTGCAGAGAAAGGCTTCTATCAGCAGTTCTTTAAAAATATAATAGGTGTAACTCATGAGAAAGGTGCAAAAGTTGAGCAAGTTGTGATTCGTACAAAAACAGAGTACCAACACGGATTACTCCTGACCAAACCCTTGCATCATAGCCAGCAAGAAACTTTATCATTTGGAGAGCATACAGATGGACAGTATGGGGAGATAACGCTGACGATAGAGCCTAATCGTGAACTTCGAGGCAAGATACTTGCTTACGGACAATACCTTGAAGTTGTGAGTCCACAATCTTTTAGGGATAGTATTAAGGACATTCTGATTGCCCAAATACAACAATACGAGAAATAAATGAAGCGAGGATTAGAATATATGAACATTCAAATTAGTTCCAAGCAGAATGGAACCGTTCGTAAGGAAGAAATGCTTGCGTGAAACAGAATTTGGTGGTACCTTTGCAGCGCATTTGCATTGCAATTGATGCTAATAAAGTACTAACAAAAAAAGAAGAGACTATGCAGAACGTACAGAACAACTTTACCGTAGAGAACCTCGTTGCTAAATATCGTAACTATGTCCAGAAGAATTGCGTCCGTGAAGCATTCTACGACGAGTATCAAGACGAAAACGGGGAATGGCATGTGGATGAGTGGGAAATGCCAATCTCACCAGATGGTAATTCTGATGAGCAACTGCTTGTTACCCTATACCATAAGGTTTGCGGCAATGGAGCAGAGAAAAATATCTTAATGGCTTTGGCGCGATACGAGGAAAAATTCAATAAAGATGCTTTAACTGACGACGAATTAGCTTTCCTGTGTGATAATTTTCAGGAAGTGGTTTCTTACGAATTCGAGCATCGTAAAGATTGGACATTCCATTCTTTACATTCTTTACAACATCTCTCTAAAGAAAGAGTCAGATTAGTTCATGAATATGTAAAGCCGCAGAAGGGGGCCACAATATTCATTGCAGATACTGAATATTGTGATTTAGCTGTACAGTTTCCCAACTGTATCGTTAAAGGTTTCACTGGGTACAAATATCAACAGAAAGAAGTCTGGGCTCTTGGGCAAATTCGTATGTTTGCAACAGGAATTAAGTCTGATATTGTTTCTGGTGAAGAAGTTGGCGGGGAGTACAAGTACTCTTTACCAGAAAAGAACAGCGTAGATTTTGTTATTATCCGAGTAAATGAAAACAAATATGTTGCCCAACATATTTTTGGGACAGAATGTACAGATATAGTAGCTTTGTATAAGCTTCTAAAGCCTAATGGTATTATGTTGTTTTTCTCAGAGTTTGGAAAAGAAGAACTCGCGCTCCATATCGAAAAGGAATTCGATGATTTCCGAAATGTGATTGTAAATGAAAAAGCAATTTCTTCAATTGTTTCATATAAAGATACCAAACTCTTGGGCGAAGGTTTGACAAACTATATGATGCTCGTAGTACAAAAATCAGTAAACGACATAGTTTGCATTAAGGATGAAGCAAGAGATTCTGTAAAACACATAAAATCAGAGGAAATTGATGCTGATATTATGTGGCCAAGTTTCTATTATGCACCTCGTCCTGTCCACGGAATTCCTTTGTCATCTCTCGTTGATCTTGTAGAGGAAGAAAAACTTGCCATATTTGTCGAAGGGCAAGGTTATACTCTTCCAGAAAAAGCCAAGGATATGCCATTGGTTCTTTCAAACATACTTGCTGAAAACTACAAAGATGCCCATCTAAGAAACAAACTTGTTTACCATGTCACTGATTCTGCATTTAACATATCTGACTGGATCCATTTCTACGTTGTTAAACAACCTTGTGTCCTCGTTGCCGGAAATTCAGACAGACTGAAAGTGGGTTATACAATGGGGGTTCCTGATAATGGTTTTGCATATTCCATGGGGAGTTGCTTTATCCCCAAAAAAGGAATAGATGTACGCTATATAGCGGCATTGTTATTTGAGCCTTCGGTAGAAAAACAAATTCTCTCAATTTGTGACGGAAGTTTGGACAGGCTCACAATGTCTCTTGTTCTCGATAAGATAATTGTTCCAGAGCATAATGATATGGAACGATTGGAATTCATGGCGGAAGCTAATTATGAGGCAATGATTTCTTCTCAGAATGAGCTTAAGCAACAAGCAGAAGATTATAAGAAATCAGTCAGAATGCGTAAGCATGCTCTTACTCAGTCCTTGTCATCTATAGAAAATATGTTCTATGCCTTGAATGCCTATCGTGTTCGCCAAAATGGCTCATTGAATGATGTTGATATTATTTCAAAGGTTCAGGGAACAACAGTGAAAGATGCTTTTGAATTCCTTTCTTCGGAAATAGAAGAAATGATGCCGGTTTTAGAACATGTAGCAGATGTGGAATACTCATTTGCAAAGCCTCAATCAATTGATCCGGAAGAATTCGTAGAGGATTACATACAGAAAGGACAAAAGGGTTGGCTTAATTTCAAACCAATTGTAGAATGGAGTGTTGGCAGCAATAAAGCGAAAAATGACATAAAAGACAAAGAGGGTTCTATCATTATCCCAAAAGGCGAACCTTTAAACAAGTTCGTATTCCCTAAAGATGCTTTGGAGAAGATTTTTGACAATATTCTCTCCAATGCGAAGTCATACGCCTTTGTAGAAGAAAGTCGAAAAGACTATCAGCTAAAATTCTCATGGCATTCTGACGGTGTTGCAATGATTATTGAAATTGCCAATAACGGAACACCTATTCCTAAAGATCGGGATACGACTTCATTATTAGAATATGGTGTTTCTACTGCTCTCCATCAAGATGGCCATAACGGAATTGGATGCCACGAAATATTTGACATCATGAACCGTTATAATGGAAGTGTAGAGATCGTATCTACACCTAAAGAAGAGTTTACAGTCAAATATATATTGACATTCAACAATTCTTACTCATATAGACCGCTATAAAAATGAATGATAATGATTTAATCCAGGTTCTTTGGGTAGAAGATGACCCTAAAGTAACAAAGACATATCCGTTAAAGGCAGAAACCTTTGGCTTGGAGTTAGTAGCTTCCTCATGTTGGGATGATGCCAAAGCTAAATTAGAAGGTGATTACAACCGATGGGCTGCTATTATTCTCGACGCTAAATGCAAGCAGCACCGTGATAGTGCTGACAATGCCGTCAGGTTCTTAGGGGAGGCTCTGAAAGATATTGCATCATTAAGTAAGGAAAAAAAGCGTATCATACCATGGTATGTGCTTACGGGCGGTGCTGAATCAGAAGTTTCTGACTCCATCACAGACGATCGTATGAAATGGGATGCCGATTGGACGGATTTAAGTAAAAAGAAATATTACTCAAAGGATACCGATACTGAGGCGTTATACTCAAGGATAAGAGATCATGCAAACAAATCACCGCGTATACAGATCCAGGAGATGTATCGTAAGAACTACGAACAGTTGCTCCTCCTAAATAAGGACGTTTGCGAAGACATCTTGACCATTCTTGAGGCAATACACTTTCCTGATTCCCATCCAGATTTTACCCCACGTCTTTACTATAATCCATTACGAAAGGCATTAGAGTATGTTTTTAGATTGACACAGCCTGTTAGCATAATACCTGATGTGTTTTTTAAAGATGGTATAGTAAACCTAAATCAGTGCTTCATGTTTCTCATTGGAAGAGAGGCTGAGAAATTAGGATATAAACATAGAGATGGTGGAATAACGCCAAGACATATACAAGATATGATGTCCTTGATTATTAACTTAGGAAATGCAAACTCACATTCATTCGTTCCTTCTCACGCAACAGAGTTGAGTGAAGAAGAAATCCAGCTTTTCGATAATCACATAAAAACGATTGGAGGCAATTCAAAATTGTTAATTTTTAGTATTGCTCTGCAATTCTGCGAGATTTTGCAATGGATGAATAGCTATATAGTGAAAAATTCAGATAAGGATAAGAATCGGGAATTGTGGGTACCATTAAAACAATCTTTACCTGAAGGAATTATCGAAAAAGACGACGGGGTTTTCCATATAGGAGAAGATTATTCAGTATTAATCAAAAATGAGGAACTTTTAGGGAAAAAAGTTCAGATTATCAATTATAGTCCGAACAGAAACCCACGAATTAAGAAATACAAATTTTTCGTTCGCGAACAAGATCTCAAAGTCCTGAACGAAGTATAAAACGGCTCCAACTTGAATGGAACCGTTCCCAAGTTACGATTTCTTGGAGACATAGGAAAGTGATCGTAACTTTGCAGTGCCAATCCTGTTTCAATACAGAGTTGACGTTGTTATTTTTCGCTAACCAACTAATACTACAGGCATGACACTGAAAGAAAAGGACAACGTGTTGAACGAACAACAGCAAGTAGCTTTTGACCTTGTTGCAAATACGAATGTTTGTCTGTTCATTACGGGCAAAGCCGGTACAGGAAAGACGACATTTGTAAAGCGTATTCAGCAAGAGATTGACAAGAACTTCTTGGTGCTGGCACCCACAGGAATTGCCGCTATTGCAGTTGGTGGCCAGACTATGCATTCGTTCTTTGGATTCCCAATGCAGGCAATGGGACCCCATACTCCGCTCAGTGTCTCGCGTAACAAGTACCAGATATTGAAACAGACTGACACGATTATCATTGACGAGGCTTCAATGGTAAGAAGTGACATGGTGGACGGAATGGACAGATACTTGAGATTGACCTTTGACACCAATATGCCATTCGGTGGTAAGCAGGTTATCTTTGTTGGTGACCTGTTTCAATTGCCGCCTGTTGTGAAACAAGGTTCTGCTGATGCAGAAATGTTGCGCGATCTTTATGGCCCAGGTCTGCCATTCTTCTATAAGGCCTCAGTGTTGAAGCGCATGAACCTCCCCAAGATAGAGTTCCAGAGAGTGTATAGACAAAATGAACCGGAGTTTCTTGCTATACTAAATAAAATGAGAACGGGGGAAATTACCACAAGCGACCTCTTGTTACTCAATGAGCATATTGGAAAGGATGATAACCGCGAAGATTTCTCTGTTACACTGACTTCGTTCAACTATATGGCAGAGAAGATCAATGCCGAAAAGCTGGAAGAGATAAAGGCTGAGTCATTTAGTTATTATGCCACCATCAAGGATGACTTTAAGAAAACCGATGCTCCTGTGCCAGAATGCCTGACACTGAAAGTAGGTGCACAGGTTATTTTCTGTCGGAACAACATCGCGTCGGGATATATGAACGGCACCATTGGCAAAGTGATAATTCTACAAGAAAAAATGATAGTAGTACAACTAGAAAATGGCAGCGAGATAGACGTGCAACCTGTGAGTTGGGAGAATCTTCATAGCGAATACAATAAGGAGACCCACAAGATGGAATCTGTTGTGGTTGGTTCCTTCACGCAGTATCCGCTGAAACTGGCTTGGGCCATAACCATCCATAAGTCGCAGGGCATGACCTTTGACCGAATGCACTTGGATCTGTCTCGTGGGACATTTCAGGCTGGGCAGGCATATGTCGCCATCAGTCGTATGCGTACGTTAGGAGGACTAACGTTGAGCCATCCCATCCAGCCACATCATATCACTCTGAATCCAGAGGTGAGGGCATTCGCTAATTCATTCAACGACGCCGAGTTGATTCACGACGAGTTGGAAACTGGCAAACTCATATACAAACACCTGGTCAAAAAGGATTACGACAATGCTGCCAAGGCTTGCCTAAGACAGGCCGTCAATAAAGCACGAAAGGGAAATTTTCGCAATGCGGCCCTAATTTCTAAGAGGATGTTCGACATCATGCTCGATGACAAACACCTGTTGGGATACACAGCTAAGGTGAACTTATTGAAGGAATGCAGCATGACCTGTAATTTTCTCAATGCGGTGTTCTGTCTTTATGGAGACCGTTATGAAGAAGCCATTGGTTATGCAGATTTAGTGCTGGGCAAAAGACAATGTCTGGAGGCTATGTTCGTAAAAGGACGTGCATTGTATGAGCTGAACAGATACAATGAAGCCTATGACATGACTTTCTTGATGACCACTACCGCCCAAGAAGCAGAAGAGAAGAAAGCTATCGACAAAAAACTTTTGTTGTTTGAAGCACGTATCAACGAGAAGATTGGCAACCCTAATATGGCAGTTTGCCAGCAACTAATCAAGGTATGCCCAGAAAGTTTAAATGCTTTCGTTCTTCTCAGGAAAGAAATGCAAAGAATAGGAAAGACACTTGAAGTGAAAGAAGATGAAGAAGGAGCTAGCCTTGTTCAGGCCTTAAACGACCCATCAATGACAGACGAAAAGTTTTCAAAGCTTCTGTCTCGTACAGATCGTACTTCAACAGAATTCATCAAACTAAAGAATGGTATCAAAACCTTTTAATTTCACTATCTTAAAGTTGCATTGAGATCATTTGATATTTCATCTACCAGGAAGCATAGATTCAAAAGTGGGTATAAGAAAACACCCAGTTTACACTGAAAATAAGTGTAAAACTGAGTGTAACTTTGTAACTTGCTGATATACAGCGTAACAGCGGAGAGAGAGGGATTCGAACCCCCGGTACCTCTCAGTACGTCGGCTTTCAAGACCGGTGCAA
>JAEEGL017027680.1_pt1 | contig 10197 bp, 7 predicted proteins | sample 9134231 | NCBI WGS metagenome assembly JAEEGL01 (sample SAMN16246548, study PRJNA631951) | gut metagenome | biome: gut microbiome; feature: rumen; material: fiber-attached | host: Bos | place: Iran: Karaj | collected 2018-10
GCTTCGCTTTTTGCTCGTTATAAAATCACTGCTTACGCAGCCCTTTATAGATCACTTCCAGTTGGGATCCCCCGCTGCCTGAGCCAGCTGAGCCCTGCGCTCGTCAAGACCCTTGAGCACTTCCTCGCTGGTCATGTCGCCGATGAACATGGCTGCAAGGTCTGCATTGATGTCCATCCACTGCTCGTTGAAGTAGAGCACCACATCCTGAAGCACCATTCCCTTGTGATCCTCGTCAAAGCTGTCAAGGAAATCAAGAGTAGTCTGTGAGTACTCGGGCTTCTGGCCAACCTCTACGGGAAGGTTCTCCACATCGGCTGCGTTGTCTATAAGATACTGAACGTTGTCCTTCTCAAGAAGGAAGGAAAGGTACTTCTTAGCTGCATCGATGTTAGGTGAGCCGCTGTAGATGAAACGTGAAGGGCCGGTGGGGTGGATGTTCAGCACCTGGTTGTCGCATATGGGAAGTACAAAGAGACCGAAGTCATCTGCGGTATAGCCGTTGGTGTTCAAGTCGCTCTCCACGATCTTGTTTATGGAACCGGGCTTAAGGTTGCACATTGCAAATTCCCCGCTTGCCAGATACCCTTCCGCATCCGCAAACTCGTCGCTCATGTAGTTGTCGCCGAAATAACCGTTCTGTGCAAGGGTGTTCAGCTGGTCGATAGCCTTCTTCATGTTCTCGTTCTCGGCAAAGGTGGTCTCGTTCTTATTGAGCTTGTCGATGATGCCGGGCTCAAGCTTGTCATGGATCTGTCCGTTTCCAGCCCAGAGCATGAGAAGGTGCCAGCCGTCAGCCAGAGGCTCGTAAATAGGAGTTACGCCGCTTGAGAGAAGCTTGTCGCAGGTATCGGTAAGCTCTGCAAAGGTAGTGGGAACCTTTGCTCCGGCAGCTTCAAAGAGCTTCTTATTGTAGACTATGTAATAGTCGGTGGTGGTGTCGTAATAGGTAAGGCCGTAGTTCTTGCCGTCAACCCCTGTCTGCTCGGCGGAGAACTTGCTGTAGGAAGACATCCAAGGCTCCCCTGAAAGATCTACCGCATTTGCCTCCACGTTGTAGGTGGTCTTAAGTGCGAATCCGGACTGTGCTCCCCAGATATCCGGCCCCTCGCCGCTGTTAAGCCTGGTAAGGAGCAGATCCTGATACTGGTCTGCGGGAACTATCTGATAGTCAACGTGGATACCCGTCTCCTCTTCAAACTTCTTTCCAAGCTCCTGCTCTGTGTCCTCGACCCAGTCCTGGCTTGCCATAACGGTGATGGTGGTTCCCCCTTCTGCTGCGGGTGCTGCTTCTTCTGCTGCAGGTGCTTCCTCTGCCGCAGGTGCAGCTTCCTCGGCTGCAGGCGCTGCCTCTGCCGCAGGTGCTGCTTCTTCCTTGGCAGGCTCTGCCGTTGCAGCGGGAGACATGTCTCCGCCACCGCAGGCTGTCATTGAAAGTGCCAGTGTTCCGCAAAGTAAAAGCGATACTAATTTCTTTTTCATTACCTTCCTCCTTTTGTGTAAAAACACTTACTTATATGGTAAAAGACCGCAGTCCAAAACCTGTTCGTCTCCTGGCGGCATGTCCCGGAAAACAAGGCTCATGCCAAAGAAAGCTCATCCCTTCACGGCGCCGGCGGTCTGCCCGCCCACTATGTACTTCTGGCATATGAGGTATACTATGAGCACGGGAGCGCAGGTTAGGAGCGCATCCGCGCAGATAAGGTTCCACTTCATCTCGTACTGTCCGAAGAAGTTATATATGGCAAGGGTCATGGGCCACTTTTCCGAGCTGTGCAGGAAATAAAGGGGCATCATGAACTCGTTCCAGCAATTCAGGAAGCAAAGCACTCCGGCGGTTATGATGGCGCTCTTAAGCATCGGGAAGATGATCTTAAGGTAAAGCTGAAGGGGGCTGCATCCGTCTATTATGGCCGCTTCATCCAGTTCCGACGGTATCTTTGAGACAAAGCCGTAGATCAGGAAAACGGAAAAGGGAGTCTGCAGCGCCATGTACAAAAGGATTATGCCAAGCCTTGTATTTGTAAGGTGCAGGTTTATCATGGTCTTGGTCAGGGTCACATAGTTTACCGGGATCACCATTCCAAGCACCACGTACATATAGAGGGCGGACATTCCCCTGCTGCGCCTGCGGGAAAAAACATAAGCCGCCATGGCTGCAAAGAAAATGGTGATAAAGGTTCCGACCCCTGCATACATAAGGCTGTTTAAGAAGCTCCTCATGAGCTTTCCCTTTTCGATGACCGTCGAAAAGTTGGAAAAGATCCATTCCTTCGGAAGCTGCAGGTTCATGTTCAAGGTCTCGCCGTCGGCCTTGAAGGCGTTAAGGATCACAAGTAAGAGCGGTATCAGGATCAGAAGGGACGCAAACCACGCCAGGGCATTTTTAAGCACAACCTGTATGAATCTGTTCTTTGTCGCATATACCATGATCTCTCCTCCGTCACTCCACCACTTCATCCTTGGTAAGGATCTTTACCATGAAGAATCCGATAAGTACCATAAAGATAAAGAGAACCGAGCTTATGGTAGTGCCTTCGGCGTAAAGGCCCTTGCTCATCATCTTGTAGACCGCGGTATAGAGCACCTCCGTCCTGTGGCCCGGGCCTCCGTTTGTAAGGGTGTAGACCATATCAAAGATCTTTAAGCCGTAGATAACGTTCAGCACTATGGTCACCGCCAGAGTCTGCCTGAGCATTGGAAGGGTGATATACTTAAACCTCTGCCAGGCGTTGGCTCCGTCTATGGCGGCTGCCTCGTAATAGATATCCGGAATGGCAAGTATTCCGGCAATGAGCAGTGTCATGATATATCCCGTGCCTCTCCAAATATCAACGGCCATAACGGAACCGAAGGCGATCTTCGGATCCACCAACCACTTCTGAACCAGGAAATCAAGGCCCGCCGACCTGAAAAACTCATTTAAGAAACCTGTTTTGGGATTTAGTATTGATGTAAATACGAGACCCGTCACCAGAATGGGAAGGATGGAGGGGATGTAAAGGACACCCCTGTGAAAATTCTTCCACTTGATGTTCCGGGAAAGTGCCACCGCAAAAAGAAGCCCCAGCCCCGTCTTTGCAATGGAGGTCACTATGGTGAACCAGACGGTGTTGGTTATGTATCTCAGATAATCATTCTCCCCTGAAAAAACTTCAAGGAAATTTTTGAAGCCTACGAAATGAAGATCCGGTGAATAGGCGGACCAGTCGGTAAAGCTGTACCCTATACCCATGATCCCAGGTATAACGGAAAGAACCGTATATACCAATACCGAACCCAATACGAAATACCATGGATAGACTTTTGATTTCTGCATGGCTGTACCTTCTCCTAAAAATTACCCCGTAAGTGACCCCCGTCACTATGGTACAAAGTTTAGCCGAAACGTTTCGTTTTCTCCATGCAGACATTTGTCTTAGATTTGTACTTTTTTAACCTCTGTTCTTTTTTCTGTATTCGGTGGGGTTTTTTCCCGACTCCTTGCGGAAGATCCTGCTGAAATAAAACTGATCCGGATACCCGGAAAGCTCCCCCACCCTTGCTATGGGCTCATCGGTGGTGGAAAGGAGCCGCTTTGCCTCCTTCATCCTAAGGCCCGTAAGGTATCTCACCGGAGACTCCCCCCTGCTCTTTGTAAAAATCTTTGAGAGATAGGCGGAGGAAAAGCCGAAGTCAGAGGAGAGAGCCCCCATGTCTATCTCCTCCCGGAAGTGTTCCTTAAGGTATCTCTCCGTCTGCCTCACTATCTCCTCGGTGCTCCTGCCCGGGATCCCGTCGTCCCCGGGGAGCGTATAATCCTGCTGCAGCTTAAGGCTCAGTTTTTCAAGGATGAAAATAAGCTTGTCCTCGGACACGGGCTTTAAGAGATAGTCAAATACTCCCTGCCTTATGGCCTCCTGGGCATATTCAAAGTCCGCATAGCCGGTGAGTATCACGGTAAGGATCTCCGGGAACCTCTCGTGGATCTGACCCGCTAAAGCAAGCCCGTCCATTTCCGGCATGCGGATATCCGTAAACACCACCTGGATATTTCCCTGCTCCAGGGCTTTAAGGGCTTCCTTTCCGTCTCCGCACTCCGCAGCTATCCTGAAGCTTGCGTCACCCTCCGTGATCCTTCTCTTCAGCGACTGCCTGATCATATATTCGTCATCGGCGATGAGTACGTTATAGTGGTCTATTTTTATCATCTTTTGTACCTTGCCGCAGGCAAGCGTACTCATCGGTGACGTGCCTGCGCGGCACCGATGGAAGTTTGAAACATTATGTTCAAACTTCCTTACCCTTATTTTTTACATGGCCGCCCACCGTTACAAAGGCTCCTCCTTCTTCCCTGTTTCCGAAGTCAAAGACAAAGGGGATGCCGTCAAGGAGATAGAGCCTTATGAATATATTGAGTATTCCCATTCCTTCTATTTTAAGGCTCGGAAGGAGGCCGCTCTCCAGAATGGAGTCCATGTTCTTCCTTAATTCCCTGTCCACCTCCGGGTCAAAGCCGGGGCCGTTGTCCGATACAGTTATATACCAGTCATCCCCGTTCCTTTCCCCTTCAACCTTTATCTCCCAGGGCTCCCTGTGGGTCATCACCGCCTTCACCGCATTTTCCACCAGAAGCTGGACGCAGAGCTTGGGAACAAGGCAATCAAGGATATCGTCCGCGATATCGTAGGTGTATTTAAGGCCTTCTCCGAACCTCTTCTTCATGCAGCCAAGGTACCTGTCCACCTGCTCCATCTCCTCCTCCACCCGGATCCTCATCTCCCGGTTTGAAGAGATATATCTTAAAATTGAGGTGATGTCTTCGCACATTTCCGACACCTCCTCTGTCATACCCCGCTCCGCCATCTCTCCTATCATGGTAAGAGAATTATAGAGAAAATGGGGATTCATCTGTGACTGGAGGGCCAGCATCTGTGCCTGCATCTCCTGCTCCTTTAATGTGAGCATGGTATTGGTGGCACTCTCCTTAGAGCGGATAAAGTCATTTATGGAATCCTTAAGCTTATCTATCTCCAGCACTCCGGAATCCTTAAGCTCAAGCTTTGAAAACTGCTCCTTTTCCGTATCCGAGAGAAAGGCGTGGATACGGCGTATGGGATCGCTCATCTGCTTCGAGAGCATGGCCGAGAGCAGCACACAGAAAAGCATGATCACGAGGACCACGCAGGCCACCGGGATAAAAGCCCTGTAAACCGGCTCCATAAATACTGCATCATCCACGGCCATGGCTACCGTAAGCCCGTCCGGCGAATCCTCGGCAAAGCATAAGAACTGTTTTCTCCCGGTGTAGGTATTTAGTATCTCCCCATAGCCGCTGTCTCTGTAGGAATAATAGGGAAATACGGCGTTTTCGGGATAGAGCTGCCTTCCCTCCCTGTCATATACGGCTATCACCGTATCCAATGCGGACACGCCGTTTTTAAGGGGCTCAAAGATCTCGTCGTAATAGGCCTTGACCTCCATAAAGCCCATGGGATAATGGTATTCCCCGAAAAACATGCGGCAAAGCGAGAGATAGAGTGTCTTTTCATCCACTCCCGCAGATCTTGAAGCGCGTACGTCCATGGCCGGAGCGTATATGTATTTCTTCCCGGCGTTTTCATCCGTCTTTTCGTACCAGGCCTCGTCCTTTACGCTGCCATCCGCCTCACCGTTATAGTTTCCCACACAGTAGCCGCCCTTCTCCATATCGTATATATTGAACTGGCGGTTGGAGAAATTAAAGCCCTTGAGAGAGATCATTATCCCCCCGAGCTCCTGTCTGGCGCGCAGCTTTTCAAAGGAATTCTCCGCTGTCATATACCGCTTGAAGCTATCCTTAAGCTCCGATGAGGCAATGGAATAAAGAAGGATGGTATCCATTTCCTTTAGCTTCTGCTCCAGCCCCGCTGCCATGGCAGAACAGCTTTTGCGCATGTCCTGCGTGGCCTGGTTCTTTAAGGTCCGATACTGCATGACGGAAAATATCCCGGAAACCAGCACCAGCGTCAGGATGGACAGCATCAGAAGCGCTCTGAGCAATATAATATTTATGCTCTTCTTTTTCATAGAACGATCGCTGTACCTCTTCCACTGTATTCCGTATCCGCTCTGTGCTCACCGTTAACGTATATGCTGATCAGGCGTTTTTTGATCATCCCCCGGTAGCTTCCCTGCCGCTCACCGATCATCAGGGTGTGATCTCTGTCACTCCAGGTGATCCTTACGGTCTCAAAAGCGTTTTCCTCATATGTATAGTCATCACCTGCGTCGTCATAATAAGTGAATCCCCCGTCGCACCCCGTATATATATGAAGCTCCACGGGCTCCTCATTTTCTTCCATTGCGTAGCTTAAGCCCTTCCTCATGGGGATCACGCTGCCGCTCCGCGCAAATACCGGTATGGAGTCTATCTCTGCCCTGACTCTCACCCTCTCCCCTCCGGGATATCTCTTATTATCTCTTATATCGTACCAGTCATAACCCTCCGGGAGGTAGCATTCCCACAACTTTTCCTCCTTAAGCTCCCTGCTCCCGGCTTCGTAATACATGGGCTTTAATACGGGGCATACAAGGAGGCTCCTTCCAAACATGAATTCCTCCGACATGCGGGCCGCTCTCTTATCCCCGGGGAAATCAAACAACAGGCTCCTCATTATGGTAAAGGACTCATTCCTTACCGCTCCCGCCATGGAATAGATGTATGGCATCAGGGAATACCTGAGCCTTATGGCGGAAGCTATAGCGTCATAGAAGGGTTCTCCTTCTTTGCCGAAATTCCATATCTCTCTCGGGGTGTCCGTTCCGTGGGAGCGAAACATGGGGAGAAATGCTCCCATTTGAAGCCAGCGCACATAGAGCTCGCAATAACCTTTGTCCCTTACGCCCTCGTCATAGGCCCCCTTCCAGAACCATTTCGGGGTGGGATCGTTTCCGCAGCCGCAGCCCCGGTTCCTCCATTCCTTCCCCACGGTAAAGAAGCCGCCGATATCCAGGGTCCAGTAGGGATATCCGGAAAGCCCCATGTTTAATCCTTCCGTGATCTGCTTCCTCATAGTATCAAAGGAAGCGCAGGTGTCTCCCGACCAGAGCATGGCAGCGTATCTCTGTCCCGAGGCGTAGCCTGACCTGGTGAGGTTCAGTACCCTTTTTTCCTCTGTGGTCTTTCTCTGGTTCTCATATATCCCCTTAGCGTGGTAAAGGGCATAGGCATTGGCTTTTTCGCATGGCAGGTATTTTTTATGCTCATCCCCCACTATCTCAAACCTCTTCCAGGGCTCCCTCTTTATCTCCCCTCCCCAGTCGGGGCCGGAGAAGGGCTCCGTGGAATCGCACCAAAAGGAGTCAAAGCCCTTGTCGAAAAGCCCCTCCTTCGCTTGTTTCCAGTAGACCTCTCTTGCCTTTTCGTCAAAGGCGTCATAGGTAGAAAGATCGTTTAGGAGCTGCCCCTTTTCCATGAATTCATCATAGTTTTCCGTACCGGAATTCATGTTCGGCCAGACGGATACCATAGTATGTACATGTATCTCCCGGAGCTTATCCGCGCACTCCTTCATATTTCCGTATCTATCGGGATCCAGGATCTTATTTCCCCATTTGTCCTTTTCCCAGGTATTCCAGTCCTGCACCACGCAGTCTATGGGGATCCTAAGCTTCCTGTACCTTTCCGCCACCTCTAAAAGCTCAGACGCGGTATAGTACTGCTCCTTTGACTGGACATAGCCGTAGGCCCATTTGGGAAGCATGGCCGCATCCCCGGTAAGATATCTGAAGCAGGAAATGATCTCATCCATGCTCTCTCCCCTTACCATGTAATAATCAAGGCAGGGTATGGTGTCAAAGAAGATATACGAGCCGTTTTCCGTATCGGAAAAGGTCATGAGCGAGGTACAGTCAAAGAAGAGGCCGTAGCCCTTATCGGATACGAACATGGGCATGGGGATCCGCATATTATGCTGGTACAGATACTTCACATGGCCCCTGTGATCGTATACTCCCTCTTCAGCCTGTCCAAGGCCGTATATATGCTCATCCTCCGCAAAGGAAAAGTAAAGCCTTCCCTGCAGGGCCCTGTGATCCTCCACCTCCTTTAAGTTTTTGATAAAGTTCCTCTCCCCGTCCACGGTCTTTACCCTGTCAATGACCGGGGCTTCATTTCCGGTGGTATGCTTCATCACGGGGATTTCCGTGAATTCCTTTCCCCCCTCCCTTAAAAGGATGCCGCCGTTCCTCTCCTTCCAGGTTATGCTTAAACCGTCTTTTTTTACAAGGGCAAGGATCCCTCCCCCGCTTAAAAGGATCTCTTCTTCATCCTCGCTGAAGGAGGGAAGGATATCAGGACTCACCTCTTTTGCCCTTTTTTCAAGGAGAATGGAATCTTCCCCGTCAAAGTCCTTTATCTTATACCTTACGTGTACTATATTCTCATTTATGAAGGAGAGCTCAAGCCTCTCTCCCTCTTTTTCTATCGTGATCTTATGATCCTCTGACCTGATATTCACCCTTTATCCTCCTGTTTTTTCCTCTTATGCCTGTCGGGCAGGGGCCCTATATGCTTTTTATAGAGCCTGTAAAAGTTGGACATGTTCCTGAAGCCGCACTCCATGGCTACGTCCGACACTGATCTGTCGGTGGTAAGGAAGAGCTCCCGTACCCTCTTAAGCCTTAATAGAGTCACGTATTCGCTGAAGCCCTTTCCCGTCACATTCTTAAAATAGCTACTGAAATAATTGGGACTCATGTAGGCGAGGGATGCCACCTCCTCTAAGGTCACTCTCCCGGTGTAATGTGAATTTATATAATATATGGCCTGCTCCAGTCTTTTCATGGAGCGTTTTTTCTCGCTGAGACTTATGTCCATGACCGGATTTTTGCTTTCGTAATGCCTTGTTAAAAGGATCAGTATCCTCAGGATATCGGCCTGTATCATGCCCTTATATCCCTTTTCCTTAAGCCCCGACTCCTTTGCTATATCCTCCATGATCTCGCGGATATTCCCTGTCCTCTCATCTCCCGCGGAGATAAGGTTCTTAAAATGACTTCCCAGATACAAAAAGAGCTTTAGGTGATCGTCCCCCGAAGCGCTTATGGGGTCGGACACCACCTCCGGCGCAAAGGTCAGCACCAGCACCTCCATGCTTCTCTCGGTGACGACCCAGCCGTGGGGCTCCACCTGGTTAAATATGATGATGTCTCCGGGATTCACGTCATAGCGGGAACCGTTTATAAAATAAGTCCCGAAGCCCGACTCCACACAGGTGACCTCACAGAAATCATGATAATGAAATCTCTCCGGGTCATTATCCTTTTCGAAAAGAGTAAGCTTCCTTATAAGTACCGGAAAATCCTCAGGCAGTCTTGTGGTATCCTTACTGATGTCCAAATAAAATGCACCTCCAATCAGTATATTATCACATCTGACCGGAAGTGCATAAGATTATTTCCTGTGCTGCTTCTTACCCCTTGAGCACCTTATATCCCATGTAGCGGGAAAGCTCTGAAAGCTCCTTCTCGTAATCTCCGAAGATCAGCACCTGGTGATGACCGAAGCCCGCCAGATTATGCATATAGGTCCTGGCATCGTCCATCTGTATATAGTAGTAAGGGCTGCAGTATACGTCATCATATTCGGTACGGATCACCTCTCCCGTCTTTATGCATATGGTGTCCCCTGCGGGGTTGAAGCGGCCGAGAGTCACCTTGTCACAGTCATTTTCTGTGAAGTCCACCTGGAGCTTTCCGCCGAAGCCCTGTCCGGTAAAGGCCCAGAGCTTATAGTTCAAGGGCTTTGTGCCGTAGCCGTTCATCTGAAGCGCCGGTACCGCATGGTGGATCCTTAAGAGCTCGTCCGTCTCATGGTTGGGATTGCCCATGAAGCAGGGGCGCTTTGCGGTATATTGCATGATGCACATGGCCATAAGGGCGTTTAAGTCCTCCTCGCAGCCGCTGGGGATCCCCTCGTCCTTCATGATGGAGTGGCACATGCAGGGAGTGAACTTCCTGTTCTGCGGTATCTCCGAGGTACAGAGCTCATGACAGGCCGTGGTAAAGGCGTTGCATTGATAGACGTCCATCATCTTCTTTGCCGCCAGATAATACTTGATATCGTTAATGAACCAGTCGGTATTTACCTTTGTGTCCTTTGAGCCGTTTATGATCCTGTCCGCTATGGGCTTTGCCTCTTCGTCGCTTATGGTATCCATGTACTTTGTGATCTCA
>JAEEGL010051049.1_pt1 | contig 10196 bp, 5 predicted proteins | sample 9134231 | NCBI WGS metagenome assembly JAEEGL01 (sample SAMN16246548, study PRJNA631951) | gut metagenome | biome: gut microbiome; feature: rumen; material: fiber-attached | host: Bos | place: Iran: Karaj | collected 2018-10
TAACTTTCTAAAAAAATTCGATTATTTTTAAAGAAAACTCGTTCTGTCGGCATATTTTCATAGCCATAGCATTTCAAAATTTTGTTTAAAACAGCCTCAACATCTTTTGTGTTCTCAATTTGTTGGCAACCAATAAGAAAAAAGCATAAGATTAGTAAAATAAGCATATTTATCACCTGTTTGGTGTACGCAGAGGAATATTCATTAACAAAAATGGAGTACTAGTAACTCTATCATCTCTAAACCTTGATTGAACTTCAGGGGCATGATATTGGTTCACTACCGAATTCTGAAAATACACATTTCCTGATGTAATTTCCATCATATAATCCGATCTGTCATATTGATTGCACACGCCATTATCAGCGGGTGAGAACCCCTCTTTTGATCCATCGTATCGGAAAGAGTGCAAATGAAATACATTTTTACCAAATTTCGGACCCGTAGTTGTAACTTGTTTTTCATCTCCTATAGAAAAATTGGTTACATCACTTAAATCGAAAGCAATTTCCCTGCCAAGCATATATGATTTGAGCGCATAACTAGGCAAGAGATCATCTAATAATCCAAATTGACTTTGAAGAGCTTCGTGCGCAGCAAGAATTAAATTCATTTCTGCTACAGTCACTTCACCCTGAAAATCTGGGATGACATAATTATAATCTTCATTTGTTCGACCATATTCATCCATATAAAAATTACCATCACCATCCACTCCGTTCACCGGATTCATACCATTCCCAGCATACAGATAAGGACTCGCGAATTGCCTCTTCGGGTCCACGCTTATCCACATTCCTAGCATCGGGTCAAGATATCTCGCACCAAAATAGTCCAGCGCAATTTCGTCATCGTGTTCCTTGCCGGTGAAATTTTCCGTGACTTTCTGCACGGGCGGGAGCATTTCTATCATCTCGCCGAATGCGCGGTAGTCGTAGGCCGCCAGCGTCGCACCGACATCGGACTCGTCCGGTGTTGTTGATGCTTCCGTTCCATAAACGAGCATCGTACTGCCCAGATGGTTCTTCAAGTACCATTCGAAATTTGCGTTCGGGTCGGCGGCTTCGATTCCGTAGCGTCCGAGCCCCTGAGGCATGTTGACTACAACCTTAGTCTCTTTTGCAGGGCCCGCGTAGTTTTCGCGGACTTCAGTGCCGATGCCGGTGTAGTGCGTCACCTGGGTCGTATCCCAATCCTCGTTTCCGACAACCTTGCGCATGCTCGTCTTGGAAATTCTCCGACCCGAGCCGTCGTATGCCATCGTCAGCTTGAACAAAGTATCGCTAGAACTACCCGTAGGTTGCGGTAATATTTTTGACAAATCTTTCACAAAAAACATCGTTTTATAATATAAAAATAATTTTTATTCACATATTCAATGGTATGAAAAGATTTGTTATAAATTTTTATTCAATACACCACATGTTGATAAACCAGAACAAGATGAATAAAATGTTGATAAAGAAAGAATTATTCGTTCGTTTTTTACCAATTTTTTTTGTTTGTACTTTACAAATTAAAGAAAATACCTTATATTTTCGCACAATTTGTGTACTTTGTTAATAATAAAACACATGAATTGTGTGAAATTTTTAACATAAATTGTTGCTACACATAGAGTTAGCTGTCTCTGACAGCAATTTATAAAAGAGTTGGAAAAAGAATGAAGAATAATATATTCTTGTGCTTACTAGCACTGCTTTTGTCGGCCGCAAGCTTTGCTGCGTCCGTCTTTTTGTTAGTCGATCAAAAATCAGGTCCGTTCTTTATCGAATCCAGTAAGGCTCTTGAAGCTGATGCGCAAATGGTTGCTATTAACCAAAAAATCGCTTTGCAGGATGAAATATTGAAAAAGCAGGAACAGGTATTCAATGATTCTATAGCAAAACTTCTGGATACTCTTTCGGTCAGGCGCGGTGAAGAAGAAAAACTCATTGACCTTATGAATTTGGAAAGCAACATTTTCCGTCACAAAAAAATTGATTCCATTGCAACAGAGTCTCATGTGGAAGTGGAAAAGGCCATAAATTCGTTTAACGAACGAATTAAAGTATTTGGTCAAGAAAAGAATATTTCGGTTTTATTCGGATCCAATAATAATACGGTCGTTTATGGCAGTGGTTCCAAAGCCGACTTAACAAAAGAACTAATCAATTTTTTAGGGAGTGAAAAATGAATAAGCTTACTTTATTATTGGCGGTCTTTGCCATTTTGCTGTCTGTTAGCGGCATTTTTGTTGTTGGATATTATAAGCAAAAAAAAATTGACTATGGTTTTGTGAATACGGAAAAATTATTGAATTCTTTCGTCGAATCACAGAAGGCTCTGGATGAAATTCGTGCTGAAGAAGATCGATGGATAAAAGAGAGAACTGAGATTGAAGACTCTCTCAAGGCTTTTGAAAAACGCGTTGCGGCAACATACAACAAGCTGTCTGTCGATGAAAAACGTAAAATCAGATCGGAACAAGTAAATCGTATCGAAGAATTAGGTCGGTTCAATCAAGCTCGTTCTGCAGCGATAAATAATAAACGCCTCGAAAAGCTCCAAAGCGTTTATCAAAAAATTAATGCGGCCATGGCCGATTTTGCATCAGAGCGCGGTTTGGATGTTGTATTTGCTTCAAGCAACGGTAGTATTGTTTATGGCGATGGTACAGATGCCGATTTAACAGAAGAATTTCTTCATTTTTTGAATGCTCGATTTAAATAGAATGTCTCGGCTTGTATTGAAATTTCGTTGCTATTTAACGCTGTTAGCGTTATTCCTTCTTTGGGGGTGTTCCGTTGAAATCCCTAAGGAGGATTTTGTCGCTTATTACGATAAAAAATGCAAGACAGAAATTGAACGTTCTGGAGTTCATTTTTTTGCGATGGCCTTGACTTCCGATTACGAACAGGCCAAGTGGGGTGCGCCCTTGGATTCCGGGATGAGGGTCATCTTCGGCGCTTCTCCACGCTCTGATCTTTCCTTTGAAACCGCGTTCCTGATAAGCGGACGCGATACCGCCGGAGTTATCGTATCTCGCAAAATGCGGACCTTTGAACTTGGCACTGCCGACATGTTTGTTTTGATTTTTGTAGACCGCATGGATGGAGCAACGCTTCGCTTGAAAAATGTCAGCTACGGCATTGGTAACATAGAAATTGAACTCAAAGATTGTCGAAATTTTCGATTGAAAGAGAATGAATAATGAAAAAAATGAGTTCCTTAATATTGTTGATGTGTGCAACGGCGTCATTTGCTTTGCAAGGGGGACCGACTCAGCCGGATTATGTACAATTTGAACCGTCTGGTATGACTGACATGGTGAGCTTGCTTAGTGGTGATTTTAGTTACCAGATTCCGCTAAGTGATATTCCTAGTCCTTATGGAAACTATCCATTGTCGCTTTCTTATCATGCTGGTATTTCTCCGCAGCAGGAAGCTTCATGGGTTGGACTTGGCTGGAATTTGAATCCGGGAGCGATTAATCGTCAAGTACGTGGAGTGCCTGATGATCAAATTCATGGTGGTACACTTGGGTTTATTTATCAATATTCGTATGCGCGAGCGTGGTCTATTAATTTGGGTTATGGTAATAGTGTGTTTAGTGTAGGACTAAGAGCTTCGAGTGATGGGAGTGTGGGCTTTTCATTAACGATAAATGGGGAAATTAATGATGTTATGTCTGCTTGTTTTAAAATTGGTTCGAATGAAATTGGTTTTAATATTGGTCGCGATTATGGATTTGCTGGTGTCTATATGGGTGTTGATTATTCTGATAAAATACGTACCAATGTAGGAACTCGTGTTGCGGCTGCAGGTGGGTCATTGAGTGCGCAAGTAGGTACAGGTAAAAGTACTTCTGCTCATGTTGGGTTTGGAAATTCTGAAGTTGGGTCTGGCTTAACAGTGTCTTCAGATGGGCTTTCTATATCTACGAATATCGGAGTTTCGAGAGCTTATATTGGTAAAAAGGGCAGTGGTGTCTTTGTTTATGCTGGCGGAGGAGGCTTAGCAGTGTCTAATTCGCCTAATGACGGTTCCCGTAAAACGTCCTCGTTTTATTTGCCTCTTGTTGTTCCAATATCTGATGACATTTTTTCAGCCGGTTATGCTCAGGTTCTTAACGAATATTGGATTCGTGCGCAAACCTTGGACGATGTTTATGGCTATATGTATCAAGCCGGACCATCTATTGATGTGAGAAAAAAGAATAATGTATCGGGCCTTCCTGATGTAGAGGCTGCACATGTGGCCTCTTTATTAGGTAAGGGCTGGGAAACAGATATAAAAGGCCGCTCTTTGGAAAGTATGGGGCGAGATGACCTTAGTCCTGCGTACGATATGTATTTTGTTTCTTCAGAAGGTGTTCGAGGATCTTTCAGGCCTTTTGCGCGAGAAAAACATCAGCTTTATAAGAAAATTAGTAATGAAAAAACGAAAGATTCCAGTTCCGTAAATGATTACTCAACGATTTTAATAGATGATCCCGCTACGGGATGGCCTTCTAGAAGTGAATTTAAAGAAGAAAATGATAACGTAGTCCCACTTGGTGATACTTATAAGGATTACGCTCATTGCTTACTTGGTCGTGGAAAATGTTCTGTTTATGGAATGTATCAAACGAATTTCAGAAACAGAGGGAATAGACTTGTTTTTGATTCAGATGAAAATCAATTTGAGGAACGAGGTGGTATTCGATTCTTGTTTGTTGGTGAAGGAAATGGATATTATGAAAGTGAAGATGTTGAAGGGAGTAAAGTACGTTCTAGAAAATATGTCTCGGATTCATTGCTAAAAAGAACGGTGAACGGCTTTGAATATGCTTTGTACGGTTCAAAAAAGATTGAACCTTTGTTTGAGGATGATAGTCCAATAGGTAAGTTAAAAGGTTTTGTTATAACCTCTGCTAATGGGTATAGGTATTACTTTACGCAACCGGTTCGATCTCATTATAAAATTGATTACTCCGTAAATAGAGAAAAAGGTGCTCCTGTTTTTGCGGATCAAGCAAATAACGCATATGATGATTGGTTTGATAATTTATCTACAGCTTTAAATACAACATTTAGCCATTTTATAGGTAAAATAGTTAAATCCTTTTTTGGCTTAAAATCGATGGAAGAAAAATGTAAACCCGATGAAAATAAGAAAAAAGATGACTATTTCTACTCTTATGCGGCTAATGTGAATTCATATGCAACGCAGTGGCTCCTTACGGAAATACAAGGTGCAGATTATTTAAAAATTGGTGACAAAAATATAGGATACAATGTTAAACTGTCTTATACGGATCCTTCTTTGTATTTGTGGAGATCTCCTTATGCTAGACCTGGTCTTAGCGAATATGAATTGCCTAATTTTAGAGCTCCTAGGAATACTTTTACTCCAGAAGGTTGCGATGCTCGAATGTATCAAGCTTCTTTTGGCTTAAAAGAATATGTTTATCTTAAATCCATAGAAACAGCAACACATCGTGTTGAGTTTGAATTGAATACAGAAGAACGAGTTGATGGTAAAGGGTGGGAAACGAAATCAACGTCCATGCCTCCAATTTTGACACAAGTAGTTCTTGGTATGGAAATTCTAAATAAAGATGAGATTGCTCGAATAGATCGACCCCCTGAAAAGAGTAGCGTTACATATCCTGATGGATATGAGTGGTGTATAATTACAGAAAAAATAATACATTCCGATTGTAAAAAAATATATTGGCATCACAATGTGACGTGGAAACCTAAATATCTTTATTTAAATATGAATCTTTCTCAAGATATTTTAAATAAATTATATGATGGTAAAATTAAAATTTTAGGTCTCGATAATACAAATACAAGAGTTTCTTTAATTGTTGGATCTGAGGGGATTGAAAAATTTGATTCGCTTAAAACATCAGTCGAATACGGAAAGAAAAACTTTGTTCTTAAAAATTTGTCTAATGATCGTGAATTTGCAGTTGTTCGAAATTCGTTTAAGAAAACTGTAGGCGAGGAAAGTAAAATAGGTATGTTTCGATTGGAATTAGAAGCGAAATCAGATGATATTCAAATTAATTATTTGATAAAAGATATTAAAGATTATGTGAATGGTTTGAAAATTGGTGATACTTTGATTGTTGGAATATATGGTAATCCAGCAACATCGTTAGTAGAAAATATTTATGTTGATTGGTCTAATGTTTGGACAATTGATAATCCTGATAAATTAGGTGAAAATGAAATGCGGTATTTGAAGAAAATTTCATATTTCAACAAGAATGATAAAAGTGCTTATAAAGAATATTTGTTTGACTATGATTACAGTCTTCAACCCAAAACATTAAATTCATATTGTAGAGGTCGTTATCCGCAGGGGGAGTCGGCTGTGGATGATATTTTGAAGTCTCCAGATTCTGTGGGGGTTGACATCTGTAAAACTGATGTGACTTCTAAATCCTTGTATGGTAAGTTGACTCTTCGTTCTATTACTGAAAAGGGATGCCAAAATGGTAAGTGCATGTCTTTGCCTCCATATAAATTCTCTTATAATATGCAGTCAGCAACGTCGACTAGGATTAGTAATAGCGGTAAATGGATTGATTATTTCCAAGAAAATTTGGCAAAACCAGATGATGATAATGGAACATATGATGTAGTAAATCTTGATGATGATTATTTTACAGGGTTTACTGATTTAGATGCGACAATTCTTGCTTCTTCAAATATGATAGATGAATATGGGCTTTGGTCGAATTCTGCAAATCCAGAAAACCACAAGGTTGATCAGTCCTTTGCTGATTATGGAGCTTCTGCGTGGAGTTTGAACAAAATTGTTGATCCTGCTGGGGGAAATTTGGAAATTGAATATGAACGAGATCGCTATGGTGCAGGAATAGATTATTCTCAAGATAAACGAACTATTGATATAGATGGCTTTGATTCGTGCCATTCATATAGCGCTGTAGAATCTAAATACAATTCGAATCTGTGTATTGTTGTAAAACCTTTATATTGGCGCGAAGAATGCTTAGGTCCTCGAACTGCGTATTGGGATTCTGAAAAACCGATAAATTTCCAAGGAAATGACTTTGCATATCTTGATTCTATGGATGTAAAAGATGGTGCAAATTTATTCTTTAATTTGATTGCGCAATTGAAAACAAAAGTGCGCTGTAAATCTGGACTTGGAAAATGTACAAGAGACCGAAGTGTTTCTGTTGTTGGTGATGGTATGTTGGAAAAAATCGTTTCTGATGGAAATGATAAAAAAATACTTGTTGTAGATCGACCAATGAAAGAACTTTTTACAACAGGTCAAAAGGCTGCAAATAAGATTAATGACAATAAATGGCGTTTCTCAAAAGGATCTCGTAGTGGTTATGCTTGGACTGGAAAAAAATTGAATCAAGTAAAAGCGGGTAATTTACGTGTAACTAAATTGGTTCGTCATGATGTTGATTTGAAATCTGTGACGTCGTATGAATATGGCGATGGCGAAATAGCTCAATTGCCCGACTCTTCTTTTACAACTGTTTTGGGAAATCGATTCTATTCAAGTAAAATTTCTCAAGTAATTCCTGATGTTTATCTTGATCCTATTTCAAGAATTGTTGGAATCGATGATAAGGACTTGATGTATCTGCCTGGGCCAAATATTTCGTATCCGAAGGTGACGGTGAAGAATTCCTCTGAAGATACTTCGACTTATAATGGTTCTACAGAATTCTTCTATATCACACCGGAAACAGGAGTTCCTGAGGAATTTATTGATTCTGAAACCAGAGATTCTTTGAAACCTTTTGTTAAGTTGAATCTTCAATATGCATCTATGGACGAAGACGATGATTATGATGACGGTGTGTTGTATGATATAACATTGCTTGATGTTAACTATGGAATTCTCGCGGGAACAGAATCGAAAAGGGTCATTCTATTCCCTGATGATAAGATGTCTCTATATTTCTATTCTACCGATGCTAGTTCGGCAAAATATGTACGTGTTGAAAAAGTTAATTCTAATTCGCCAGAATTTGTGGAAATGTGGAGTTCTGTATCGCTAAATGAGAGTTTGAGAACGCCATTCACAAAATTTAATGAAGTAGCTGTTTCTATTTATGGTAAAGAACATAGTTCAGTTAAAGTTTTATGGAAAAGAAGTCAAAAAGAAGGCTTTTTTCCGATTTTATACAAAAAATGCGACTATGAAAAAGTTGCAATTGATTTGAAACGCTCAACTCAAGAAATATATCAGGAAAATGATGGTCTGATTGATTATGAATCGAATGTGACCTACCATGATTTATCAGCATTCCTTGGACAAAATTACAAGATTCTTTCTAAACGTGGTAGGGGTAATAAAGCTCTTGTACTTATGATGGATAGTTCTGTTTATTCGACCGTTGTTCCTGATGTATTGGATAAGAATATTCCTGATGAGAAAAAAAATAAAATTGGACGTCAGGTTGAAAAATGGTCATCGGATTTGCAGATGCAGTGTGTTAATAGTAAGGGTGAAAATGATATTGCGGGTAAAAATAATGTCTGTAAGGAACAGGTTATGAATTTGTATATGAGAACATCTGGAGCGTCAATACATAAGGAATATAAGTATGTTCGTTATCCTGTATTCCAAGTAGAAAAAGTTAATTATGTTGGATATGATAATCAGAAACTTCAAGATCCGCAATTACACGTTGTGATAGAAGGGTCTACACCATATGAGACTGAAGATCGTCCTGTAGCTTTTGAACCTGAGATGTTTGGCATTACCAAAATAAAAAATTATGCCTATGAGGCTCTTACCGGTGCACCGACAGCGACTCTTGCAACAATGAATGTTGGTGATAAAAAAACTCTTCGCAAGTTAACGAATATAACTCCATATTATATGGCTGATATTGAAAATAATAAGAATAATGATGGTGTGTTGAACATGTCTGATGAAATGTTCTTGCGTAATATGTTGTCTCAGAATTATATGGAAGAACTCTATACAGATACACTTAAAAATGTAAATGATTCATCGTGGAAAAAAATAAAAATAAAGGAGAATCTCAGATCGTTCAGTATATCCCCATACAGGGTTGCTCCTGAAAAGATATTTGATGGTGCAACGGGAAGTATGCCGATTATTGCTTTGGGAACATATCAAAGTAAAGTTAATCCATCTGGCATTAGGGACTATGCAATGAATTTTGTAGATGGTTCTTTAGATTACATTAATGACACTTTAGACTATAAAGGCTCATTGCCATCCCTCGAAGATTATTCGGGAGCTAAAATTGTAGCTATTGACAAAAATTTTAAAGTAACTGAAACAAAGGATGTCCTTGGACGTTCTATGGCAACAATTTTCTCTAATGATGGAATGTTCCCGCTTAGTTTATTCTTCCCAGCAAAACGAGAAGAAGTTGGTGTAATTATACCGTATCAGGGTGCGGTACACAGTTCAAAGAATTGTACCACGTTGGATAATCCTGCTAAGGATGGAAATATTTTAATGAGTGATTATGATCGAACTTTAGGTTGTACTGTTTCGGCATCTCAAGGTAATCTTGTAAAGGAATACCGTATATGGACACGTTCTAGTGGTTGGAAAACAGAACATCAAATTGTTCCTGTTAGCTCATCGGGAACTGTAACTATTACGTTATCTATTCCTGCAAATGCAAAACTGAACTACTTCCGTGTCTATCCAGAAAGGGCTGAATCTAAATCCTATATCTTCGATAAGTACGGAAATATGATTCAGATAGTTGCTGAAGACAATACATCCACGTATTACGAATACGACCCGCTTGGAAACTTGGTCCAGAGCCGTAACGATGATGGTGTCAGCTTCAAGGCTCACCACAGGGAATACATGAATGATACTCCCATTCAGAAGGTTATGAGGGAATAATTTGATGCGTAATAAGATTTTATCTATTGTTTTTGTTGCTGCATCTTTATGTAATGCGTTCGCTACTCTGACCGCCTCTATTCATAGTGAAGCTAGGAAGACGTTCTATGTTGGTGAACGAGCTTATATTCCTGTTTATATTGAAGAAACCAATGCGATGACAGAAGACATCCATGGCGGAACAGGCGCAAATGGGTATGTCATATCGCATGTCTCTGGTAATGCTTCGTGGTTAACATACAATCGTCGACCGGATTATGCTAATGGTACTGAATTGAATACGAGTGATCCTGATAATCATTGGTATAATAACCAAGTTATTTGGCTTGAAA
>JAEEGL010629971.1_pt1 | contig 10196 bp, 6 predicted proteins | sample 9134231 | NCBI WGS metagenome assembly JAEEGL01 (sample SAMN16246548, study PRJNA631951) | gut metagenome | biome: gut microbiome; feature: rumen; material: fiber-attached | host: Bos | place: Iran: Karaj | collected 2018-10
GAGGACGTCGCGGAAGTCCGCCACGGCCTTGCAGGAGCTCGCGATCTTGCGTTTGCGGTAATGGGCATCGACGCGGCGGGCAGCGTCTTCGCGGCGCGCCTTGTCGACGTCGCACACCACGGTCACCTTGGCGCCGCGATCGTACTGCGAGAGGAACTGCGGCAGCAGCGCGCCGCGGCCCTGGATGCCGAGGCCGATCATGGCCACGTTGGCCTTCTCGCCTGGCTTGAGGGCGCGCACGCCCTTCTTGTCGGCTGCGTTGGCGGCCACCGCGACTGCGGCGGCGGAGCCAAGCAGGAAACTTCTACGGTTGATGTCTAGCATTTCAGCCTTCCTGTCTAAGTTACTGTAGTGTCAACTACTCGTCAACTATTCACTATTCACTATTACCTGTTCGTTGTTCAGCAGCGGCCTTTCGCCTTGAGGAACTCGAACGACGGCTTGACGGCGGCGAGGCTGCCGGCGTGGCGCTCGCACTCGACAACCCACCACTTCACGCCGTCCTTGTCGGCGGCCTTGAAGAGCTTGTCCCAGTCAACGCCCTTGGCGCCGGGCTGGCCGGGCTGGCCGAGGATCGCGTCGAACTTCTTCACGCCCTTGCCCATTCCGTTCTCCTTCGCGTGGAGCGAGGGCGAGCGGCCGGGATACTTGACGTACTGTTCGCAGGGATCGTAGCCGGCGCAGGTGGTCCAGCCAACGTCCTGCTGCATGCAGACGTTCTTGGTGGTGTTGGAGAAGAAGTAGTCCCAGTACGTGGTGCCGTCCTTCAGCTTGCGGTCGAACTCGCCCGTGTGGTTGTGGAGGCCGATCTTGCAGCCGAACTTGGCGGCGTCAACCGCAGCCTTGTTGTAATATTCGACGAGCATCTTGAGGAAGTCGTCGAGGTTCTGTCCCTTGCCGGGGAAATTGCCGCCGCCAGGGCAGATGATGGTGGTGTTGCCGAACTCGAGGTTGAACTCGCACGTGGCCTTCACCTTGTCTGGACCGAAGTCGCCGCGGCCGACGTGCGTGCCGCACGCCACGAGGCCGTTGTCGTCGAGGATCTTCTTGAGCTGCTTGGCGTTCTTGCCCCAGTATCCGGCGAACTCCACGCCCTTGTAGCCGATCGCAGCGACGTCGGCAAGAGCCTTCTCGATTCCGTTCTTGCGGATGTAGTCGCGGATGGAATAAAGCTGCAGCGCAACGTTGCCCACGGGCTTGAGGGCGCCGAGGGAAGGCAGCGCGCACGCGGCGCCTGCGGCGCTCATCGCGCCGATGAAGCTTCTTCTTGTCAGATTCATTGTTTCTCCTTTTTAGGTTTGTCTTCTAGCAGTTTGATTACAACTTAAGTCCTAAGTCCGAAGTCTCGTGGCCCACTTAGGCGAGGTCCTTCATGGTGACGACGGGAAGGTCCTTCTTGGGCGCCTTCATCGGCTTGAGGCCGGAGGCGTCGAACGCGAAGCCGTCCTTGCCGAGCTTCCACACCACCGGGGCGGTGTTGAGGATCGTGGCGCGGAAGCCCTGAAGCGTGGCGCCCATGTTGCCGGTGTGGGACGAGTTGCAGCCTTCGTTCTCGATGACGAAGGGGTTCTTGTAGCCCTTCTTCATGAGCGTCTGCAGGAACTTCGTCCAGTCGCACGAGTCGCTGCCGCCGAAGCCGGGCAGGCGGGGCTCGTAGTTGAGGCGGGCCCACTCGTTCGCGGCGATCGGCACGCCGGCCTTCTTGGCGAGCTTGGCGTCAACCACCTGCTCGGGGAAGAGGCGGCCCCAGTGGATGGAGTCGGCGGAGGTGGGATAGTTGCGCGTGCCCTTGATGTGGATGCGGCGCAGCTTGCGGAAGTCCATCGCCTCGATCACGTCGCTCGGGTCGATGTGCTGCCAGATGTCGTGCGAGGGGTCGTACGTCTCCTGGAGGGCGGAGTCGTCGTCGAGGATCGCGTACATCAGCTTGCGGGCCGCGAGGCAGCCGGGCAGGTTGTTGTAGCAGTCCGGCGCGGTGGCGGGCTGCCAGCCCTCCATCGGGCAGTTCTCAACGCACACGGTGACGCCGAGGTCCTTGGCGTAGTTCAGGATGGGCTGGAACACCTTCTTGAACTTCTCGAGGTTCTTCTCGAAGCCGCGGTCCTGACGGCCGAGCACATGATCGTAGCCCACGAAGGAGCCGCACACGACGTCGTTGTCGTTGCCGCCGAGCAGGGCCGCGATGCGGATGAGCTTGAGGATGTGGTTCTGGTTCGTCTCCTGGCTGTCGCCGCCGATGAGGTTGTCGTACGCGCCCACGGAGACGCGCAGACCCTCCTCGTTGCAGCGGCGCACCACGTTCTGAGCGGCCGCGAGGTCGAAGGTCTCATAGTCGAGGTGCGTTGCGGTATGGTCCTTGCGGTCGGAGTCGCGGCGGAACACGCAGAGCTCGAGGCCCTGGGCGCCCACGGACTTCGCGCGCTTCAGCACGTCCTCGAAGCTCTCGCCCGGAAAGGCCGACGTCATCAGCCATATCTGGTTGTTCTGCGGCGCGGGGGCGCCCGGACCGAATCCGGGCATCTCTGCCGCGCGCACGGTGCGGCCAACTGCGGCGGCGGCCGCTGCGGCCGCGCCGAACTTGAAGAAGTCGCGTCTGTTCATCAATTTGTTCCTTTTCTTTTTGTTGCACTTGAAAGCTACTTCACGAGCACCGTGAGGCGGCACGCCTTGAACGATCCCGCATTGCCCATGAACGTCCAGTCGGGATGGGCTCCCTCTTCGCTGTTGCCGATGCCGACGTCCGCCGGGCCGTGGTTGAAGTTGTTGTACGCGAGCACCGTCACGCCGCTCTTGGCGTTGTGCACCTGCATGCAGCCGTAGCCCGGATTGGTGGAGAGGGAAATGGTGTCGTTGAAGTCGTACGTATTGTCGGAGCCACCAACGCCGGCGAGCTTGACCTGCGTACCGTAGTTGGCGTTGAAGAACTCGATCACACCGCCCTCGGGGAACGAGCCTTCCGGCACGCACTCGCGGTTCGAGCGAACCACGAGGTTGGCCACTCCCTGCTGGAAGAACGCCTTTGTGACGGCGGGCACGCCGAGCTTGGAGGCGTCTGTGGTGAAGGCGTCCATCGCGGCTGCGGCCCAGTCAACCGAATCGTCCTTGCACACGAGCTCGAGAACATACGCCACGCGCGTGAAGTCACCCGCCTTCGCCGTCTCGTCAAGCGTGTACGCGCCCTTGGTGAAAGCGCCGCTTGTGGGCAGATTGGCCTGCAGCACAGGACGGAACCCCGCGAGTTCTGGCACCTTCAGCGCATCGCCAAGCTTAGACGCCGCGCCTGCGCGCCTTCCCTCGGCAGGATCGCGCGCATCGATCTCAAACGGCCCCAGCGGCAAGCCAGAGTCGAACGAGTAGAGCGATCCGATCCAGGGCTTGGAGTAGAGATAGCGAAGGCGGCGCGGCTCCTTGACTCCCGGCGCGGAGACGATGAGCACCGCTCCTCCGGCGAGCGTTCCGTTGGCGCCCTTGTTGACGATGTTCGCGGGAACGAACTTGCCGTCCTTGCCCGCGATCTCGAAACCCTTGGCAACTGAATGGTCGGCATTGTAGGCGTACCAGGCGTTCGCGTTGCTGAACGACATCACGAACTTGTCGCCTTCGACCTTCCACGACTTGAGTTCCGGGGCGTCGTCGACGATGCCGTCGAAACCGTAGTCGCGCTTCAGCGCGTGGAGGACAAGACGCCTCGCCACGGACTCCTTGTCGTTCGGATGGATGTCCCACGAGTTGCCGATGTCGCACGTCGTGATCATCGCGGCGTTCTTCTCCTCCGCGGCGAACTTCGCCTGTCCCATCTGGACGGAGAACCAGCTGTGGCTGAACGGCGCAAGCTGCACGAAGTAGAGTTTGAGGCCCGGATTCTGGAACTCCTTGGCCCAGCCGTTGTAGAGGTCGTGCATCTTGTCGCAGTACCGGATGCCGTCACCCGCGTTGGAGCAGCCCTGGTACCAGATGAAGCCCTTGATCGCATACGGAGCAAAGGCGGCCACCATGCCGTTCCAGAGAGCAGTCGGCGTGCCCGCGCCGACCTTCGCCGGAATCGCAGGCGCCTGCTTGAAGCCAGACGGCGGCGTCCACGGCTCGATGCGCGTACCGCCCCAGCTGGAGTCGATGATGCCCACGGGAACGCCAAGCGCGTCATGCAGCTCGAGCGCGTAGTAGAACGCCATCGCGGAGAGGTTGTTGTGGAAAGTGGCCTTGAATGACTCTGGCGAGTAGTCGCGCCAGACGGCCTTCCATCCGAGCCTCGGCTCGCGGGCGGTGGTCCTTGCGTTCTTGACGTAGCGGATGAACGGACGGCGCGACGTGGCGGTCATCACCGCGCCCTGTCCGTCGCGGTAGCGCGGACTAGGTCCCCAAATCGGGCACTCGGTGTTGGACTGTCCGCTCGCGAACCATACTTCGCCCACGAGCACGTTCTTGATATCTTCAGCATTGGACGCGCCCTTGACCGTGAGCGTGCGGTTCTCCTTCGAGGCGGGCATCGCGTCGAGCATCACCTTCCACGCGCCCTTCGCGTCGGCCGTGGCAGTCTTCGTCTGCCCGGCGAACTGCACCGTCACCGCCTCGCCGGGATCGGCCGTGCCCCACACGGGAACGGGTCTCTCGCGCTGCAGCACCATATTGTCCGCAAACGGCGTTGCTGTTGTCACCTTCGCCTCGGCCGCGCACACGCTCGCCGCGAGCGCCAAGCCAAGAATCACTCTGATGTTCATCTGCTTTTGACTCCTTTTCTGTTTTTCCCCATGCGTATTATACCAAAAAATCGGACTTCGTTGTAGGGCAAACGAAATGGCAATGGGTATGGCCGAGTCTGCACGCGAGGCAAAAAGGTCATGTTATTTCCTGAGGTTCTACTGCGTATTTCTTCATATCAAGCGCGGACCGCACACGGCGTCCGCCTCGATCTCGAAGAGCCATTCGTCGCGGCACACGTCGCACACCGTCTCGGCTGCGAAGTCCGCGTCCAGGCCGTTTGCCGCGAGCCATGCCCTCCATGGCGCAAGAAACTCCGGGTGCTTCAGGTAGACGATCGCGCGCGAGACGTCCGCCCATGAGCGGCCACGGCTCTCGAGTATCGCCTTAACCGCGTTCATCGTGCAGTCTATCTGCCGCTCGATGTCGCCTACGTATGCGACGTCGTGGGAGTTGGGCCTGATGGACGCCGTTCCGCTCACGAAGAGACGCCTTGCCTCCGGCGTGACGATCTCCGCCGCCCTGCTGAAGCTAGACTTGTACGCCATCGCCGGCGCCTGCAGGGGAGACTCCACGATCTCCGCGCGCACCCCCGCGCGCTTCGGGCGCATCGCTATCGCGCCCGCCACCAGCGCCGCGCCGTCCGCATTTGCGCAGCCGATTCCGGTGGAGGCCGGCAGAAACGTCTCGAACACGCGCCGCGACTCGAAGAACGCCGAGCGCGCCGCATTGAACTCGCCGTACCAGTCGCACACGTCGTCGATGTACAGCCACGTGCGCACAACGTCCGCAAACGTCATTCCCGCCTCTGCAAGCACCGCCTCCAGCTCGTGGAATACTGACGCAGCCTGCATGCCCCTTGCCGCGGCGAGGTCGGCCGGTAGCACGCCGGCCGCCAGCAGGTACAGCGCGTCCTCGTCTTCGTACACGCTCGCCACCGCGCGCCCTCCGCGCACGAGCGTGCGCACGGTCCTGGCGCCAGGCGCGACAAACGGCAGCTCCACCGGCGGGAGGCTGCCTCCCGCGCGGCATAGACGGAATGACGGCACCTCCGCGCGTGCGCGCGAAAGCACTTCCTCCTTCGTTCCCCATAGAAAGACGGCTTTTGCTTGAGAACTCATGCCCCGCATTATACCAAATCCCCGCCCCTCGCGACAGTATAAAATGTAGCGGGGGATTCGCCGATGTGCTGGCACAAGAAGATAATCACGTGCCTCCTGTAAATTACGGATTAGCCATTGTGCTACGCTGGAGGATGTCCGCGTCGATCTGGCGGGCCACCGCCTCGGCGGAAATCGTGTTTGTTCCTGAATGCACTCGAACAAAAATATTGTTGCGGGCAAACACTGCTGAACTACCAATGGTATAGGAACGATCTCCGAAATCATTGGTACAGCTACTGTAATCACGAGTCGACGTCACTGAGTTAAAGAAATTAATGATCGCGTCATGCGCAGAATCCACATCGTCACATACGCGCGTCATAACCTTCAAATACGGCATCCCTTTGTGTTGGGGTCGGATGGTCATCTCTTTGCTGTATTCGTCATGCCATGTCCCGACGCAAACCGAGAGATCAGATGTGGCTATATTCAAAGGCGGAATATCCCATTCAGTCAGTACGCCAGAATATTCGCTTCGCACCACTCCGCGCCAATTAGAGAAGCCGAATCTACTCTCAGTTTGCGAGAGGCGTCCACTTCTTGTAAAACGCCCGCCTTCAAGACGACCGAGTTTTGCGATAACACTTGTGAACACGCCAATGCAGATAAGACTGATTAGTAAAATGCGGTACTTCATTTCAATGTCCTCCTCATTTTCTTTTCTGGGTGAGAAATACATCGTGAATAACCATCTGAGGTATTAGGAGTCAGTCGTTCTCGGTAAACAAACGGCACCGCCGGGTTTCCGTCACTGAATGGAACAGCCACTGGCAACTGCGGAACATGCGGAGCAGACGACGGATCGTTGTCGCCGTCATAGCGCAGGCATGCATCATAAACTAGGTCTCCATCCTCTGCATTGCCTTCCCAGGCCACCTCGTGATACCTAAAACCCCAATCCCATGTTGGTTCAGTCCATGGCGCCTGCCCAATCGCACAATAATGATTGGTGTCAAAAAACCATCCCATGATTGATGCATAAAGGCTACAGCCAAGAAGATTGGAAAACGACACCACAAAGGCAGCGCAATCTGTGCAGTTGACCGCTTCAAACGCAAAAGGATTGTTTAGTATCCGAATACACTCCGACAACTTCACTTCATGCACCTGCCAAAAAAGCCAACGCCGGTAATCAGCAGTAAAATACGATGCTCCATCTACCGTGTCGTAGTAAAATACCCCCGACGTGTTTATCGCCTCAGTAACATTAGACGCCGCAGCCTGAAAGTCCATGGCACCCGCCGCCGCGCCGCACGCCCATTCAAGCGCGTTGGTCCACGCGCACTGGTTGGAAACCAGATCATTGCTCCACGGTTCGACAGGATCCCCCAGCACCACGTATATGCGGTGCGGTCCCGTCATGCAATGTAATGTCGGAGCAATAGCCTCGCCGCCAAGCCTGGAAACAAACCATCCCATATTGACAGTGTTTCGCGCCACCTGACCGTACAACACGCCTATGGACGGGAACGACACCCATCCCGACGCGCCGTCCACAAAGTCCACGGGCTTGTCGAGGAGTCCATAGACTCCGAACACATTTCCGGTCATCTGCGCAAACACCACAACATTGGTGCTGATCTTTGGCTCGATCGAGAATCTGGCCTGCACCGTTGGCGTCGCCCATGCCTTGTAGCACGCCGGGAAATTTGTTGCGCCTCCGCTCGACCACTCGCCAGTCGCGGGATCGAACCCAACCTCGCCGAAGTTCGCCCTCACGCTCACGGCGTCGTTCGTCGAGGCCGCCAGGTCGTGGTTGAATCGAATCGCGTCCACTCCAACTCGGAACGCCGTGAACGAAACCGAATACGACGAGTTCGTGCATATCGGATGCCTTGCCGTGATCGTGTAGTTCGTGGCCACCGAGCCGGACGACACGTACACGCACGAAGTTCCGTACACCACATGCGCTCCATCGCCGCCAACAGAAGTGGTACACAGCTTCGCTCCGTTTGTCAGCGCGGGCTCTATCGTCCAGTCAGCCCACTGCGTCGAATCGGCGGTGAGGGCGAACTCCCTGCGGCCCGCCCATTCCACCAGCGAACACGCCGCCGCAGGCTCCACCGCCGTCTTGACCGCGTGCAGCGTGAACGTCTTGCCGACGGTGGCGTTGATGTTGCCGAACGTCGGTTCGCAGACGCCCAGAAGCCCATCCTGGTTGTCGATGCATATGCTCTTGTCGTAGTCCACGATCCACCGCGCCGCGCCCGAATGGACGGCACCGGCCGGAAGCACTTCCGTCTGCGGACGACCGTCCACCTGCGCGCACCAGTCGTAGTCCGGCGGATACTGCACGGATGACACGTGCTCCACACTCCCTATGTAGCTCTTCCCTCGCTCAAGATGGACCGTCCAGTTCGTGACATTGCCATGTCCGTCGCAGACGACCACATACCTGCGCCCGCCCTCCTCCGCGTCGCGGAGACGCATCAGCCATCTCTCCGAGTGGCTTGGGCTGGGATCGCCCACCGACAGCGTGACGTCCACTCCGAATGCGGGAGGCACGCCAAATCCGTTCATCACCCACAAGAAGTCGTTCAACTCGGCAGAGAACGTGTTGGGGTTAAGCGGCGACGCCCCCGCAAGATGCTCCATCCAATTGTTGAGACCATCCTCGTCGGGATCGCCCATCGCGCCGTCGATGCCCGAGGCGCTGTTCGGCGCAAACCCGTACTGGACCTCCCAGCCGTCGGGGAGGTTGTCGCCGTCGGTGTCCAGGAGGCATGGGTCGCTGCCGGTGCCGAGATGGTACACGAGCGAGATTCCGTCCGCGAGGGCGACTGGTCGCATGTACGACCTCTGAAGGCGCGGATTCCCTCCAGGCCCCTGCACGCCGAGAGTGGCCGCGAGCCCCCTGTCGGCAGCGCCCATGTCACCGTACTGCACGATCACTTCGCCTTCGTTCTGCTGGCACACGGCCACACTGAAGTTTACAAGGTCGAAGTAGTCTGCGTCCACACTGCGGTAGGATATCACGGCATAGCGCAGACCGTCCACGGTGACGTCGGTAAGGACGATGCTCGAGACGCCGCCGCGCAGGCACAGCGAACCATCCCAGTAGGCGGCAACGGAGATTCCGTCGTTCAGTGCGGCGCAAGGAATCGGCTGCGCCGAGCCTAAAGGCAAATACGTTGCGTTGTCGCAGTCAGGCACGAAACGCACCACGCCGTGGACGTCCGCATAGCCGCCGCTGCACAGGCGCCCGCAGAGCCTCACGGGAAAGGGCAACGTGAACGGATAGACGCCCGAATAGACGGTGCCCACGGGAGCGGAGCAGATGTATGTGGACACGCCGTATATCACGGACGGAAGGCTGTACGCCATCGACGTCTCGTACCATCCCGCCTCAGCGCGGTCGCCCAGGCCGTCGTTGTCGGTGTCACCGGAGTTGGGGTCTGTCCCCGCGCGGAACTCCTCGAGATTCGAGAGACCGTCCTCGTCGGGGTCAAGACCTGCCTCGCCAAGGTGCAGAGGGTCAAGGCCATGGGCCAGTTCCCAGTCGTCGGGCATGCCGTCTCCGTCTGTGTCTACGAGGTATGGCGACGTGCCGAAGTTGAGGCTTTCGTTCCAGTCTAGGAGTCCGTCGCCGTCGGTGTCGCCCGAGCCGCCGAAGGAGAAGAACGCGGGCGACGTGACGCCGAAGCCGTCGAGCGTTTCGCGCGCGATGGACACAAACACGTTCGTGTCACCCGCGAGGAAGGTCGCGTTCGTGACGGCAAACCAGGCGGCATGCTCCGCCAGATTCGTCTTCGCGGCAACGGTGACCTCTACTGCGGAGATAGAGTCGGCCGCCGGCCGGAAGAGCACAAGATCCACGCCCGAAGTTGACACGTTGATGGCGGACACGTGCGGCGTCTCGACTGACCCGTCGCGCGGCATTGCGGCGGGTATGGGGCTGCTCGCCCTACCAATGGCCTGCCTGTCGTTCTTTGGAATCGCGACAAGGGCGAGCGCCACCGCGAGGATGGCAACGGCGGCGTTCCTGATCCGATGCCGCCATACGAAGCAGACAAGCGCGAACGCGCCTATCGCCGCAATGCCGGCGATGCACGCCCCCATGGGATTTATCTGCACAATTTCCATGCCCATAGTTTATCAAAATGAAGGCTTCTTTTCAACAGCCGACGACCCAGGCGCAAGGTTTGCATAGAGTGCCTAGCCTATCAGGTACTCCTCCGCTCACAACCTAACAACCGGGTGGGAATACTTTTTGACGCCTGACGTCTGAGGCTTGCAGCCCCGCCGTTCGGAATCTGCCGCAGGCAGACTTCATTTTTTTAGATCTTTACACTTGCGGACGTGCCGTGCTTGTGGTAAAATACGGGTCTATGAAAC
>JAEEGL011099224.1_pt1 | contig 10196 bp, 15 predicted proteins | sample 9134231 | NCBI WGS metagenome assembly JAEEGL01 (sample SAMN16246548, study PRJNA631951) | gut metagenome | biome: gut microbiome; feature: rumen; material: fiber-attached | host: Bos | place: Iran: Karaj | collected 2018-10
CGTCCGGCCTTGGTGGCGCTCACCAGCTGCGGCAGATGGTACGGCACGACAGCCTTCACCAGCAGCGCGCCGGTCGTCTTGTCGTGGATCCCGAAATCAAATCCGCTGCCGTCCGGTTTAGGATGGAACGCCAGGAATGTTTTTTTGCCGTTGTCCTGGACATAGCGCACGACCTCGAACAGCACCTCGCCGTCGACGCCTCGATACGTGTACGCGCATTCGCGCCGGCCGTGGCTGCCGCTCTTGCGCTTGCGAGTCGTGCTGTCGGCCATCCGCTTTGCCGCCGCCGCATCCTGGTGTTCCGGCTGCGCCTCGCCGGTGCCAAGCGCAGCCTGTTCCGATGCCCCGCCGTCATTGCGCTCTGTCGCCACGCCGCCATCGCGCCGGTCGCCTCGATCGTCCGTAAACAAATCGCGCATCTTGAGACCCAGCGCCGCAGCAATGTCGGCCGCCGCACATCCGGCGTGACAATGCACCAGGATCTTGCCGTTCCGCTCCGTGACGCTCATCGAGGGATTGCGGTCGTCGTGCGCCGGGCAGCACGCCATCCACGATCCGTCGCCGTTTGCCCGGACGCCCTGCAGCCTGCCCAGAAAATCGTCAATCCGCACTGGCCACCTCCAGTACATCCGCGTCATACCACTCTATCACGCCGTTGCCGACGTCATGCGCCCGGCCGTCCAATCCGGTCCGCCGCCGGCACGTGCTTTCTGCCTGCGCCGCACTCACCGCCCAGACCCATTCGCGCCGCACGGATCGCGCTTCCCGGCTGCCGTCAGGATTGCACAGCAGCCGCACAAATTCCACGCGCCACCTCTTGGAGACCTTCGCCGCCATCAGCCCGCCCTCTGTTCAAGTACCTTCTCAAGCGATGCCCGCGTCACGCCGATCGCGTACTTTCTGCCTTTTGGCACATACGCGTCCAGGATGCCGTCCCGGATCCAACACGCGACGCCCTGGCGTGTCTTGAGCCCCAGCCGTTCCATCGCTTCTTTATACGGCACCCATGGCTGCTTAGTAGGCTCTTGCACAGGCTTGCCGTCGATGATGCGCTCAATCTTGAGCACCTGGTCAGGCGACAGCCCGAGGCGTGGCATCCGCAGCATGTCGAGCAGCAGGGATTTGTCAGCAAGTTCCATGGCGTCAATCCATGCTCCAGCCGTCATCGATACCACCAGCGCGCGAACGCTCGGCCAGCCACCGCAAAAACCGCAACGCCAAAACCGTCGCCAAACCGCCCGAAAGGGCACCCAGCACAAAACCGCAAATCACCTCACGCATGAGATTCCTCGATTCTGTCGCTCACCGCCGGCGCGGCACCCGTGACATAGATACGCCCTAGCGTGTCGCGGATCTCGGCCGCGACCGTCCGATCCCGTTCCGCCGCCGCGATCCTGATGTTCATTCGCAGCTGCTTCGGTATGTCCAATGTAACCTTTACAGTTTCGGCATTCATCGGTTTGTATCCTTTCGTTCCTTTCAAAAGCCCCCGCCCGGCGCTCCTAGCACGTGACGCCGGGCGGGAAATCGTTTAGTTGATGTCGTCCGTTTCGCCGCAATATGCTATAATTGCGTCATGAATTTTCACATGATCATAGCCGCCTTCAAGTTCCTCTATCGCCCGCGCGAGACGCTTCAGCGCGTCGGCCTGTTTCTTGCACGTGAACACGTCGCGGCACTCGAACTCGATATCGCGGCCGCAAAAGCGCGGCTGGTAGAACTTGAGCGAGAGAGAGATGAACTCCATCGCAAATGCGTCGATCAGGCGAAGGAACTCGCCGAGCTTCGTATCGAGCTCGACCGCCGCGCGGCTTATCGCCATGTACTCGTCGATCGGGTGCACGGCGCCTTCGCCGTCCGGCGCGGCTACGGCGAATCCGCACGCCTTGTCTGCCCAGTATGCTTCGAGCGCGGCATGATAAGCGACCTGTGCTTCGGCACGCACATCGCGAACCGCTACACCGACCTTGCCCACAAGGTCACAGAAGTCCGCTGCCCCGCTTCCGGTTGCGGATTTCATTTCGTCTGCGCTCCAGATGAGGTCAAAAAGGCTTTTCAGCTTGTCGACTAGTTCTTCCAGTTTCATCGTTCATCCTTTCGTGTTTTTTCCCCGCCCTGCGTCCTTAGCGCTGACGCAGTGTGGGAAAACGTAGCCGTCCCGCTTATCGAGACCGTCACAAAGTCATCCTGTTCTTTCATCACTTCACCTCCCTTGCCACGCTTTCCGATGCCTGTATTATCTCCATCATGTCTCCAGTATTGGGCAGAAACACGGGGAGTAGGCCGCTCGCCAGACACAAGACGGCGAAAACAAAACACCAGAATAATGATTTGTAATACGACCGATACTCGCGCATCGCACTTTTTTCGCAAGCATTTACGCCCGTCAAAACAGATGCAATGCCTACCAGAATGGTGATTGACAGAGACGCCACTATGATGTAGTCAAGTCTGGTTATCCAATAGACTTGAGTTGGTGTTAAAGTTAATGCAAACATCACTCCACCCCCTCTGTCGTCACCACGCCGACCTGGATCAACGCGCTGCGGATGATGTCGCTTATGGTCGCGCCGTGTTCCTTGGCGTACGCGAGCAACTGTTCGCGCTCTGCCGCCGTGACGCGGAACGCCTGCGTGATTGACGGCGTGCGACGCAGGATCTCCAGCTCCGCCGTTGCTTTGTTTCCCTTCATTTTCCTTGCCCTTTCGTTTTATGTTTGGTACTATCTTCACTGCTGTTTTGCAGGGACGGCGGATATTATACAGTATGTATAATACGACTGTCAATACAGAATGTATAAAAATCTTATGGAACGAAATGTCGAGAATCCATTCGCGGCGATACTGCGAATACTGAGAGCGAACACACCGCAGGGCGTGTTCGCCGAGAAGCTTGCGTTAAAGCAAGCTATTTACTCGCATTACGAAAATAGGCGCAGGGAACCAAGCCTTGACGAGCTCTGTCGTATTGCGCGAATACTCCATACTACGCCAAATGTCTTGTTGGGCTTTGAACCGCCACCACAGGCCCCGCATGTTCCTCATGGCATAAAGACCGGTGACAATTCGCCCGTGGCCATCGGAAACAATATCACTCAAACAGTAAACTCCACGCAAAAACGAAAGGTTAGAAAATGAAGATCACTAAAAAGACAGAGGATAGGATTAAAGCTTCTATACCGAAGTTCCAGAAAGTCCTTGGTATTGCGAAGGATCGCGACTTGAATGAATCGGACACAGTGTCGATCATTACAGATATTCTTGCAGAGGTTTTTGGATATGACAAATATCTAGAAGTGACAAGCGAGTTAGCCATTCGCGGGACTTACTGCGATCTAGCCATAAAGATAGGAGACAAATTCCAGTATCTTATTGAATGCAAGGCCATTGGAACGGAACTAAAGGAAGCACATCTTCGTCAGGCTATAGGTTATGGCGCCAATAAAGGTATTCAATGGATTGTGTTGACAAACGGTATTGACTGGCAGATTTACCGCCTTAGATTTGAACAGCCTATTGCATGGGATTTGGTCGCAAGGTTTGATCTTTCTTTGGTTTCATTAAAAAACGAACGAGATGTCGAGAAGCTAATAATCGTCACAAAAGAAGGTGTCGAGAAGGGTGCACGCGAAGACCTTTACGAAAAGACGCAGTGTGTAAATCGGTTTGTGGCAGGGGCTTTGATCCTGTCAGATACTGTGGTTTCCGTTCTAAAGCGTGAGTTCAGAAAACTCGCAGACGGAATCAACATCGAAGACGCGGAGGTTGTCACGCTGTTGCGCGAGGGGGTTCTCCGTCGTGATTTACTCGATGGCGAAGAGGCGGATGCAGCCATGGCTAAAGTGAATAAGCATTTTAAGCAAAACGCGAAGAAGGCTGCTCCTAAAAAGGCTGCTCCTGCTGTTATGCCCGAGCAGACCCCTGCTCCAGTGATGTCGTTATCAGACCAAATGCTCGCCGAGGCAGCTGCATCAAGTTCGCAACCGTCGCAAACGAACCAAAGAGGTAGCAACAATGAACAGGCAACTCAAAAAGTCGATCGTTGAACATGCCACGATATTCGGTCATCGATCTATTGCTAGGCAGAAACATTTTCTTGAAATCGCCAATGAACTGTTGACGTTGTTTGATCGCCACGGGAAAGAAAATGTGCTGGACGCTCTGTCCGCAATTGAACAACACGAATTACGCCCTAAACGCCCCTGCAAGTCATTTTCCAGGTTAAGGCGACTTGTTCGCAGTCGTGGTGATTGTGCGTTGGATCACGAAGAGGCGTATCTTGATGAGAGCAGCAGGCAGGTTCTGGTTTCTCATCCGTATGACATAAGCTCGGAACAGATGAAGAATATAGTTGCATTCTGTGAAAGCAATGGTTATCAAGCACGTATCTCGGCTAGATCCGGATACTATTTTGGACATACCGTCCGACTGGAATTCCGCAAGTGTTGACAAGCCAAAGCGAAAGGCACGCAAACGGCGTTGAATCCGAGGCAACGATGTGCTATACTATCCGGCGAAAGGGAAAGGCAGAATAAAGATGTGCAAACGCAGCGAGATTGAGAACCTGTTCAAGCCGCGCATACACAGTGAAGGTGGGCGGTATTGGGCGGATGTTCCGGCAATGCCGGGATGCTTCACGGTTGCCGACACCCTCGACGAGTTGCGCGGCAACATCATCGAGGCCATGCAGTGCTGGCTTCTCACGTCGGCGGATATGGCGAACTACCGCCGAAACAACCGCCGCAACATCGAACGCAAGCGCAGGGCGGTGGCGTTCGCATGAAGCCTCTGAACGCCAGACAGGTCGAGGCGCATCTCCGTGCAAACGGTTTTGTCAGAAGCCATGGCGTCGGAAGCCATCGCGGATGGTTCAATCCTGAGACCGGGCGTCACACGGTCGTTCCCCATCACGGTAACGCACCATTGCCGCAAGGGACGCTCAATGCGATATTCAACCAGGCGGGCATACCGAAACCGCAACGCTGACTCGGGACACCAAATGGACACCAATTTTATCGGAAACGATAAAAACCGAAGGTAAACGAAGGTAAACAAAATCCCATAAAATCAATAAAATGCGGTTGCTGGAATACAATAAGGAGAACTCAAAATCTGCTGTGGGCGACCACGTGTGGGTTCGAGTCCCACCTCCGGCACCATTATAAACACAAGGAGTAGCTATGCCGTTTCAAATGCGTATCAAGTTGTCCGCGATGATGTTCCTGCAGTTCATGATGCTGCCGGTATGGTTCGTGCCGATGTTCCCGTACGTCAAAAGTCTCGCGGGCGGCGAAGATTGGGCTTTCTGGTGTGGGCTTATCATGGGTTTCGGCATGCTTGCCTCGCCGCTCTTCGGCATGTTCGCCGACCGCTTCCTCAATTCCGAGAAGGTCCTGGCGCTCTGCAATTTCGTCTGCGCGGGCCTGCTGAGTGCATGCTACTTTGTGAAGGATCCGGCGCTCTTGTTCTTCCTGCTGTTGGCTGTGATGATAGTGTATATGCCTAGCTGGTCGCTCACCGCCACGATCGCGATGGCCAACTCCACGACGGCGGCGTTTCCGCAGATCCGCGTGTTCGGTTCGCTTGGATGGGTGGCTTCCGCGATCTTCTCGATAATCGGCGTGAAGTGCTTCGGCATCGCGAACTTCGACTCCACCCCCTGCATCTTCGCGGCAGGCGCCATCGCGGCCGCGCTCGGCGGCTTCTTGGCGTTTCTGCTGCCCGCAACGCCGCCAAAGGCCAAGGGCACGCCGATGAGCGTCGTCGATGCGCTCGGTCTTCGCGCGCTATCGCTCCTGAAGGATCCGGTGTTCCTCGTCTTTGCGGTGCTGCTATTCCTTGCGATGGTGCCGTTCCAGTGGTATATGGTGTACAATCCAGATTATCTGAAGGAGTCGGGTTTCAAATACCTCACCGTCACGCAGAATCTCGGCCAGGTGGGCGAACTGTGCTTCATGCTGCTCATCCCAGTGCTGCTGAAGAAATTCGGCTACAAGTGGGCGATGGTGATCGGCCTTGGCGCGCTTGCGTTCCGCTACGGATGCTTCTACGCCTCCGCAGCGGCCGGTATCGCCGCATTTGATTTCGGCGGCATACTGGTGCATGGCCTTATCTTCGGGCTGCTCATCATCGGCGCGCAGATGTACGTGGACGATTTTGCGCCTGCCGAACTGCGCAACCAGGCGCAGGGACTTGTGATGCTCATCACGGGCGGCATCGGGGTGTTCGCCTCCAATTTCGTCTTCCAGAAGCTTCTTGACGCCAACATCGTCAAAAAGGTCGTTGACGGCAGGGAGATTTCCCTCCACAACTGGTCGCAGCCGTTCCTCGTGGCGCTTATAGCCGCGGTCGTGCTGACGGTGCTGATGGCGATCTGTTTCAATCCGAAGAAGAAGGCCGCCGCCGCGCAGTCCTAGGTTCTAGGCTTGAACGTGTGTGTCGCGATCAAATTGTCCTTGTCGGTGTTCCACACGTCCACGACCAGCTTCCCGCCTTCGGCCCTGCAGTCGATTATCGTCTGATGGGTTTTCTCGCCTCTGCCGCCGCCTACGATCTGCGCCCATGGGCGCGTCGCCGTCGCGGGGTCGAAGCGGTAGCGATGCTTGTGCCCGGCCATGACGAGCTGCACGCCGTTCTGCGCTAGCGTAGGGCCCCATAGCGCCGCGCAGTCGGCCTGCCAGTCGGCCCAGTCCTCGAGTATGTTTCCGGGGTTCGCGTTAGGCCGTTTGTCGAAGATCGGGATGTGGACGAATGCCACTACATATGGAGCTTTGGCGATCTCGGGACGGGTGAACTGCTCCTTCAGCCATTCTGCTTGAAGTTCGCGGTAGCGGCTGAACCGTGCGAGGCCTCCGAAGGAAGGGTGGTGGTCCGGCTTGTCTTCGCCGGTGTCCAGTCCGATAAGCGCGATCTCTCCAATACGGATGGCGAAGTTCCTTGCCAGGGCCGCGAACTTCGCCGACCGTTCGCACTTAGGACGCGGCAGCAGCACGGTGTCGAGCTTCCATGCGTAGTCGCCGCGGTAGTCGTGGTTTCCGCTGTTGAAGAATATGGGCGTGTCTGCGGCGAAACCATCGTTCTCGGGCAGCTCCACGAAACATTTCACGAGGTCTTCGCGGGTGTCCATCTTGCTGTGCGCGACATCTCCGTTCCATACGACGAACGGCGCGCCGAGGCTGCGGTACTTGGCTGTCATCCTGGCCATCTGGTCGTATCTCGAATGGGTGTCGCACATCATGGCGAAATGCGACGGCGCGTTCTCGCCCGGTGTCGTGAACGAGTGTATGGCGCTCCATACGATTTCAGACCGCTTCGTCCAGTAGCCTATCGGATGCACGAGCGCCGCCGCGCCTACGCGGTACCAGTAGCGGTTGCCGGCCTTGAGTCCGCATATGCGTATCAGATGGATTCTGTCGTCCGAGCGCATGATCGGGAAACCGTCATCCTCGATCCGTCTCGCGTCTTTCATGTCCGGGTTGTCGGCCACTTCGACGATTCCCGTCGACAGTGCGTTTACGGCGAACGCGACCCCCATCGAAGTAGGCGTGGGACATTGGAGCATCGGGCTTGAAGTCAGTATGCCGTTTGGACGGGCGATTGCGGTTGCCGCCCATTTGTCCCACGCAGCCTGTTCGCTCGGCAACATGGCGAGAGACCTGCCGGCCTGCGTGGTTACGGCCGCGAGAGCCGTCGCTTTGAGAAATGCGCGTCTGTCTATTTTCATGGTTTGTCCTTTTCTGGAATCAGGTAAACATCGGAGATTATTATATCAGTTTCTCATGGTTTCATCCACTTGCCGTCTCGAAAAACCTTCAAGATCAGTAATGCGCCCCATTGAAAAACCACACCTCGTATTGCGCATGGAATCAAGAAATGCTATACTACGCACCGTCTGCGGGAAATCCGCACGTACCGGCTCCCTTGCGGTCGAGGTCCGCAACTACGGCCTTGTGGCCTCTGAGGTCTCTGAAATGACTAAGACTGGAAGATTGATACTCGCTTTTATGTTTGCCCTGACACGGGCGGGAAGCGCCTTCTCCCTGCACGATGCGCCTGCGTCGGACGTACATGCGCGAAGCACGGGATTGTCCGTGCAGGCGCGAACGGTCACGAGCCTTTCTGGCGGCGGTTGGACCGCCGACGGAGAACCTGTTTCTGTTCCGCATACATGGAACGCCATTGACGGCGCTGACGGATTGGGCGAGGCGCGTGGCGCGTCTTCGCGCTGTCTGTCCTATGCGCGCAAATGCGTGAAATATCGCAGGGCGCTTCCTGACGCCAAACCAGGCAGGAAGTATTTCATCCGCTGCGAAGGCGCATCCATACGCGCCGTCGTGCGTGTCAACTGCAAGGAGATAGGCCGGCACGCCGGCTCGTTCACGGCATTCGTGTGCGATGCTACGCACGCGATGCTTCCAGCCGGCAACGAACTTGAAATCGAGGTGGACAACTTTGTCGATCCCGATGTGCCGCCGTTTGCGGCCGATTTTACCGTATACGGCGGTCTCTACCGCGACGTGCAGCTTATTGAGACGGCCCCGCTCCATTTCGACTCCACGCCTGACGGCGGCCCGGGCATAATCGTCGATAGCGATCCGAATACCGGCAAGGTGTCCGTCACGCCGCGGGTCTCTGGTGGCGTCAAGCCGGATTTCACATGCCGCGTGGAGGGGCCAGGTCTCGACAAGCCCGTGACGGTGCGCGGCTTGGAGGCCATCGTGCCGTCGCCTAGGCTATGGTCGCCGGAGACGCCTGCAATATACACGCTTACGGTGACGGCGCGCGAGAACGGCATGGAGGATTCGGTGACGCTTCCGTTTGGCTTTCGCACGGTCGAGTTCCGCGAGGACGGCCTTTTCTACCTGAACGGAAAATGCCGTAAGATACGTGGCGTCAACTACCATCAGGACAAGGAAGGCAAGGGTTGGGCGGTGTCTGCTGCCGACCAGGATGCAGACCTTGCCATGATAAAGGACATGGGAGCGGATGGCGTCAGAACGGCTCACTATCCCCATGCGCCACATGTTTATGACCTATGCGACAGGTTGGGGCTGCAGGCCTGGCTTGAAATGCCCAATGTCAGCACAATCTGCACGAACGCCGCCTATCGCGCGAATGCGGCCGCGCTCGCTCGCGAGACGGTCGCTCAGCACAGGCATCACCCGAGCGTATTCGTGTGGAGCACGTCCAACGAGGTGAAGATGCGGGGCGACGCGGCAAAGGATGCCGCCGCCACGGAGATACAGCGCGAGCTGGACGCATACGTACGCAAGGCCGACCCGTCCCGCCCGACGGCGCTAGCAACGTTCAAGCCACTCCAGACGGAATACAACGCAATACCTGTTGCCATCGGATTCAACTTCTATCCTGGTTGGTACCGTAGCGAGGCCGATCGCATGAAGGAGACCATAGTCGAGGCATTGGCGCCCAACCCGACTCTCAAGGCCATAGCCGTATCGGAATACGGGGCCGGTTCCACGCCCGGCCAGCACGAATCTCCAAACGTGCGCAACGCCACGCGCTCCAACTTCCATTCGGAAGAATATGCTGCTTACGTTCATCATCTCAACTACAAGACGCTCGCCGCCGATCCGCGCGTGTGGGGAACGTTCGTCTGGCTGATGTTTGACTTTGGCGCCGATGAACGTCGCGAGGGCGGGCGGCACGGACTCAACGACAAGGGGCTTGTCGCGTTCGACCACAAGACGCGCAAGGAGCCATACTGGTTCTACAGGGCGAACTGGAGAAGGGATGAGCCCTTGCTGCATCTAGTGGGCGAGAATATGACCTCCACGACAAATGCTTCGGTCATGGTGATGGCGTTCTCCACCGTCGGCGACGTGTCGCTCGCCGTGAACGGGCGGAACATCGGAACCGTTTCGCCCGATGAGACGATGACGGCCGTCTGGCCGGCGGTCGTACTCGAAAAAGGCGAGAACCGCATTCGCGTCGAGGCCGCCGGACGCAGCGCGGAGGCCAGGTGGCGGCTCGTCGACTGACAAGCGCCATGGCGTCCAGAATCCCGCGCTTTTTAGCGATTGCCGTGAAATAAGCGCTTCAGGTTCCATCCGTGATTGCGTTGCGGATGCATATTTGGTATAATCCAATCGTATCGTTTGTAGATTGTTTCCTGCCTTGTATGGATGGACATTGAGGAAATGTCCAATCAGGCATGGCTGGGTCAATCTTAAGTCAAAG
>JAEEGL011118068.1_pt1 | contig 10196 bp, 6 predicted proteins | sample 9134231 | NCBI WGS metagenome assembly JAEEGL01 (sample SAMN16246548, study PRJNA631951) | gut metagenome | biome: gut microbiome; feature: rumen; material: fiber-attached | host: Bos | place: Iran: Karaj | collected 2018-10
ATAAATAGGACAATTAGGGGATTGGGGATTGGGGATTGGGCCCAATCCCCAATCCCCAATCCCCAATCCCCATTTGAATACTTTATCTTTAAATTTATACAATTATATTCTGAATTATAAAAAAATTAATCATTAAATTATCACAAATTTTATTTTATAAATTAAACAAATAAATGAATAAAAAGAATTAACAAATTCATATTTATTTTCATTCATTTCCATTTTCTCCTTGTATTTTTTCAATACTTCCAGTTTCAATTAAAGTTTTATATGCCAATTCTAATTTATTAAAAAAATTATCAATATCTTTAAATTTAAAAGTCTGACCTGGATTATAATGAGAATCAAAAGGATCTCTAAATAAAAAAGCACCATCTCTAATATTATTATCTTTAGAATTAAAGGTTAAATATTTTTTAAGATAATATTCATTTTTATATTCAGGATCTTCATAATTTAATATATTTGACCTATTTATTATTCCTTCTTTTCCATTAAATGAAAAATTATGATATAAAACATCATATTTATAAAAATAAATAATAAATTCTAAAAAAGATAATAATAATTCACTAACAGATAAATTGTTATTATTATTATTCTTTTTAAATTCAATATATATTTTTTTATATTCTTCTAAATCTCCATTTGGAATTTTAACAGTATTTGTTTTAATTCCATAAATAAAATCATTAAAATCATAAGCCATAAATTTTTTTTTTTGAATATCACCATAAAATATATTTTTTTTAATAAAATTACAATTTTCAAATAATTTAGGTAAAATAGGAGGATCTATTATGTCTTGAAGAAAAGAAATAATTAATAAAACCCAAGAAAAAGAATTTAAATAACTATTATTTTCATTATTTTCATATTTAATTCCTAATTTTTTAACTAAATATTTTATTATATAAACTAAAATAGGAAATCTTGAATCCATTAAACTATAAGAACGAAAAATAGATGAATGTAAATAAGGGGAAAAGCCTAAAATACTTAAATCTACATCTAATTTTTCATATTTTATTTTAAATATACATATTCTTTTTGAAATTATTACTTTACCTTTATATTTATTAGATAGATATTTATCTAATTCTCTTAAGAAGTTAATTGCATATTTTGGTTTGTTATTTAAATCTTTTATTTCTAAATATATATCTAAATCACTTTTTTTTGATGATAAAAATTCAGTTATTGAACCATATGGATATAAATCAAATTTATATTTTGAGAAAGTTTTCTTTAAATTATCTGAAAAACTCAAAAATTTTTTTTTAACATCTTCATTTATAATATAACTTTTTAACAATGATTTCTTTTCTCCTTCAAGACGAAAATTTGATTTAGTCAATTGTAGAATTTCTTTTTCTAAATTAATTAAGTTATTTCTAAAATTTATAGGAGCATTTTTTATATATTTATTTTTAAATATTTGTAATCGTAAAATAGGAATTGAAAATAATTCATTTAAGTTATATATTTTAATATCTTTTAATAATATTATATTTTTTTCATTATATAATTGTTTTATTGAATTTAAAGTTTGTTCAAAAAGCTCTATTTCTTCTTTTGAAAATAAATCTGATAATTTAATTGATTTGTCATTAATATATTTTGGATATAAATCTTTAAAAAAAAATTCGTTTGTTTCTTGATTATATTTAATGTAATTATCTTCTTTTAATTGATTGAAATAAACATTTTCATAAAATTCTTTTATAAAAAATAAATCCGAATAAAAATTTAATATTTCTAATTCATCTTTAAAAAAATTATCATAATTATAATATTTTAAACTAATATAACATAAAAAACCAATTATTAAACAAAAATTTTTCAAACTTTCTTTTTGTTCAAAATTCAAGCTTCTACTAATAAAAATTAATTTATATTTTTCTAAAAGATCTAATTTATTTTTCAAAGGAACATAATCCATAATATTCACTGAATAATCATTTTTTTTTAAATTATCAAGTAAAAATGAAGAAATTAATTTGTTGTTATATAAAAGTAAATTAAAATCTAAATTGTTTGAATTAGGAAAAACTTTTTTTTTTATTTCAATATATTCTTTTTTTTTTGAAGGAGAAAAAAAAGGGAATAATATACATAATAAAGTAATAAATTTAATTTTATGTTCTTCTGAAATAACAATATTTTCTATATTCATTCCTAAGTTTATATCTGGATTTCTTGAAGAAAATTTTTCTTTTAAATATTCTGAAACTGATGCTTTTGATTTTATTGTTTCTATAAATTCATCTATTCTTTTTTCTAATTTTGTATTTCTCTTCTTTTTTTGATTAGAAGAAGGAACTTGTGGATTTATTTTTTGATTATTTTGTTGATTGTTTTGATTATTATGATTGTTATTATTATTATTTGGTTTATTATTATTAATATTTTTGTTATTTTTATTATTGTTATTATGATTTTTATTATTGTTATTATTATTGTTATTATTATTGTTATTATTATTGTTATTATTATTATTATTTTCTTTTTTATTTTTATCAAAATATATTTTTTTTATTTGTTCAATATTGTTATTTGGATTCATTTTATTATCATTGTTATTATCAATTAAATTATCTATAAATTTTATCTTACTTGAAATGTTATTATTAATGTTTGTATTATTATTAAGATTATTGTTATTGTTATTGTTATTTTTATCAAGATTATTATTAGAATTTTCAATAATGATATTTTCAATATTTTGATTTTCATTTTTTTTATTTTGATATGAATCTTCTTCTTTATAATTTTCACATAATTTTTTAAAATTAAATTCTGTTATTTCTCGATAAACAATTGGTTCTTTTTTTTGAGAATAAATATTTTTAATTTTTTTAATTAATTCCTTTTTAAATTTTTCTTCTTTTTGAGCATAAAGATGGTAAATGGATTCTTTATATAAATTAATTGTACAACAAATAAAGCTTATTACTTCTTCATCTTTATATGAAAGAAAATTTAATAAATTTTCTAAATCTTTATTGTCATATTTATTTTTATCATAATTTGAATTTTGATAAATCCTTAAATTTTTTGAAACTTTTTTTTCTAATAAAAAATAAAAATCTTTTATGTTATTTTTATTTTCCATAACTTTTCTATAAATATTAAATATGAATTTAATCAAAATTTTTTTAAAAAAAATTAAAAAATTAAATTCATTAAATAATGAAACTCAATTTAATTTACTTCTTTATAATTTTCATAGAACTCTCATATAAATAAATATTTTTTTATTTAAAACAAATTATTCTAAAAATTATTTTTTTAAATCTTTGAATTAATTTTTTATTCTTATGTTATATATTAAATTTTTTTTAAATAGATTATATGATCTTTTTTTTATAAATAAAAATTAATAAATAAAAAATTTTTATATTTATTAAATAAAATAACATAACCAAAAAAACCAAAAAAAAGAAGTTAAATTTGTGTTTTATAATTTTTTTTCTTTTTCCTCTATAGAAACTCCTTTAAAAATTTTCCAAACACTTTTCCTATTGAAACTCATATTTTTATTAGGAACAAAATCACTAAAATCAAAATCATCATAATTACAATCAAAAATAATAGCAATACTCAAATAATATAAATTACTAATAACCCCAAATAAAGAAATATAATAAGGAGAATCAAAATAAACTAAATTATCATAATCATCAATATTAATTTCATATAAGCATTTAGCAAGTCCAAATATATTTAAAAAAAAAAGCAATAAATGAATAAATAATAATTTTTTATTAGTATAACTCATATAAATTTCCTTATTTGAAATTTTCGGAGTCACTTCAAATTTAGTTTGAGAAAAACCAAATAATTCTTTTAAAGCTTCAAAACTTAAAATTGGCATTAATATAGTTTCATATATTTTCATCCAAGTAGAACTATGTTTAAAATTATCTAAATAATCTATTAAATATCTTTTCATAATATATTGAGGTAAAAAAATAGATAAATATGTAAAAAATTTACAATCTGCAGTGTAAATATTAAACAAACAAAAAATTAAAGGAGTCATATAATTTATAAATCTCCTAATTCCAAAAAACCAATATGATATACAAGAAATATAATCAATTTTTTGCCTTATATTTAAACCCTGAATAAATAATATATTATATTTTTTAAATATTTGAATACATCCTCTAGCCCATCTACTTCTTTGTTTAATAAAATCATTTAAATTTATAGTATTATTTCCATAAGTTTCTATATTATTTATAGCAATACATTTATATCCTTTAGATTGAATTAACATCCCAGTTGCAAAATCTTCAGTTATTGTACCTTTGGCAAAACCATTAATTTCATCTAAACATTTTCTATTAAATAATGTATTTGTTCCACAAAAAATAACTGAATTATTTTTATTTTTAGCTATTTGAATTATATGATAAAAGTAATCTTGTTCAAAAGGTATTTCATTATATAAATTAAATCTATATTGATAAATATCTGGATTAATGAAACTTTGAGGTAATTGAATAAAACCGATTTTTTCATTTTTTTTCTCATAAAAAAAAGGTAATGTTTTTATTAAGAAATTCTCAGTTGGAGCCATATCAGCATCAAAACACGCAATAAAAGGACTTTTAATATATTTTAAAGCATTATTATAATTTCCAGCTTTAGCATCTTTATTATCATTTCTTGTTATATAATTAATATTATTTTTTTCACATAATTCCTTTATATTATTTCTATGACCATCATCACATATATAAATGTGAATTTTGCTTTTATCTGGATAAGATATTTTCTTACAATTATTTATTGTATTTAATAAAATTTCTTCTTCTTCATTATATGTTGCTATTATTATATCTATATCCGGATAATTTTTGATTATATTCATTGAAGGAATTTTTGGACTTTCGTGTGAAGGTAAAAGAATATTATAATAATATACAAAGTAATCGAAAAATTCCCAATATTCTACTAATAATACTATTATTGATAATATTAAAGATGTTATTGAATATTTATCATCATATATTGGTAATGTGAAAAATGTTCTATATATTATATATATTAATGAAGAGAGAAAGGTTAAATTGTAAAAAAATATTCTATGATTGTGAAAAAATGACATTTTTAAATTTTATTTTTTTTTTAAATGTTATTTTTAGTATTTTAGATATAAATTTAAATATAAAAAATTAAAATAATTAATAATTGAATTTGTATAAAAATTTAATTTATAAAAAATAAAAAAGTAAATTAAGATGTAAACGCCCTAAATGATTTATTTATAATATTTATAAAATATTTAAATTGATACAACTAAAATTACTATTATCATCTATTTTGTTACTTAAATAAATAATAGATAAATAACAAAATTAAAAAATTTCATTATTTATGATTTAAAAAATTTATAAACTACCTTTTTTCAATTTTTTCAATTATTGCATATTTATAAATAACAATAAAAAATTTAAAATTTTTGAAGAAAATAATTTTCATCTTGAAAAATTTTATCATGTTCCAATTTAATATCTAAAGGATATTTCATTGGATTAATAAAAGGATTTTCTTCGTATAAATTATTATTCATCTTATAAAAAGAAATATCATTATTAATAAAATTAATATCTTTTTCTTTATCTAAATTTCTTCCATCTTCTTTATTTTCTTCACTAATTTTATTCCCATTAATAATATTATGATTAATATTATTATTACTAGAAATAATATTAGAATTATTATTATTTTTATTAAGCATTTCACACATTAAAGACATTTTTTCTTTTTTTAATTTCTCAATTTCTTCTTTTAATTGTTCTTCTTCATTGATAATTTTCAAAATATCAGAATTAATATTTTTTTTATCATTAAAAAATTCAGGAATGAAAACTTCATATAAAGAAGTTGGTTTTTCTGGAGGATGATAAACTGGTAAAGGTTCTGGTTTAAATGAAGGAGCTTCTCTTTCTTTTAATTCTTTTTGAACTCTTAAATATAAGTCTTTAAAATTAGAATTCTTTTTTTTTTGTCTTGAACGTTTTGTAAAATATGAATAGATTAAATTTAATATATTTTTTAAATCAGGAGTTGGAACATTCTTTATTTCAGTTAAATCATATCCTACATTTGAACCTTTTATTAATAATGCTGGTTTTCTTTTTGCTATATTTTTTTATAAAGTTTTTATATATTTTTTATTGTTACATTTTTTTCCCATTTTTATTTTTGAGTTTTATATAATTTTTTTTCCAGTTATGAGATTTATTTATATTGAATGGTGTTTATTATTTTTTTTTTCTTTTTACTTAAAAGAAAATTTTTTTTAATTTTTTATTCTTTTCATGTTATGTAAAAATGAAATTTTTAAAATTTAATTTAATGTTTATAATTTTTTAAAATATAACTGATAATTAAATATAATTTTTTATTTTTTATATAAATATTTTAATTTCTTCTTTTATTTATTTTTTCTAATTTTCTCAAACAAAATTTCTTTGTTTTACCTAAATCTTTTAATTATTATAATAGATTTATATTTAAATGATTTCAACTTAATATTTTTTTCAAAATAATAAATTAAATATCTGAAAATTAAATTAACTTTAAAACTTGTTATACCTTGTTATACCTTTTTATTCTTTTAATATATATCTTTCATTCTATTGTTTTTAATCCAAAAAAAGATTCTTAAAATGTTTTATTCTTCTTTTAAAGTTGAATTATTCATCACATCCATTTTTATATTTAAATTTTTTTCACTTTATATTTTAAACTTTTGAAAAAAATATTATTTAATTTTAATAATTATATATTTTTACATGGATCCTTGGAAAACGAAAACTTTTAAAGTTCATAAAAGTACTGTTATCATAGTAAAATTTATTTTATTTTAATATATATTTTTTTAGCCTCCCCTTATTAAAAAAAAAATATTTTTAAAGAACAAAAAGTTGATTTTGGATTCAAATAATAATTCTAATTTTAATACTATTGAAAATTCGAATAGAAATATAATATCTCCTAAAAGAAATTTAAATATTAATAATAGTTCTAGATTACCTATTATTAATAATCCTTTTTTATATCAATATAAAAGAAGAAAAAGTCCTTTAAGATTTCAATCTAATTTTTCAAAAAATAATTATAATTATTCTAATCCAAGTTTGAATTTCAACAATATTAATATAAGTGATATTTATTATAATAATTTAGCATATTTAAAAAATAATGGTAAAAATACAAATATTAAAAATGATAATAATAGTCAAGATAGTAAGAATAATAGTAATTATTACTTTAAAAATGTAAATGATATTAATAATTTAAATTTTGAAAATAATAAAGAAAATAATAGTAAAAATATTATAAATGAAAAAATAAATGAGATTGAAAAAAATAATTCCTTAAATAATAATGAAATAAATGACAATAATATTAATAATAATAATTCTAATAATGAAAATAATTTGATTAGTCTTTCTCACCATAATATTACTGAAATTCATAATAGAAACGAAAATAATTATCATTCAATTGAAAATTTACAAAAAAAAGAAATAAAAATAAAAAGACAATATTCATCATTAAAAAAAAACCAAAATACAATAAATTCAAACAAAAGTGAAATTGAAACTCAGATTAATTCATTATCTGAAAATAAAACAATAAATTTAGATATTAATATCCATTCTAAACAAGAATTAGAAAAAATAAAATCTTTAGAAAATGAATATAAAAAAAAAATAGATAGATATAAATTTCAATCGGAAAATTTCAAAACAATACAACATCAATTACAAAAAAAATTAAATTTCACAAATGAAATAATTAATGAATTAAAAGAAAATTTATCTTTAATTGTTCGTTTTTCTTCTCAAAATCTAATATCAATAATAAATAAATTAAATGAATATCCAAAAAAATATATTTTAATAACAAAAGAAATGAATAAAGAAATTTTAGAAAAAGGAAAATTTACATTTAATGAAAATTTACCAATTAAATCTTTTAATGAAGGAATTAATTTTTATGAAAAAATGAATGAAATTAAAAAAGAAGGAGTAATTAAATTAAAAAGTTTAATTAATGATATTGAAGAATTACAAAGAAAAATCATTTTAGATGATGCTTATCCAATAACAGAAGAAAAAAAAAATAAAATATTTAATTTAATGATTAATTTAAATTATAATGAAATAGGAAAAGAAAATTTTTTTAATGTAGTTAAAGAAAAAAATTGTATTGTTTGTTTGGAAGATTTTAAAAAAAATGAAACAGTAAAATTATTTTCTTGTAATAAACATATTTTTCATGAAAATTGTATTAAACAATGGATGGAAACTAGTTATCAATGTCCTCTTTGTAAATTTAGTTTAAAAAATGATTTAATTAAATTTTATATGATAAATTGGGGAGAATAAATTTATTTTTTAATTTGTTTTGAATATTTTATTTATTTTTTTCGGTAAGATAAATTATTAATTGTTATTTGGGAAATTTTTATTTTTATTTTTTTAAATTTTTCAAACATTTTTAAATAATTTAACATTATTTTTTTAATATTGGGATAATATTCATAATCAATTAATTAAATATAATTATTAAAACATTGAAATATAGATCTCCTTCAATTGATAATTAATATTCATTATATAAATTATTTAAAAATTCAACAATAACAAAATTGAAATAGTGAAATTCTTAAATAAACTAATATTTTATTTATAATTCAAGAAATGGATTTGTTAATTATTAAAGTATAAAAAAGTTTAATATATTAATTGATAAATAAATATGAAAAAGTTTAAATGAAAGAATTGGAACAAAATATAATTTGGAAATATTAAAATAATAATCGAGCCTTATATAATTAAAATTAATTGTTCAAAAAAATATTTGATTTAAACAATAAGATTAATACCTCAAATAGATATAATATTACCAGTGTCTATTATTAGAATATAAATAAAAATAAAATAGAATAAAAAATATGAAATTCAATATCATTATTCAAATAAAAAAGTTTAAAAAAATTATTTTTTAAAAGGCAATTATTAAAAAAAATTCAAAATAAAAATGAGAAGAATACAAACATTAAATTCAAAAAAGCCTCCAAAAGGGTTTGATATAATAGAGCCTCAAATAACAGAATTAATTCAAAGATTAAAAGACGCAGAAAATGCACCAAGTGAAGGAAAAAGAAAAGTAGAAAGTATATGGCCAATATTAAGAATACATCATCAAATATCTAGATTTATATATGAAACTTTTAAAAAAAAGGAAATTTCAAGAGATGTTTATGAATATTGTATTGATCAAAAAATTGCTGATGCAAAATTAATTGCAAAATGGAAAAAAAAAGGTTATGAAAAATTATGTTGTTTATCTTGTATTCAAAATAAAAATCATAATAATAATACTACCTGTATTTGTAGAGTTCCTAAAGATAAATTGGAATTTGGTAGAAAAATAGAATGTATTCATTGTGGATGTGGAGGATGTGCTTCTTGTGATATATAATATATATTTATATTTACATATATATATTCTCTATTAAATTTTTTTAATTTTTTTTTGTTGGAATTTTAATATTTTAATTATAATGTTTTGCTTTTTTAATAAAGGGTTATTTAATTAGATTTGTCATTTAAAATATCAATTTTTTTTGATTATTAATTTTAAATGAAATTTTTTAGTTTATTTATTATTGCTATTATGATATTCCATTTTTTATTATTTTTTAATTCTATTTCATATAATATTTATAATTTGTGGTTTTTAACAATTTTTTTCTTAAATTCAAAATATTTATCAGTAGCTCTCTCTGGTTTTATATTTTCTCTAAAAATTTCTTGAATTTATTATTTAATCTATCAATTAAAGAACTTCTTCTTAATGTTTTTTACTTTTGAATTTCTTTTTGTTTGAATATTATTAATTATATTAATATTGGACATATTTTTTAAATTATATGAAAATGAGGAAGAAATAGAATTTGTAGATTTAAATAATATAATAAAAATAAATTTGAGAAAATATATTGAAGAAAAAGAATATAAATATAAAATAAGTAATTTAGATATAATAGAAATGAATAAAGATATAATAGTAATAGAAAATATATATTATTTAATAATATTTTCAATATCAACAAATCAAATAATATATAAAATGGAAATAAAAGTAGATAATAATACAAATGA
>JAEEGL011550895.1_pt1 | contig 10196 bp, 5 predicted proteins | sample 9134231 | NCBI WGS metagenome assembly JAEEGL01 (sample SAMN16246548, study PRJNA631951) | gut metagenome | biome: gut microbiome; feature: rumen; material: fiber-attached | host: Bos | place: Iran: Karaj | collected 2018-10
GGTGTTGGACGAGCTGAAGCGTCAGCTGGGCATCGGTGTCGGCGAGGTGACTCCCGACGGCAAGGTCTCGCTGAACTGCCTCCGCTGCGTCGGCGCCTGCGGTCTGGCCCCCGTCATCGAAGTCGGTGAGAAGGTCTATGGCCGTATGACTCCTGACAGAGTGAAGGACGTGCTCGCTGAGTACAAATGATCCTATAATATAATATAGGAGTTGTAACAATAACCTCCGTTTCGTATGAGACGGAGGTTTTTTTATGGGCTTCTTATGGACTCAAGAGACTTTCTTGCGGTATTCCAACGGTGTCATGCCTAAGTGTTTCTTGGTGTACTTGCAGAAGAAACTGACGTCGGGGAAGTCCATCTTGTAGGCGATCTCCTTGATGGTGAGGTCGGTGTGCATCAGATAGTAGCGGATGTTGCGGATGGTGGCCTCAGTGATCAACTCCAGGGCGGTGCGACCGCTTTTCTCCTTGCAGACGGTGCTGAGGTATTTCGGCGAGACCAACAACTGCTCGGCGTAACCCTTCACCTCGCGTTCGGTGTTGTCGCTTCGGTTGAGCAAACTGACAAAGCGTTGGAACAACCGGTCCTTCTGCGAGCTTTCCGCTTTTTCGTTGCCTGGCCATGCCGTGTTTGTGATTTTGCCGTTCATCTCTTGCAGGACCTCCACGGCCATCGACTGGGCGGTGAGGCGGATGATGCGTTGACGATAGGGGTTCTCGCTGTCTTCCATGTGGATGGAAAGCAGGTTGAAGTAGGCCATGTAGACCCTGATCTGGTATTCCGACAGGTGGATGACTGGGTTCTGCCTCAGATAGAGCATCTTCTCCCACCATCGCGGGTCAAGGTCCAGGATTCCCGTCAAGGCATTGTCAAAAAGGCGCTCCCCGGCGCAGATGATCTTCGCCTGGAAATCGGGAGTGCGCAGGTAGGGACCGGCAATGTTGTGCGGAGTGCATACCACCAGGTCCCCCTTTTCCACTTGATATTTCTCGTTCTCAATGGAAAACTGGAAGGCACCCTCTTCGCACAATACACATAGGAATAGGTTAGGGGTGAGCGCATCGACGGAAGGGATGATCTCGTCCGCGTTGTCGGAAACGATTAAGTCTGTGAAAGATTTTAACATTATGGTCTATTTTTCTGCAAAGTAACAACCAATTTAGGACATTGGTGATTTTCTATATTGCTTTTTATACGTTCCATATGGGAATAATACACAAAAACAACCTTTAAAAACGCCAATTTGACAATGCTTTTGTCTATCGGTACCATCTATCTTTGTATAAAATGTGGATTATGAAAGTGACTATACAAGAAGTAAAAACAAAGAAAGACCTTAAGGCCTTTGTGCATTTCCCGAATGAGCTTTATAAGGATAATCCTTATTATGTTCCGCAGATTGAGTCGATGGACCGTGACACGCTGACGCCCACGAAGAACCACGCCTTTGAGGTGTGCGAAGGCCGTTATTGGTTGGCTTACGACGATGCAGGAAAGATCGTTGGTCGCGTGGCGGGCATCATCAACCACCGCTACAACGAGAAGGTGGGGGAGAAGATCTGCCGTTTCGGGTGGATCGACTTCATCGACGACCGTGACGTGTCGGCGGCCTTGATGCATGCCGTGGAGACCTATGCGCATGAGAAGGGTATGAACGTCATCAGTGGGCCGACGGGCTTCTTGGAGTTCGATGCTTCCGGCGTATTGGTGGAGGGCTTTGATGAAATCCCGACGCCTTATGGAAAATATAATGCATCTTACTACGAGCCGCATTTGTTGGCGCTGGGCTACCAGAAGGAGGTTGATTTCGTGGAGTATCGCATCAACGTCCCGGAGGTCATCCCGGAACGCTATGCCCGCGCCTCGAAGCTGGTCGCTGCCAAATTCAACCTGCACCAGGCACCGCTGCAAAACCGCAAGGATATCGCACCTTACATCGACGGGATCTTCAGATGCCTTAACTCTGCCTACGCCAAGCTTCACGGCTTCTCTGAACTGTCGCCCGGCCAGTGCGGGGACCTCAAGAAGCAGTTCCTCGGCAACGTCAACGTGGATTATCTTTCTATCATTCTTGATGAGCACGAGAAGGTGGTTGCCTTTGGATTGGCGCTGCCTTCGCTGGCCAAGGCCATGCAGAAAGCCAAGGGAAGCATGTTCCCCTTCGGCTTTATCCATCTGCTGAAGGCCCTCAAAAAGAACGACACCCTCGACTTGCTGCTGATCGCCATCGACCAAGACTATCAAAACAAGGGCGTCAACGCCATGATTTTCGACAAGTTCGCTCAAGGCATCACCAAGAACGGCATCAAATACATCGAGTCAACCCGCGAACTCGAAGACAACACCCAGGTGCAGAACCTGTGGCACTATCTGGAACATCGGCTGCACAAGAGAGCGAGGGTGTATAAGAAAAACCTATTGGCTGTGTAGTAGCTCCCTTCTGGCAAAGACGCTCCGTCACTCGGCGTTTTTATTGTGAAAAATTATTAATAAAAATGCGTTTGAAAAATGTTTACCTTTGCACTTTTCAATTGATTTACAAGTAATAACAACTAACATTATTATGAAGAAGTTTTTTCTAATCGCAATATCAACGTTGCTGAGTGTCACTGTCATGGCTCAACAAAAAATCCAACTGCGTTCCGCCGACAAAGCCGTCTGTGAAAAGAGTGACATGAAAGGTCTAAAGGCTTCGTTTTCATTTTCTTCCATCGACGCGCAGGACTACCAAACTGAGCGAGAAACCTTCTCTCGGCTTAGCCTACCCAACACCGTCATCGGCGGCAATGAGGGCGACCCTCAGATCCCGGTCGTGAACGAACTTATTGCTGTGCCTTTTGGCGCTACGCCGGTCATTGAAATCACGAACTATAGCATGACAGACTATCGTCTTGAAGATTACGGTATCCATACCTTGATGCCGCGCCAGCCTTCGTTGCGTAAGGATCAAAAGCCGAAGGATGTGCCTTTTGTCATGAATGCCGCGTCCTATCAATCAACCCGTGGTTTCCGCGCGGAGCCTAAGGCCGTCATCAGTGTGGAAGGTACCCTTCGTGGCGTGCAACTCGGCAAAATGACCATCGAGCCTGTGAGCTACGACCCTGTCAACAACATCTTGCGTGTGTTCAACGACATCCAAGTGGAAGTCCGCTTCAACGATGCCGACCGCCAAGCCACGGAAGACATGCTCGTCAAGACCTATAGCCCTTATTTCGACATCGTCTATAGGCAACTGTTTAACCGCGATATGATTAGCCTTGCTTACGAAGGCTACCCAGACCTCTACACTACGCCGGTGAAGATGCTCGTCGTGACCACTTCAAAATATACCGAGAGCGAGCCTTTCCAGACCTGGCTGGAATGGAAGCGGCAGAAAGGCATTGAAGTGGATGTCCAGACCGTGACCAGCAGCACCAACGGCGCCACCATCCGTTCCTTGATCCAAAGCCGATACAAGGCTAACCACCCGACTTTTCTGGTCATCGTGGGCGACGAGAACGATGTCACCAATTATGAAACTTATAACATATCGGATAACTATTTCAACCCCTATGTCAGTGACAACCCATACGCTTCCGTCGACAACGACATCTATCACGACCTGTACATGAGTCGTATGGCGGTGTCGAACACCACCGAATTGGGTGACCTTGTCCATAAGATTCTGACCTACGAAAAATACACCATGTCCGATCCAAGTTACTTGGACAATGCAGTCCTGATAGCTGGATACGATGCCAACGGATGGGATGAGGCCGCAGGCCGCCCGACCATCCAATATGCCCTCGACAACTACTTTAACACGGATCATGGCTTCAAAGAGGTACATGGCTACGTCACCTCCAACTACACAGGATGTTACGATTACCTCAATTCCGGTGTCGGCTTCGTCAACTACACCGCGCATGGTAGCATCCAGGCATGGTCAAGTCCCGAATTCACCAATGCCAACGTCAATGCCTTAACCAACAACGACAAGTATTTCTTGGCGGTGGGCAACTGCTGCCTAACGGCTAACTGGGGCAATGCCACTTATACGCCAAGCTTTGGCGAGACCATGATCCGCGCCACCGAAAAGGGAGCCTTTGGCTACATCGGTTCGGTCATCGAAACCTATTGGTTCGAAGATATCTACTTCGGCGTTGGATGCTATAACCCAACGCCAGCGACCGTTCCGCTTAGCGATACCACCATGGCAGGTATGTACGATGCCCTATTCGACGACACGGAGTTCAACTCCATGAACTCGATAATGTACATCGGCAATGTGGCCGTGACCTACGCCCATGCCGCCGGTTATGAGAGCAGCGTCGACGATGAATACTATTGGAGAGCCTACCAATGCTTGGGTGACGGCTCCGTGATGCCTTATATGACACAGCCCTCGGTCAACCAGGTGAGCCATGCTCCTACCTTGGGTATTGGCGCGAACAGCTTTACCGTCAGCGCCGATCCCGGATCGTATGTCGCCATCACTCGTGACAACGAGATTATAGGTGTGGCGGAAGTCGGATCGACTGGCACCGTCAACGTGCCGATTACGTCCGTCACCACCGCCGGCGATGTGATGATTGTGGTCACCCGCAGCCAACGTAAGCCTTACATCCAGACGATCCAGGCCGTTGCCATAGAAGGAGTCCACATCAACCTTGAAAGTTATACGCCCACGGTGGCCCATGTTGGTGACGACACCGCATTGGAACTTACGTTCAAAAACGTAGGAAGTAGTGACTGCACAGGCATCACTACGGTCACCGTGACTTCCGATGACGCCGACATCATTACACCCACACAGACCTTTAATAACGTGGCTCCTGGTGCCACTGTCACCGTGAGCGGTTTCCTTTTCAACATCCACTCTACCTTGACCGAAGGCACGCCTGTCACATTCCACTTCACTGCCGTCAACGGCGGCAATACCTGGGAGGGTGACTTTGTTATTACGGCCGGAGAGGCTGCACTCGCTTATAAGAACATGGCATGGAACGGCGGTTTCGTTCCCGGCGAGCCCCTGACTTTGACAGCCAGGTTCATGAACACCGGGCACTGCCAAGCCACCAACGCCATCGCCACGATGACTACCACCAGCAACTATGTGACGATTTCAAATCCAACCATTACGGTAGGCACCATCGCAGCAGAAGAAGAGGTCTCTTGCGCCTTTACCGTCACCATCGCGGCCAACTGTCCTGAGAGTGAGGAAATCCCTGTCACCTTCACCATGACCGCCGATGATGGCCTCAGCGCCCAAGGCACTGAAACGCTGAAAAACACCTGTGGTGTCGTCTTTGACCTTCATGACAGTTACGGCGATGGTTGGAACGGAGCCAAACTCACGGTCAGTTTCGATGACGAAACCGCCTCTCAAGACCTTACCATCGCATCCGGAAACGCTGCGGTTTACACGCTGGAAATTGCCCACGGCACTCACGTGACCTTGACCTGGACCGGTGCCAACTACGATCATGAGTGTTCCTTCGAGGTAAGCTATGGTGATGACGCCATCATCTTCCAACAGGGGGTTAGTCCCGCTGCTGGTGTCCTTTTCGAGTTTGATTGTAACTGTGGTGCCGCAACCGGTGTTTTCAACGTCACTGTCACCTCAAGCAACACAGCCTACGGCACCGTCAGTGGGGGAGGCGAGTTCAGTTTTGGCGAGTCGTGTACCCTAACCGCAACGCCGGCAGACGGCTATTTCTTCACAGGTTGGATCGAAAACGGCGTGACGGTGTCAAGCGCCAATCCTTATACCTTCCCTGTGGACAGCGACCATCAGTTCGAGGCTGCCTTCGGACAAGGACTCGAGTTGGGCCATGATGAATCCAACAACGACTATCTGCCTAGTTACAGTTTCTACGAATATGCGCTGTCACAACAAATCTACACCGCCGCAGAGATCGGATCCGCCTGTACCATCACTAGTATCTCCTTCTTCAACAAAGCCAACACGGATCGGACTCGTAGCTACGACATATACCTGAAACACACGGACAAATCCGCTTTCAGTAGCAAAACCGATTGGATTACCATGGAGGCTTCCGACAAGGTGTTCAGTGGCACGGTGACCATGAAAGCAATGGCTTGGACCACCTTTGTGCTTGATACCCCATTTGAGTATAATGGCACCTCCAATCTCGTCGTGGTGGTCGATGACAACACCAATGGATACGACCCGGCGCCTTACATGTCCTGCTCCGTCTATAGCACCGATGCGAGCCGGGCCCTATATGCATATTCCGCCGGAACAAACTACAATCCTTTAGCGCCGCCAACCTCCGTTGAATACAATAGCGGGGTGCTGACCATGAAGAATCATCTTATCCTTGGCATCAACACTGGATCCCCAACCATAACGACTATGGAAATCTCAGCTAATGCTACTGATGGGGGCACGATAAGCGGATCTGGTACTTATGCCACCGGCCAAACTTGCACTCTGACGGCCACGGCCAATGAAGGTTATGTTTTCATCCATTGGACCGAAAATGACGAGGTGGTCTCCACGGAAACCACGTATTCCTTCACGGTAACGAGTAACCGAACCTTGGTGGCCAGTTTCGGGAAACTGGGCGATGTCAACCTGGATGGACTGGTTAACATTCAAGACGTCATCCTTTTGTTACGGCATGTCATGGGTGGTAGTTCGCTCAGTGAAGAAGCATTGGTGGTCGCCAATGTCAACTCCGATGGCCACATTAACATCCAAGATGTCATCCTTCTCTTGCGTCAAATCATGGGCGGTAATTAAACAGCTCACACAACCCATCTTTGTTCCCGACCACAAAGGCCGTAGGTGGGTTGTTGCCTTGTACGAGGTCGGAGAGGTAAAGCGGCTCGCCGAGGATAAAGAGGCTGGCATAGAAGGTGTCGCCTGCCTTCAACTTGGAGTTCTCGGCGGTTTCCACGACGAACTTCATGTCGCCGAGGTAACGGAAGGTGCAGCGGCGGTTGGGTTTCCACGACACCTTTACGAGGTCGCCGACTTGGAGATCTTCTGCTTTGATGTGAGGCGATACTACGGGGTCGGAGCCGTTTCCCTTGGCGATGTCCTTCAGGAAGTCGTCCCAGTTGTCGAAGCCAAGAAAACGTGAGAGGATCTCCAGCGTGCTGTTACGTGTTTGGTCGGCACCGTCGATGTACCCCCAAAGGCGTTTCAAGGTGGTAGGGCTCATGGTCTCTCTGGTGCGCTCGAAGATGGCTCCGCTCAGGAAGATGAAATCGTTTGGAGTTTTCACCTTGCGTTTCAACTGTTTTTCAATACGTTTCTTTAATTCTGAGATCTCTGGGCTCGTCTTTTTCATCGTTCTTTAAATTTAATTACAAATATCTGTCATTTTTTCAATATGGATTGGTCCTTTCTGGTCCTTTTTTATAAAAGGTTTGCAAATGCATGGCTTGACATCGCCACATAGGTTTTTTTCCCTATTTTTGTACCGAATCTAAATCATGAACGACATCAGCACATCGGGACCCATCCAGGAGCAGTTTATCTTGCCTTCCGACATGAATGTCTCTTATGAGCCTTTGGTCAGCCGCGGTTTCAGCCAGTTGGTGAAGGTGAAACGACAGGGGAGGTGGTTCCTGATGAAAGGCTTGAAGCCTGAGTTTCAAGGACAAACTGTCTATCTGGAGTTGCTGAAGAAGGAATACGAGCTGATGGTGCAGCTCGACCATCCCAACATCGTGAAAGCGTACTCCAAGGAACTGAAAGGCCAGCTGGGTCCCTGCATAGTGATGGAATACATCGATGGGATGACGCTCGACCAGTTCCTAGAGGGCAATCCTTCCTTCCAAACACGTCGTAAGGTGGTTGAACAGTTGATGGATGCCTTGGCCTATATCCATGGCAAGCAGATCATCCACCGTGACCTCAAGCCCAGCAACATCCTTGTTACACGTAATGGCAACAACGTGAAGATCATTGACTTTGGACTCTCCGATGCCGATGACTACGCTATCTTGAAACAGTCTGCTGGTACGGTCAAGTACATGGCGCCGGAACAGAAGGAGCGGCTCCTGGGCACAGATGGAGTAATCGATTGCAGGTCGGATATCTATTCTTTTGGTTTGCTGTTACGGATGCTTTTTCCAGGGCGGTATCATCACATCGCCAAGAAGTGCACCCGTGAGGATCCCGGAAGGCGCTTTGCCAACATGGAGGAGGTCCGCAATGCCTGGAGGCGCAATCGCCATCTTTGGCAATTGCTTCCCATGATTGCGGTCATGGTAGCGATAATCCTATTGTCGTTTATGGCAATACGTCGTCCTGCTCCTGCCGAAGCAAGGGTCGTGGGTGCTGACCTTGCGTTTTCCGAGGTGCAGAAGAAACACATCAACGAAGCAGCCTGGTATATGGGGCAGCTTTATAACCCGATAAGGTTGCATGCCGAGAAGGGAGAGGGCTATCGTGAGGTGCTGATGGGAGCACTTTGGGAGAAGACTTCGGTGATGAATGAGTTTCTTGACGAGATGAGTTTCCGCTATCCTCCTGAAAGCGAAGAGCGATTGCAATTCAAGAATGCGGTTGCGCAATGGCATAAGGATCAAGTTCAAGGACTTTCCAATGTAATCTCCCAGCACTGCAAGTCGTTCGAGGAGGCGTTCCGTAGCGGTCGTTTGGGTCAGCGGGAGTACGATAGCCTGAAGTGGTTGGTGGATGCCAGCGTGACGACCTTGCCTATTAAAGAGGTGACGGCCGTCTCAGCCTCATGTGGTGCGGAAGCGGGGTCGCATTATGTTGATGGCATGGAACGTGGCCTCTGTTGGAGCACCTCGCACAGTCCCAATATTCGATGCCGTCATGTCGGTTGCCATGAAGGGCGGCGTGTTGTCATAGAAGATCTTGAGCCAAGGACAACCTATTATGTTAGGGCTTATCTTGTCACGCCGGCAGGGACCGTCTATGGCAATGAAATCGCCTTTACCACTTCGGAAGGGGAGTTGTCCGTGCCCGAAGGTGCCCTTGGGGCGCGTTTCTCAGTGGCTTCCGACCGGCAAGTGTGGTTCTCGCAGGGTAACTTGCAGTATAGGGCTGCGACTGACACCTGGCGTTTTGCTCCCCACCAGTGGACCTTTGTGGGTCTAGACAACGACAAGGCGGCAGCTGATTACGACGGCTGGATTGACCTCTTTGGCTGGGGTACCAGTGGGCGCGATCATGGTGCGGTCAACTACCAGCCTTGGAGCAAGATTCCCGACACCAAGAGCAATATCCTGTACCGTGCCTACGGCAACCCCGACGCAAGCCTTTATGACGGGACGGGCGAGGCCGACTGGGGCTATAATGCCATCAGCAATGGAGGCAATAGAGAAGGCTTGTGGCGGACCCTCACCGTCGACGAGTGGACCTATCTCCTCTGTTCGCGTAATACGGCTTCGGGATTCCGTTTTGTCATGGCCCAGGTGGCAGGCAAGGATGGCTTGATTGTGTTTCCTGACCACTGGAAGAGCACCTGTTATGCCTTCAATGCCGTGAATGCTTTTCAGACATGCTCTGCCAACGTTATCACAGCCGAAGAATGGACGGGGATGCTTGAGCCGGCGGGTGCTGTCTTCTTGCCCATGGCTGGAGTGCGTGCTATCGATGGTGTGCATGAGAACACGAGCGTTTATTTCACCTCTTCAGTAGCAATTTCCAACGCTTGGCTCATCGTTGTCACCAGTTCTGGATGGTGGGTCTCCACGGAGGGTCATTTCGGTGACGGCAGCTCGGTGCGACTGGTGAGGGAAGTGGAATGAGATTACAGTGGTTCAATAAATGAACTCGAACATCCAAAATTGGAATGGAGTGTCCGATAGCGTATGCTATATGAGGAATCGTCCTTCTCGTTAAGTATCTCTTCTAGTGACGATTTCTTGAGGTTACAGCCATTGGCAATGTTAAGGTATTAAAAGGACCAACAAGGATTAGTTGGTGTTGGTTTGTTTTTATTTACTTGCAGCGCTTTTAAACTCGGAATAGCATATCGTATTATACTGGTTATAAGTAACTAATCAAAGACAATGAAAATAACGAATAATAAAAACACTTTGTTTTCGGTTTTGGTGGCTGGGGGGTTGCTCCTGACGACTAACTTGTTTGCACAATTGTTGTATTTGGAAGGAACTTCTGGCGGTACCAATCTCACAAACCAGCAATTCGGATCGGATGCCAACGGAGGCTTCGGGCTCACAAACCAGCAATTCGGATCGGA
>JAEEGL012699065.1_pt1 | contig 10196 bp, 8 predicted proteins | sample 9134231 | NCBI WGS metagenome assembly JAEEGL01 (sample SAMN16246548, study PRJNA631951) | gut metagenome | biome: gut microbiome; feature: rumen; material: fiber-attached | host: Bos | place: Iran: Karaj | collected 2018-10
CTTCGGCACGGATGAAGCCACGCTCGAAGTCGCTATGGATGATACCAGCTGTCTGCGGGGCTTTCATCCCTTTCTTGAATGTCCATGCGCGGCACTCCTTCGGGCCGGCGGTAAGGAATGTTTGCAAACCCAGCAGGCGGTAGGCCGCTTTAATTAGGCGATTCACGCCGCTCTCCTTTAATCCAAGGTCTTCGAGGAACATCTGCTTCTCCTCGTAGGTCTCCAGTTCGGCGATATCGGCTTCGATACCGGCGCCGATGAGCAGCACTTCGGCGTTCTCGTCCTTCACGGCGGCGCTTACAGCTTCGGAGTATTTGTTGCCATTGACTACGGATGACTCGTCGACATTGCAGACATAGATAACCGGCTTGGTGGTGAGCAACATAAGGTCGCGTGCAACTTCCTGCTGGTTCTCGTCGAGCTGAACGGTGCGGGCGCTCTTGCCTTCGAGCAAAGCTGCCTTATAGAGATCCATCACCTCCACAAGCTTCTTGGCACGGGCATCTCCGCCCGCCTTTGCTTTCTTAACCTCTTTATCGTAGCGGTTCTCGATGGTTTCAAGGTCTTTGAACTGAAGTTCCAAATCGATAGTCAGCTTGTCGCGCACAGGATCAACTGTGCCGTCCACATGGGTTATATTGTCGTCGTCGAAGCAGCGCAATACATGGATGATGGCGTCGCAGTTGCGGATATCGGCCAGGAATTTGTTACCTAAACCCTCACCTTTCGAAGCTCCACGCACAAGTCCGGCGATATCAACAATCTCTACTGTTGCGGGCACTACCGATGCCGGACGCTCAATCTCGACCAGTTTTGCCAGACGCTCGTCGGGGACGGTGATAACACCTACATTAGGTTCGATGGTGCAGAAAGGGAAGTTGGCCGCCTGCGCCTTTGCATTAGACAGGCAGTTGAAGAGGGTCGACTTACCCACATTGGGAAGTCCCACTATACCGCATTGCAGACTCATACTTCTTTCTCAATTAAATATTGGTTGCGAGTGGTGGAGTTGCGGCATACAAGTTCGCCGATAAATCCAGCCAGGAAAAGCAATGTGCCCAGCAGCACGAAGAGCATCGACACATAGAACCAGACGCTGTTGGTGAGCGATATGCGGCCAGCCAGTCGCATGATAACCACTACAACGAAGGCCACGAAGCCCACAAGGAACGAAAGGCTGCCAATAGCGCCGAAGAAGTGCATCGGCTGCTTGCCGAACTTCGACATAAACATAATGGACATCAAGTCGAGATAGCCGTTGATGAAGCGGTTCATACCGAACTTGGTAACGCCGAATTCGCGCTTACGATGCTGTACCACCTTCTCACCTATCTTGCCGAATCCTGCCCATTTGGCAATCACCGGAATATAGCGATGCATCTCGCCATAGACCTCGATGCTCTTCACAACATCGTGGCGATATGCTTTGAGGCCGCAGTTGAAGTCGTGGAGGTAAATACCGCTCATTTTGCGGGTGGTCCAGTTGAAGAACTTCGAAGGGATATTCTTGGCCAGCTTCGAATCGTAGCGTTTCTTCTTCCAACCGGAGACGAGGTCGTAGCCTTCCTCTTTAATCATACGATAGAGTTCCGGTACCTCGTCGGGCGAATCCTGGAGGTCGGCATCCATAGTGATCACCACATCGCCGTCGGAGGCAGCAAAGCCCGTATTGAGGGCGGCCGACTTACCATAGTTGCGGCGGAACTTGATACCGCGATAGGCGGGATTCTCCTTATTGAGGCGCTCGGTCACTTCCCATGTGCCGTCATTGGAACCATCGTCCACAATGATCACCTCATAGGTGAAGCCATGCTCGCGCATCACGCGGTCAATCCACTCGGCCAAGTGCGGCAGCGACTCGGCCTCGTTATATGATGGCACAATAATCGATATGTCTTTCATTTCTCTTTATGTTTAATTTCTGATTTTTCGTTTCTGAATACGATAGCGGCGATGAATGCCCCGAAGGAGCCAAGCAGCAACACTTCGACGGCAGCCATCAAGGCCCACCAGATGGCCCAGTAGTGCAACTGCGGGTCGAGCGGCGAAATCTCCTTTCCGGTCATACCGTTGGTGAACTGCAAAATCTGCGCCGGAACCACAAATTCGAAAGCACAGAGCAGCAGGCCATATACGACGGCGGCTAATGCTGAGAGGCCGATACCGAAAAGCATCATCTCCTTTAGTGTTATCTTTCCGTCGGGCAACGAATTGCGATAATATGCGCCGAACAAGAACACAGCCACCAGCAGTATGGCGTCGCTGACATACGACAGCGGGCTGTCCAGAGGCTTGCCCATCAAATAGCGCACAAGCACGTAGGCCACAAGCAGCAAACCGGTAATCAACCCGCAACGCAGGTATGCTTTGCGATAGTTACCATGAATGGTGCTGTTATATCTGTGGAATATTCCCATCTTATCTTACATTGTTTTCAAGTGCCTGACGAATCATACGTTTCATTTCCAGCGTGCGTTTCTCCACCACACCCTGTTTCTCCGGCTTGTAGAGGTCGGCATAACGCACCTCACCCAGAGTTATCTTAGGATTCGAGAGCGAACCCTTCACATCCACACCAACCTTTGCCATCAGCGGGTTCTTCAGCAACTCGATGTGGTAGTTGCACACATTATCGAGATTGTGCTTACCCGAAGCGCAAAGTTGGTATTTGCCGATATTCAGCAAGAAGGGATACACCTCGACTTCCTTGCGGAAGCAGGTCATCTCCACACTCAAGCTGTCGATATGTATCTTGTCGTCTTTCTCTTTCCAACTCTTGAACTGCATCAGTTTTGCAATCTGCGCAATCGAGTTGTTGTCCATCACCACAAGGTCCTTGCCGCTGATGGCGGCCGAACCGAGGAGAGTGCTCATCTTGGGATGATAGAACGCATCGAGATATGTCTCTGCCGCCAGGTGGAAGTTGGCGTCGCCGTTGAATGCCTTAAGCATCGGCACAAGGGTATCCACAGTCGGTATCATCTGCAACAGCTCGTCGATACGGATATCCAGCAAGTGGAAATCGAGGGCAGTGAACAGATGGTTGGGGCGCGGAGAACGATAGATGGCCGTTAGCTGCATAGTGGCAGCCTTGCAGACGAAACCTATCTGGTCGAGTACAGCTGTACCATCCTTGACGGTGAGCGCACCGGCCACATCGTTGAGGTCGTTGCCGAAAGCCACGCTGCGACGGATATGCGTGTGGAGCGTTACATCCACATCCTTGGGCACTATGAACGGATTGGCGGCATCGGACACATTGTCCTCCTGACGCATCTGCTCAAGACTGTCGGCATCCGAGCCCATACCGCTGAACATATCCATCAGCTGGTCAACATCGGTATAACCCGAAGTGAAGTTGAGGTCGCCCACCAGCATACCTTCGTGGCTCATCCATTTCTCGATATTCTCCACCTCGCCGTAGAGCTGGAAATCGGAATGTCCAATCTTCACATCGGCATTCCTGATATTGCATTTGTCGTTCTTGTAGACAAGAGCGAACTGCGAGAGGCGCACCGCATCGGGCAACAACGGCATGTAGAGCACAGCGCTGTGCATATCGATATCGGCCACCGGATTGAACTTCTTGAGGGGATTGCTCTGGGTGCTGTCCATCCGCATCGAGCCTTTGAGCTCCAATGCACCAAGCGACACCATCATCGAGTCGATATTGGCTTCGGTCTCCCCCACCTTTATCTCAAATGCGGCAGCAATCTGCTCCTTCATCGGATTGTTCACTCCGACATTGATGTCGGCATTATCCATATCACCCGTAATCGTACCCATATTCACTTTCAGCTTACCGCTTGTGATATGGGCGTCGGCCAGACGTCCTTTATGCTCTTTGGCCGGCAGTTGGAGAGCCAGTTCCAGTTTCGGAGCGGTAGCATGAATGCTGTCGTAGGTAACATCCAGGTTCTTGAATTTGACGGTACCGCTTGCCAGCATCTTCTCCAACGCCATATCCGACAGTTGGCTGAGGCGGAAGTTGGCTTTGAGGTCGAGGTCGGCCTTTCCGTCGGCCTTCAGCGGGAGGCTTTCGGGAATCATCGGCCGCGCATCCTCCAACGGAAGCGCCCCCTTGACGGCAGCATCGATATGCATATCACCCAGCAGGTCGTCTGCACGACCGCTGACACTGAGGTCGGTGTTTTGGGTATGTGCTTTGAGCGAGCGGACGGTAGCGCTACTCACACCGCCTTTCGAGAGGTCGAGCCGCGCACCGAGGTCGGCATTGATTCGGTTAATCTTATAAGGCACCGCCTTCGGCATATAGAAGCGCCCGTCGGCGATGGTGGCAGAGGCGTCGATAAGAGGCATCGTGCTGTCGGTAACTGTACCGTCGGCTGTCGCTTGGAGGCGAACCTTGCCGTCTACATCCATTCCTTTTCGCCAAGTGGTAAACTTGGCGGGTAGCAGGTTGAGTAGCGGTTCCGCCTGCCAGGCGCCGTCGGTAGCCAGACCTGCGTGCACTTCCATCGGAAGGCTGTCGGTGGCCAACTGCACAGCGCCGCTGAGCAACATAGCGTATTCGTCGAGTTTCAGGTTGGCTTCATCCTCAATGCTGACAAACATGCGGTTGAGGTCGGCGGAGAACGGCAGCGCAATCGTCAAGAGGTCTTTCTTCGAAGCTTGGAGTGCGTCGTTGACCATATCGGTACCGCCAATATTCACTTTGCCCTTCTCCACATTGAGTTTCAGCCGTCCATCGACTGCATCGAGATTGCCGGCTGCTTTGAGTCCGATGTCGAGTTTGGAAAGCCAAGTGTCTAGCTTCGTAATGCCGTTAGTGTCGGCCGTAGTCAGCAGGCAACTGTCGAACTTAAGGTCGAGGTCGGCATCCACCTTCCCGTCGACAAGCTTAACCACAAGATCGAGGTCGAGGTCCCACAAGGCGGCCTCCATATTGCCCTTGCGGTTGATGAAACCTGCGCTGCAATCGCTTATCTTCACCTTGCGCAGGTCGATATTCGGCAGGCTGTCGAGAGTGAAGTTGCTCTCGGTGGTGTCCTTCTCTTTGTCGCTATGCGGGAAGATGTCGAAGTTCGAACGCCCCGTGCTGTCGATATATAGGCTCGCGTTCACCTTGTCGAGCAGCACCTGATGCACCACCACCTCTTTCTCTTTGAGATATTTCTTCACATCCACACCGACGGTGAGGTTGTCGATATAAGCCACCTGCTCGCTGGGAGCACCCTCCATGGGGTTGATGACGGTCAGCTGGTCGATAGTCAAGCCGGCATCGGGGAAGGTCTTGAAGAGGGTGAGCCTCACTTTGCCTATATGTGTTTCGCAGGTAACATACTTCGAGGCTAGATTGTTAGCAATCTTGGTCAGCTGGCTGGGAGAGAAGACCACCCAGAGGGCTATCGCAACTGTAAGCACCACGAGGCCCAGAAGCGACCCCAGCGAAATCAACGTTATCTTAAGCCATTTCTTCATCTTCCAACCTTAATCAACGTGTAAGCCTGGCCGTAGTCGTCCATCCAGCTCATAGCCGACGGACTTATGCCTTTGATGGTATATGTTTTGGGCACGAACTGGTTGCCCATTTCGCCGCTGGCGACATGGTCGAGTACATCGCCGCTCACGCTCCATAGGAAGCGCAAGTTCGACTCCTCTTCGGTGTAGTCTTCCGACTCGTCCCAGGTAACTCCCGTACCGTCTTCGCGATAGCGCCAGTATTCCTGTGTGCCGTTCTTCACCCAGCAACCCACCACTTGGTCGGGAGTAACGTTGAGGTGTACTTCCTCCTCCTGGCAGGCGGTGAACAAAAGGAAAAATGAAAGAACAAAAAGGGAAAGGCGTCTACCGCTTCTCCATCTATTGCCTGTTTTTATTCCTTCGAGTATCATTTTCTTATTTGATTTTTAATCTATCAACTACAAACTACCATAACTTCCGGCAGGTTGCGTCCTCGCTCGTCGTAGTCGAGTCCGTAGCCTACGATGAATTCGTTTCCGATATTGCGGCCGATATAGTCGACCTTGTAGTTTCCCTTGAATGCGTCGGGCTTGTAGAACAAGGCGCAAACCCGCACGCTGGCCGGATGCATCTTCTCGAGGTCGCCCATAATATGCTGGATGGAAAGACCCGAATCGACTACATCTTCCACAATCAGCACATCGCGACCTTCGACCGATGCGGGGAACGGAAGGCTGCAACTCACTTTCCCTGTGGAACTCATTCCGCAGTAGGACGAGTAGCGGACGAAACTCACTTCGCAGGGGACCGTCAGCTTTCGCACCAAATCGGAGGCGAACATGAAAGCGCCCGTGAGTATGGGGCAAACCACAAGGTTGCGACCCGCGTAGTCGCGGTTCAACTCACCAGCCAACCGGCCAACAATCTGCTGCAACTCGGCTTCGCCGATAAAGGTTTTGAAGTTCTTGCCGTTAATCGTCATCTCCTGTCAACTACAAACTCCCAACTATCAACTCCCTTCTATTCCACCTCCATCACCAGACGGAGACCGAAATATTCGTAGCTTCCGGTGGGCAGATACCAGGCGCGGTCGTAAACCGTGCAGCCGGGCGACGTGCTGTTGTAGTGGCCTCCACGAAGCACACGGCTCTCGCCGTTAGCGGGCCCTTCGGGGTTCACAGCTTCACCTTCGCCGTAGGGGGCCATCCAATCGGAGCACCATTCCTGCACGTTGCCGCTCATGTCGTAGAGCCCCAGTTCGTTGGCCTTCTGGCGTCCCACGGGATGAGTGTGGCCCTCGCTGTTCACGCAGTACCAACCCACATTGGCCATTGCATTCGCACCAGCGAAGGGGGTTCCGTGCGAATAGGCACCGCCTCGGGCGGCATACTCCCATTCTGCTTCTGTGGGCAGACGGAACCGATGGCCGGTCATCTGGCTCAGGAGGGCGCAGAACTGCTGCGCGGAAATCCAGCTCACCTGCTCGACCGGCAGCGAGTCGTTACCCAAAGCCTTCGAGGGGTTCTCTCCCATAACGGCGCGCCATTGGGCCTGAGTAACCTCGTAGCGGCCGATATAGTAGTCGTCCACCCTCACGCGATGTTCAGGTCGCGAAGCGTCGTAGTTCACCTTCAGGCCGCGAAGCTCGTTGTTGCCCATCGTGAACTCGCCTCCCGCGACACGCACCATCTCGATGCGAGCGCCGCCGGGCAGGTCGACAACCGTCAGGCTGTCGGGCGAGACCACCTGAGCCTTCAACGCGAAAGCCGCCAGCATGGCGGCCGCCAGCATAAAGCCTCTCTTAACCATTGCTGCGGGTTTTAACCGTTCATCCGCTCGTCGCTCCAGCGCTCGGGGTTCTCGCGCCATTTGGCCAGACTCTCGAAGTCCTCGGGGCGGATATAGTCGCGCTCCTTGGCCACTCCGACAAGCGTGTCGTAGTCGGTAAGCGTGATGAGGTCGACCTTCTGCTCGGCGAAATTGTCGGCAGCCACCTGCAAACCATAGGTGAAAATGGCGGCCATACCCTTCACCACACAGCCCTTCTCGCGGAGGGCCTTCACGGCGATGAGCGAGCTCTTGCCGGTCGAGACGAGGTCCTCGATAACCACCACCGACTGTCCCTCGTGGATTTCGCCCTCGATCTGGTTGGTCAGACCGTGACTTTTCTGCTCCGAGCGGACATAGACGAACGGCTTGCCCAGCTCCTGCGCCACAAGTGCGCCCTGAGCGATGCCGCCGGTTGCAACGCCTGCTATCACATCCACGTCGCCCCACGAGTCGCGTACAATCTCGGTGAAACGTTGGCGGATAAACGTACGTATTTCGGGATACGACAAAGTTACGCGATTATCGCAATAAATAGGCGATTTTCGTCCCGAAGCCCAAGTGAAAGGATGCTCGTTGTTGAGCTTTACCGCTTTCACAGTCAATAGAAATTCAGCCGTCTTAGCGGCCATGTCTTGGTTAGTAATCATGCTGCAAAGATACGACTTTTTTTTTATATAATAAAGAAAAATCTTTTTTTAACAAATTTTTAGTCCCAAACCCACCCCAAAATTCCCCCTCCCATATTGCTCCCAATCAACACCCATTCAACTCCGACTTTTCAACAAAAGTTCAACAGTACTTCTACAACACTTCAACGATTATACATCGTCGAACTATCGTTGATGTATCGTTGAACTATCGTCGAAGAGTAGGAGTTGATAGGTAGTTATATGGTAGCAGAATGGGTGTTGTTTCATTCGTCAGTCGTCCGGATAAAAATAATTTGCAAAAGTCCGGAAATAATTGTAAGTTTGCAATGTGGAGTTGCATGTGTATATTATACTTAATAAATTGAAAAACAAATCTTAAAACTAAATATTATGAAAAACGTATTACAAAAATCCTTGAGGCGGATGTTTTGCCTCGCTGGTTACACGCGATGTGTTGAAAGAGGTATGTAAATAAAATTGCTGTTATGAAAAAGATCCTTTTTATAGCATTTCTTGTTGTGGTATACCAAAGTGTGTGTATCTCGCAGATCGACACTATGGGGAAATTTCCATACTTTTTCTACTATAACTGGCCAGAACTTGGTGCGATGCACAACGGTATACAGTGCAGATACAGTGTGGGATATTCTTTTTTTCCCCAGTCTGGAAGTGATTATTTAGTTCGAGTAGGAGGGAATCTGTGTGAATTTGCAGCGTATCATCATACGGATGATACAATACAAGCAATCGGACTGGCTGTGTGTTGGGGCTCAGGTTATCAACACGAAGCCACAGAAATTGTATTATATGATTTGGCAATGAACAAGATAGCATCTGTAAGCAGGAACTATTTTGGTTCAAGTCCATCCACCAATTCTGACTTACACCATTTTTATTATCCGGGACTATTGCTTATAGGAGATAGCGTTCTTTTTTACCAGGAGTGTGGATACACATATATGTATTATGATTTTTTTAAAGACACATCCTTTAGTTTAACAGGAGATTTCTACATAGGTATAAAAGCAGAAGATACGTCAATCTTTCTATGTACAGTTGCGTTCCCCCAGCCAGTATTTATTAACGAAAGGCATGATTCTCCATTTAACTTTCATTCCGCGTACAAGCTGAATATAGATGGGGTATGGCATGATACTTTGTTGGAGTCGAATGATATTCCATTACTGTTTGTGATGCAGAAGCTTCCCTGCGAGCCGCTGGATTCGGTGAGCCTAGTGGCGGGTGCTGACGGTTGCCTGCATGTGGATTGGGGTAAGCCGGATTTGCAGTCGTCGTGGACGGTGAGCCTTACTCTTCCCGACGGGAACGAGATTGTGCAACAAACCGACACGAACCATTGGGAATATTGCGGCATCACGCAGGATGCATACTATAGGGTGAAGATACGCTCGCGTTGCGACGATATCGACGGTGAATCGTGGTCGGACTGGAGCCGCGAGTTCAGCATCGGCAACCAGGCCATCAGCGAAACCGCGCTGCCGACCCTCGACGTGCACCCCAACCCCACCGACGGACCGGTACGGATTGACGCAGAGGGTATCCGCGAGGTCTGGTGCGTCGCATCCGACGGCAGGCGCACAAGGCTAAAAGTTAAGGACAGCCAGGTGTCGCTCAAAGACTACCCCTCCGGCCTCTATGTGCTGGAAATCCAGACCGACGAAGGCCTCTACACCTCCAAGGTGGTGAGAAGATAGAATAAAGTTTTTTTCGCGCGTATCTAATTTTTTAGTATTTTTGCATTTTGATTGCGCCACAAAAACGAGCTGGCGCAAAGAGTAGTTATCAACCCTGAATCCTCTGAATAAGAGGTAGTTCTAATTATTAAAAACCATCAAGATGGAAGAAAACCACACCCAGCAGACACCTCTGGTGAACCCTCTCGAGGAGCTCACACGCGAGGTGCAGCACACTGAAGAGCAGGCCGTCGAGGCCCAGCAAACCGAAATCACCCCGGAGGCCGCTCCCGAACCTCAGGCTTCAGAGCCCGAAACCGCACCGGAGCCCCAAGCCGCCGAACCCGAAGCAGCACCCGAAGCTGCCGCTGAGGAAACTCCCGCAACCCCCGCAAGCGAATCCGAAACTCCGGCCCTCGACCTCACGGGCATGGACCGCTCGGAATTGGCCGACACCCTCGAAAAGCTTATCGGCGAAGGTATCGAGACCGTTCGCAACCACGCAGCCGCCATCCGCAACCGCTTCAACGAGCTGAACCGCGAGGTGCAGCAGAAAGCCTACGAGGAATTCCTCGCACAAGGCGGCAACAAGGACGAC
>JAEEGL012939172.1_pt1 | contig 10196 bp, 12 predicted proteins | sample 9134231 | NCBI WGS metagenome assembly JAEEGL01 (sample SAMN16246548, study PRJNA631951) | gut metagenome | biome: gut microbiome; feature: rumen; material: fiber-attached | host: Bos | place: Iran: Karaj | collected 2018-10
CCCTCCTGATGGAGTCGACGAGCTTCCTGACCTTTTCGAATCCGGACGACCCCGGATCGATTCCATTGAGGTCGATCGCCCAGATCTCGTAGTCGAGCCCCCTGTCGTTCTTGTTGCCGCCGATGGCATTCAGATCCGGCGCGCCGGATTCCGCGGACTCGAGCACCCTCCCGCCGGATTCTCCCGAGTCGAACGGCGGGACCAGCACGAGCTCCTTGCCGTTGTCGACGCGGACGGTCTTCCCCTCCGGCGGTTCCCTGTCGTCTGCCGCCAGCGACCCGGCGATGCGGAGAAGTTCTCCGGCGATTGCGATTCTCGTGTTTTTCATGCTCGTCAAAAAAAAGACTGTTGGCAAATTGGAAATCCTACCGGCCAAGCTCCTCGGGGACGTCGATGCCGTCCCAGAAGGACTTGTCCTCGAGGAATTCGTCGATCGTCTTTTCCAGGTCCCGCTCCGTCGCGGCGACTCTACCGGCCGAGCGCATCCCGCCGGCCTTCCTGCGAATCACGTCCGCGAGATGCCGTCTGGCCTGCGTCAGAAGCATCGTCACGCTGGAAGGACGGCATCCGACCTGCCTCGCCGTTTCCTTGCAGCTCTCCTCGTCCAGGTAGAAGCACTTCAATGCCAGCGCCATGTTCTGTTCATGCTTGTTTCCGCTGTCGAGCATCTCCTGGAGCGCGTCGTGCAGGAGCTCCCCGACGGACGCGCGGTAGACGCCCTGCTCCGGCGTCAATCCGTGGTTGTCGGCGTACCCGCCGACGTCCTCGAGCTGCACGTTCCCGCCGTCGAAGTTGTCGCGGACGTTCCTGCTGGCGAAGAAGGTGTTGGCGGCATTGCCAATCGCCGTGAACAGATAGTGCTTGATCCCGACGGAGGGGGCGCCGTACATGCTGTCGATTTCCTTGTTCAGATGCGAGCCGGAGCGAAATGCATTAAAAAGCTTTATCTTGATGAATTCCAGCGCGTCGTCGAAGTCCGCCGAAGTCCCGAAGCCGTGCCCGCCGCGGCTGTATCCGCGGAAAAAGTTCTTCACCACCGTCGTCGCATATGGCACGAGAAGCCGCCAGATCGCCTCGAAGTTGTCCTGGTTCAGCATGTCGAAGGAAGTGATGTCCTCGAACGACTTGATGTCGATCGCGTTCGGATTTTCGCCCCGGCGCCCGGCCGCCAGCTCCTTCGCCAGCCGGGCCAGCGCCTTCGCGATGACGGTCCTTGATTTCATGGCTTCGGCCCTCCTACCAATGCGCCGGCCTGCTCAGGGCGGCGGTGTTCACCGCCGGATTGGCGGTCTGGAAATCGTCCTCGGACAGCTCGAACTGCTCGACCGCGGCCTTCACGGCCTTCACCTGCCTGGCCGGGGCCTTCGGGGCCGCGGCCGGGGAAGTGAGGAAAAGCATCAGAATCGAAGTGAAAAATGCGCTCATGAGATGGTGCGCTCCTGTTGGCGGTTGGATGAATCGTGTTTTCGTTCCGTAACTTAAAATCTACCAAAATCTACAGCTCCACGGCTATTCTACCGTCATTCGTGCAGGAATTCCTTCCATTCCTTCAGGAACCGGCCGGTGTACAGCTCGCACTTCTCCTCGATCGACGGCACCATCGTCACGTCGTCCATCGCGCCGTCAACGGTAATCGGGTCGAACATCCGGAACGAATGGAAGCCCATGTTCTCGCCCCAGAGCCGGCTCATCATCTGGTTCCCGCCGGTGGTGAGGACGGGCATGAGGTCCTTCGCCCAGTCGAGCTTCGAGTACGAGCTCACCGCCGAAAGCGTCCTGGAGAGGTCCTCGTCGTAGCGGCCGGTGCCCAGCGCGAAGACGTCGATCTGCGCCGGAATGAGCCCGAGGTGCTTGCAGGCCATGGAGGCCGTGGTGATGACGGGGAGGTTCTCGAGAATCCCGCCGTCGACGAGGATGTTCTCGGAGAAGGGCGGGAAGTACATCGGCGCCGCGGTGGTGGCGCGGGCGATCTTCCACACCTCGAAATGGCTGTACGACGAATCGAAGTTCTGGAAGATGACCGGCCGCACCTCCTTGAAGTTCAGCGACGGCACGACGAATTTCCCGGGCACGTCCGACACCCGGCACCCGAAGATGTCCTGGAACGCCGCGTCGGCGGAATCGCCGGAATACTTCGGCGACCACGGCCACACGAAATTCACGAGCGACCTGGAGAAGATGTCCTCGACGTGCTCCCGGAATGCGCTCCTGGCCGCCTCGCCGTCGCCGTGCATCGCCAGATGGAGCGCGATCACCCCGCCCACCGAGGTCCCGCCGAAGACGTCGATCTTCGCGATGTCCTCCGGCGAGGTCGCGGCCAGGAGCGTGCACGGGATCATGCCCCGCACTCCGCCGCCGGCCACCACCAGCATCTTGATCCGCCGGCCGGAGGAGCCGTTGATTTTCACGTCAGGTTCCGCCATCGTCAGAAAGCCACGTGGTTCCGGAGCGGGCGCAGGGTGGAAGGGACGTCAGTCCTTCCTGCGCTGCTCCTTGAGATACTGGTCGTGCACGCAGAGCTTGCAGTCCATGCACTCGATGCCGTGGTAGTTGAGCTTCTTGATGTCGCCGTTGAACGACGCCAGCGCGTCCTCCAGCAGCGCGCACTGCATCTTCATGCCGGTGATGATCATCTGCATCACGCTGGAGATCCTGGTCGAGTTGTCCTCGTGGCTGTATTCGGAGTCGCAGAGCACCCTCACCCGCTTCTTCTCGAACTTCCACTCGATGTCGATTTCCTCCTGCATGGCCTTGATGATGAATTCCGGCACCTGGTTGTCGATCATCCGCTGCGCGGCGACGCGGTTGGCCTCGTCGAGGCACTGCATCATCTCGATCGCCAGCTCCTTCGGCGGCAGCGCCATGAAGTCCCGCTTGATGAATTCCTCGATGGCGTCGTTGATGCAGACGAGCCGCTCCTTCATGATGTCGTGGTAGAGCTTCCTGCGCAGCACGCACGAGCAGTTGATGTCGTTCAGGCGGTCGATCATGTATTTCATCTCGCTGAAGAAGATGCTCTTGCTCAGATCGACCTGCATGCCGGCGAGCCTCCCGAACCGATGCCGGATGAATCCCACGACCGCCCTGATGGCCTGGTTGCAATTGAAGCTGACGGAGATGACAATCCCGATCAGCAGCAGCGACATCAGCAACCCGTAGCGCGAGACCATGTTGCCGAACAGTTCAATGAAGGTTCCTTCCATCGTGAAAAATCTCCCGTTTATTCCTCTTTCATCGTAATCGTCGCCGTCGGCGGCCGCCCTCCCGCGGCGCCGCGGCATCCGAAAAGCACTGCCTATCTCCCGAACACCTCGTGGCGGATCATGTTCTTGACCTCCGCCCGCCTGGCGGCATACGCTCGCGGCTCGACGAGCGTCTTGCCGTTGAGGTAGTCGTTGCGGATCGCGTCAAGCCTAGGCTGATCCCAATCCGCCGCATTGAACACGAACCACAGCACCTTCCTGCGGTGCCAGGGTTCCTCCAGCTCGGTGCCCGCGAGGACCACGCCGTCCTGCACCCAGAAAAACGCCGCCTCGTCCGCGTCCTTTGTCCTGATTTTCATTTGCAAACCCCCGGTCTATCCAAAAAAAAATACAGCCGCCGGATTCCGGCGAAGCCGCCGTAGGAGCTGAGAACTTTGAATGCAAATCGCTACGCTTCAATGAAATGGCAGCGATATTCAAAAGACGCTCGCCGAACCGCACGACAGCCGCTGGCATCTTTTTAATTCCAACGGTTATTAAAAAAAAATCACCCGGACAAGCCTTGGAAAAGCCTGCCCAGGTCCTTGAGCGGTTCATCCGGCGCCGCCGTCACGCCTTGCGGGAAGCGCCGGCTCCGCCCTCCAGCGCGGCGAGTTCGGACTCGTCGAAAAGCTCCCTCCCGAAGCCGTGCCTCATCTTGAGCTCCGCCAGCTCGCGCACCGACATCCCGTTCACCCGGCAGTCGGAATAGAGCCGGTCGGAAATGGCGTTGGCCTGGCGCTCGATCGCGAATTCGCGGACGAGCGGCAGCTGCATGAGAAGATAGAGCGGGCCATACTTCCTGCTCTGCCAATAGTGGCAGAGCTCGTGCATCACCGTCGGGAAGACCATCGCCACGCGGTTGGCGGCGGCATGCATCCCTTCGCCGTCATACACCCACGCGAACGACCGGTTGATGTAGATGACGTTCCTGGACAGCAGCCAGTATCCGCCAAGCACCTCCGGATCGCGGTCGCAGTACCAGAACAGCTCCACGTCGCGGACGGACACGTCCTTCAGATACGCGAAGAGCGGATCGTCCTTCGGGACGTATTCCTCGATGTACATGTCGAGGCACTTGAGCTCGTATGGCGTGAAGAGGGAGATGCCCTCGATGTAGTCGAATACGCTCATGGCCAAAAAAATCAGGCGCCGATCCGTTCGAAAAAAATCCTACTCCCTCCAGCCGCCGGCCGGCGTCGCCCGGCCGCGGTTCCGCCAGCTGTCCATGCCGTGGTCCTCGCTCGCGCGGAAAAGCACCCCGGCGCTCCTGCGGAGCCTCCAGCGGCGCAACGGATGCCACCAGCCGACCTCGGCGTCGATGCACTTCAGGCAGTTCCGGTAGAATTCGCGGTTGCAGCGATGGAAGCGCTCTTCGGAACGGTCGTTCAGGACGTGGTACTGGATGTCCTGCACGAAGGCCGCCGGCTCGAACACCGCGTCCATGTGCCTGAGCACCGCCGCGATTACATTCCACTTCCATTCCGGGCCGATGCCGTCATACGCCGCGGCCATCTCGTTGACCTTCAGCCCGTGGAAGACCTCCATGCCATCGAGCTTCATGGCGAGGCACTTCGACGCCAGCTCCCGGGCCTTGGCGACAAATGCATTCTTCTCGAATTCGTTCATGTGTCCAGCCTCCGCAATTGATTGATCTCACCAGGCGACAATCATGCCTACAACCAGAATGCGCTTATAACCAAAAAAAACCGCCCAGCCGTCCCTAGAACCAGTTCGCCGGTCGGATCATCGCGCTCGGGGCATAGACGCTCACCGCGAAGCCGCCGTCCTCGATCGACGTGTGGCTGTGCACCTTCATGCCGCCTCCGCCCCCGCCAGTCGAGAAATCGACGATGTATCCCTCGCCGTGCACCATGTGAACCACCCCGACATGGTAGATCACCGGCGTCGGCAGATACTCCACTTCCGGCGCGGCGCCACCGGACGCGTCCGGGGTGCTCCCCTTCGAAAGCTTGAGGTTCTCCCAGACGATCGACGCGGTGCAAAGCAGCCTGGCGCCATTTGCGTTGTCCTCGAAATCGTCGAGGTCGTTCGCCGAGAACTTCTTGATCAATTGAGGGTTGTAGTCCATGCCCCCGGTCCATTGTTGCATCTCGTCGGTGTTCGTCCACCACGTCAGCTGGAAGCTCTTTCCGCCGACGTTGGTGATGGTCGGGGAGATGACCTCGAAGACCGGCACCGCGGAAATGCCGCCGCCGGATGCCGTGATCGTGACGTCCGGGACATAGATCGCCGGAATCGGATTCACGAAATCCGCCTCGTCGGCGCCCTGCTGGTTGTGCCGCACAAAATGCAGGCACCGGTTCCTCGCGGTCTGATCGCCGATATCCACATTCAGGCAATACCTCGGCAGCCCGGAACGGGTGTTGCTGTCGCCGCCCGGCCCGACGCATGCGTCGTCGTAGAACCGAATCTCCCTCATCGAATCGCCGGCCTCCAGCGTCTTGTTGAAGAACGTCACGAAATAGTCGTCGATCTTGACGGTCGCCGGCACCCGCCCAACGCTAGTCGCCATCGCCAGATTCCTCCTCCGCTGCCGTCACGAAGGAGCCGATCTCCTCCAGACGATAATTGACCTTGATTCCGGACCCGCCGCTGTTGGTGAACACCACCCCGCTCGAAGTGATCTGCCACGCAATGACACCGGCCGAGACATTCTCTGGATACGCGGTGACGAATTTGACTTCCACGCCGGAATCAATTGGGACAAGATGCTGGGCCGCCGAACCGCTCGTCTGGTAGCTGCCGTACTCGACGCCGTAAACCTGCCGTCCCTGCACCTCAAGGCTGCTTGTGACAGACAGGCTGGTCTGCGCCATGGCGCTGCCATGCGGGTCGGTCGTCTTCAGCACATGGTTCGACAGCCCCTTCGGATCGATTGTCTCGGCGTCAACCGCTGCCACCGTGGCCGTCACCGAAATTTCACCGCCTTCCTCCTCTCGAGTCGCGTTGAATATCAATTGGCAAAGAAGAATGTCGGTGCTGGCATTATATGGATAACTGTAGCTGTTATCTTGACCAATCCCTCCAGAATAACAGATTGCGCTGATGTCATTGACCATGTGAAGAAAAACATTGCCAATCACACCTTTTTGAGAATAAAGTGACTGCAAATGCTCTTCCTTCTCTGAATCTGTAGCGTTGGGATTCTCACTCGTATATTCTTCCATGCCGGAATCAATGTCAGTCCATCTGCTGAGCAGGTCTGATGCATCGATGTCTTCAATCACGACCTGTTTTTCGCCAGAAAAATCAAAAAGCTGGCCGCCTAGGAACCCCATCAGGGTCTTGTTTCCGTTGCCTCGTTTCGGCATGATATGAAGTTGGCACTCCCACAAGCCATTGCTCCCTTTGGCCATCACCGGCCCGGCGCCGGTGTTGCCCGGCCCGTCTTCCCCTTCACCGTAGTTTCCCTCCACGATCAGCCCGCGTTCATACGAAGGACAGGCGCAATAGAGCAGGTCGTCGATGAACGACATCTGGTCTTCATTCCCGGATTGTGTCATCCGTTCATTGCTTGTCATATACGGGATGCGATGGAAATTGCTGCGGCCTTGATACCTCATAGACAGAATCCTCCTTGAAAACAGCCAAAGTCAAATCATGTTATTATACGCAGCATCATCCTAAATCAATCAAGGGGAAAGGGACAGATGGCGTCCCTTTCCCCTTGCGCTGTTCATGTTGCGATGGCGCCAGGAACGGCGTTACGGCTCGACCGGCGCGACCGGATCCGCGGCGCGGTAGACCACCGCGGTCCAGGTGCCGGTGACCTGGGTCTTGTCGCCGAAGTCGATGGAGAACAAGCTGGCGTTCAGATAGACCACCTCGGCCAGGACCTGCTTGGCTTCGCCGTCGAAGAGCACGACCGCGGGCATGCCGTTCAGGCCATGGGTGAAGGTGGCGACGTTGTCCGTCCAGGCGACCTTCTCGGAATCCGCGCTGGTGAACTCGATCTTCTCGGACGGGACGGTAGCGGAGCCGCCGGGGACGAATCCGAGCTCCTCTAGCTTCGAGGCGAGGTTGTCTTCCTTGATGCAGCTGTCGAGGTATCCCTCGCCGTCCAGGGCGGTGGTGATGGAAGAGCCCATCGACTCGATCTTGCCGGGGAGCTCGCTGTCGCGCACGAAGCCGGCGCTCTCGACCGCGCTGTCAACGGCGGCGGACACCGCGCTGTCCACGGAGCTGCCGATGGCGCTCTCGACGGCGCCGGGGACGGCTTCTGCGACGGCGCTGTCGACCAGGGGACCGACGGAACTGCCGATCGCCTCTTCGACTGCGCTGTCAACGGCGGCGTTCACCACGTCGGCGGCGGTGACGCTGGTCAGATACGGATTGCCGTAAAGGTCGGTTGCATTCGCAATACGCATGGTAGAAATCCTCCTAAATTTCAGAATGTTGAAAAAAAACTTCCGGCCATTCAGACCAGACACATCATACTGTCCTAATCTACTGACGCTAATAAACAAAAAAATGCGGGGCGGGCCGTAATACGGTCATCCCCGCATGGCCGCGCGATCTGCGCGGAACGCCGGAATCGCTAGCCGTTCAGAAGGTTCTTGCGGGCGTAGGTCGCGATCTGGAACTTCCCGAACACCGAGAAGACCAGCGGCAGCAGGTCGGCCGGCAGGATCGAGTTGAAGCCCCTGGCGGAGGTGAGGTTGTCCTCCGAGAAGACCACCGGCAGGCGCGAGCACTCGATGAACCGCCAGTCGTTCCCGCTGGTGTCCTGGAAGTCGTAGTATTCCTGGATGACGTTCTTGTTGCCCTTGAACGCCTTCTTCAGCCACATCCACTTCCACGCGGAGGCGACATGCGCGGACACCGCTACGGGATCGCCGCCGGCGGCGTCCGGGGCGGTGAAGCCGTCCTCCCACATCTTCTGCTCGTATTCCTCCGGGGCGCCGTCGGGCAGCTCTGGGTAGCTCGGATCGAGCTCGGAGCCCGGCGCGCGGCGGGGCAGTTCGCCGAAGCCTTTCCCGGGCAGCTCGCTGAAGCGGATCGGGAAGGTCCCGTAGGATTCCTGGAGGATGCCGGCCTCCGAGCCGGGCGTCATCGGGTCGAACGGGTTGAGGCGGAAGACCCTGACGTTGAGGATGTGGCTTCTCCTGCCCACGGCGTCGGAGCCGTCGACGGGGCTGCCCATCCCGAACTCCTCGTTGACCACATGGCGGTGCCGGACGACATTCGCCAGCGCGTCGGCCTGCTCGACGTCCTCCACGTAGATCCGGAGCTCGCATACGTGGTCCTCGGAGTAGAAGACGGTCAGGTCGTTGCCGCTCTCCTCGTCATGGACGGTGCCGGTGATGTAGTCGCCGTTGTCGTCCTTCTTCCAGTCGAGCGCAGCGTTGTTGTTGACGCAGAAGTTCGTCGTGATGCCGGGGCATCCCCGGAAGAACGCCTCGATGCGCTTGCAGAGCTGGGTGATGGGATCGCATAGCGTCAGGCGGTTGCCGGCAAGCGCCGGATCGCCGTCCGTGATTTCGCCGGTGAAGCCCACCGCGGGGTAGGTCGTCAGGGCGCTCGCCTCCGGGTTGGACTGGAGGGACTGCCGGCTCGCGGCCAGGCGGCCCGCCGGGGATTCGTTGAACTGTTCCTGGGTCATTGACATGTCGTGGTTCCTGTGATGAAAACGTTGTGGTTGAAGGAGCGGTTGAAGGAGCGGTTGAAAAAAAGACGGAGAAGTTTCCTCCGGAATGGAATATGGCTACCGCCGGGCGAGAACGCGCCGCCGTCAGCAGATTTTCACGGCGTGCTGGTTCGGCGACGCCAGTTCCACGCCGAGCAGGCCGTCGCGGTGGCGCGGCTGATCCGGAATGAACCTCCCGAACTTCACGACGACATTGCCCAGCTTCCGGAGCTCGTCGAGCTTTCCGGCGACCTCGCCTTCGTTGTAGCCGGTGTAGATGACCACGCAGTCGGACGACTTCTCCCGGAAGAGCCTCAGAAACGCGAGAAGCTCCGGAAACCACGACTCGTAGAGCGGCTCGAACCCGCCCACCACCACCGCCGTGGTGATGGGGTTGGCGAGATACCGCCCGACCAGCTCGCCGTCCGGCACGTCCACGATCGGCGAGTTGTACGCCGGCGAGTTCTGGCACATGCAGATGTCCCTTCCGAGCTCCCGGCAGCACTTCCAGTCGCAGAACGGCGCCGAGATGAACATCGCCGGCTCGCGGTAGTTCACAAAGTCCTCGCTGATGAGATTCTTGATGCGCATTGGAAACCCCTCCCCTCTAAACCTATCAGACGAATTTTTCCAGATCCAGCTGGGATTCCCACCAGCGCCGGTCGTGCTCCTCCCTTCTGGCGGCGGACATGTTCTTCCTGGGGACGCAGAATCCGACCACCCTCGTCCAGGTCGTCACCGGCTTCTCCCCGCAGATGGGGCAGGTGTCGGTATAGAATCCATGGTTGTGCGAACAGGAGTTGACCTTCCCGTTGAACGCAAAGTACGGAATGTGGTGATCCGCCACGTAGTTGAGCAGCCTCCAGGCGGTCTCATTGTCGTTGAACGGCGCGTCCATGTTGTAATGGCTGATGACTCCGCCACCCATGTATGAGTCGAGCTCCTCCCCGACATGCACCTTGTCCTTCATCGTCGTCCGCTCGGCAAGGGCGATCCACTGGTTGGAATACAGGGAAGAGGTGTAGTTTTCGTCCGGGAACAGCAGCCTGTCCTTCTGGAGGAAGATCGAGCAGGCGCGTTCGCCGGGGATCTGCTCGATATTGTACTGGAATCCAAGCTCCTCGGCATAGCGTTCCTTGATCGCGGTGATGGTGTCGAAGACCCTCTTCGCGAAATCGATTCCCCTTTCCGTGTATGTGGTGTCGCCGAATTCGTCCTCGACGGTATAACCCATTTTCCGGACCGCCTCGTAGAGCGCGCATACGCCGACGGTGCAGTACTGCTTGTCCATGTTGATGATTCCG
>JAEEGL013127396.1_pt1 | contig 10196 bp, 1 predicted proteins | sample 9134231 | NCBI WGS metagenome assembly JAEEGL01 (sample SAMN16246548, study PRJNA631951) | gut metagenome | biome: gut microbiome; feature: rumen; material: fiber-attached | host: Bos | place: Iran: Karaj | collected 2018-10
CGGGCTTATACTGTATCGGTTGGGTGGTACTCTTGGTGTACCAATTGTACGTTTGACCTAACAAAATCGTGTCGGTTGTATCACGGCGTGTCACCTTATTTATATGCAGATTCAAACTATACTCAACGCTATCACAAGTCGCACAATTACTGAAAGGAACAGTATATTTATAGGTTGTGTCGGCTGCCATTTGCGTATGAGCACCCACAGTGCGATACACCTTGCTCTTATCGGTCGTGTACCAATCGTAGGTCGCATTTTCACAAATAGTCTTCGTTTCGGTCTCTGGACGCGTCTCCAAACGAGTCAAATGCAAAATAGATATGATACTATCACACGTATTGACCAGACTACGAACGGTATCTTTATACGTATCATACGATGCGGTCTGCACGAGGTCGCGAATCTTGGTATTGTCTGGATGCTTCCATTCGTAGTCATTTTTGTTGCAAATCGTGTCGTAGAGGGTATCTCTTTGAATCACCACACGCGTCAAATTCAAATAGCATTTCACACTATCACACTTACCAGCAGGATACAAAAGAACATCCTCGTGATCTTTGGTGCCATCGGTCGGGGTTATACGTTTGATGAACGTACCACCTTTGCTGTACCAATCATACGTAGTCTGATTTGCACAAATCGTAACCGTATCATACTCTTTCGTCATGAGCAAACGCCGCAACGTTAAGGTATAAATCGCACTATCACAGCGTTTAGCAGGCGAACCTGTCTTATACGTGACGGTATAAGTATCCGAGTAGTCGGACTGTTCCAACGGAATACTAACCGTTTTTATCGTTTCACCCGCTTTAGTCTTCCATTCGTAGGAGGTTGCATCCGAACAAATCGTATCAGTTAAGTCCTCTGTAATCTTATCACGAACTACCAAACGCAACTTATAAATCATGCTATCGCACCCACGAACATTTTTGAACACTTCTTCATAGTCGCCCGATTCAGTCAATGATTGCTTGCGTTCGGGATGGTCGGTTGGCGAAGGAATCCACTCGTAAGGCAAGGAGGTAGCACAAACCGTATCAGCCAATTTTGTTGTGTCTGCCCTATCCACATAAACCGTCCGCTTGTAGTTAGCCGCACAACCTTGTGGTGAGGTATAAGGATCGGTAAACGTATAGGGATAATCACGACTATCATCAATGGTGAAGGTCTGTTTACGCCACGTGTACCACTCAAAGGTAGTACCAAAACACAATATAGTATCGGGTTGCACCACATCACTCGAAGGAAGCATGATGATGTCAACAATACTATATATACTGTCGCAAGAACCATCTGCCGTCTTAATAATTGCCGTATCAGAGATAGATTCCTTGATATTTTTCCACTCACGCTGTTTCTTAAGATGCGGGTCATTATAAGTATAAGTCAGCCCTTGGCATATAGATGTTTCGTGCTTGTAAACAGTCGTATCCACTACATCGAATTGCAAACGATAAATCACGCTATCACACGTACTGCCTGCAAATTTGATCGTATCTTCATAGTCGCCTTTTTCACGCAACGGAATACTGCGGTTGGGGTATGGTTGCCAAGTATAGGGCAACGCAGACAAGCATACACGCTGCTTAACAACAGGTTTAATCTCCACAGGAGCATGACGCAACACACGCAACGTACAACGCACGCTATCGCAAGCAAAACGATTCTTATATGGAATCACTGCCGTCTTCTCCTCCCAATAATCCTTCGTAAAGGTAGTGGTCGGAGCCTCTATCTTGATAGGTTCAGCCTCTTTACTATACTCCCAGTCGTAATTCTCGCCGCTACACAAAACAACCGTATCAATATCCTCTTTATAATCTTGACGGAACAAGTGCAGATGGTAACGGATACTATCCAAACGCTTCGAACCAGCATGGAAGGCAGTATCAAAATAGTCTTTATGGGTTTCTGTTTGGATGAATGGTTCGGGGTCATCTTTGTAGGTCTTCCATGTGTATGGTTTACCTGCACAAACCGTATCGGACAAGTAAATCGTACTATCCTTTTGAACCACCAACGTCAAGTTATAAATCACACTATCACATCCACCCTTCACATAAAATGCTTTATCCTGATACGGGAACGAACCTGCTTGGTCAGGCGTTATCTCCATCGCTTGGGTGGTACTCTTGGTGTACCAATAGTACGTTTGACCTAACAGGATCGTGTCGGTTGTATCACGGCGTGTCGCCCTTTTTATATACAGCGTCAGAGTATACCTCACGCTATCGGCATCTTTATAGTTGCTAAATGGAATCTTATGCACATAGGTCGTATCGTCTGCCACTTGCGTATGAGCACCTACATTGAGATGAAATTCGTCGGTAGGCTTCCAATCGTGGGTGTCATTTTCACAAATAGTCACCGTGTCCGCATCTCCGCGAGTCTCCAAACGAGTCAGGAACAACACATGTATCAAACTATCGCAACCTTTTACTTTACTACGAACGGTATCTTTATAAATCTCCAACGGTGTGGTTTGCTCAATGTTTTCGCGAATCATCGTATAACTCATTCCCTCATAACGTACCCAATCATATTTAGTTTTATTGAATATTGTATCGTAGGTCGTATCGATTTTCACGGGTGAGCGAGTCAATAGCAAATCACATATAACACTATCACAGAGTGTCGTAAAACTATACGGAATCCTTGCCTGGTCTGGAATAACAGATTGCTCAGGATCCATATTGTCAATACGTTTGATGAACGTATTACCTTTACTATACCACTCATACACATCCTGACTCCAACAAATCGTATCGGGCTTATACTCCGTCTTGGTGAGCAGACGGCACAAGTTCAACGTATAATAAACACTATCGCAACCATTCGTATAACGCAACGTATCTCTATGTATTGAGTTTTGTTGTAAAGGCGTAATAGTTTTTTTCGGAAGTTCATCGCGGTACCAATCATACGAACCTGATCCGCATATCGTATCATATAATGTGTCACGAACCGAAACAGTTTTGGCTTTCAGGTGCAAAGTGTAATAAATACTGTCGCAACCCGAAACACTCAACAACGTATCGCGATAGAACGTATCGGCAGAAACAGGCTGAATCATAATCGGATAGTTCGGATTGGAGGTCTTCCATGCGTACTCCTTAGCACCACAAACAGTCTCCTCTACTGTATCTTTCACTTCGGGCTTGATAACCCGCAAATTCAAGACATACTGCACGCTATCGCATATCCCATCCGAATACGACAAATAATCATAATAGGTCGTGTCATGATCTGGAACAGGCATCGGAAGCGGATTATCGGGATCACTCGTTGGCCACTTATATATTAAGTCGTGTTCACAGGCAGTAGCTGGTGTCTCCACAATGATACGGTTCCGACGGAAGGTATTCAACTCGTAATAAACCAAGTCGCAACCACGCGAACTCCGCAACGTATCGTAGAAAGTACGCTTACCTAACGCAGGACGCAAAACCGAATCACGCCAGGTATGCCACAGCAAGAGCGTATCATCGTAGCACAAGATGGTATCTTTTCGCTCATAAGTAGCCTTTTGCACCACTAAATGCAGGTGACGCCGAATACTATCGCAACCATTTATCGATTTAATCGTATCATAAAAATTCCACTCGGTTTGATTCGGATCATCTACATCGTATTCGTTCTTAGTTGGCGTAATCTCTTGGTGAATTTCTATATCTTGCACATCGCGAGCAAGACGAACTGGAAGACCAGCATAACGATTCATGATATAAGAATAGGGAACATCGGGAATAAATTTCTGAAATTCATCTTCCATTAGTTCACACTTACGAAGATAAGTCTGTATAGCGTATGCTGATGTACCACTTTTATCATAACCATATTCCATAGTCTTTGCCGTAGAGGTCCAGTATTGAATATCCCAAGACCATTCATCATAATACTCCCCTCCTCCCCAATTATAGAGGTTCGGAATACACGGAATGAAAGTACAGCCTGCTGCTGCTAATGCAGACCACGTAGCGGCATCGATTACCGCGTCAAGGTTCGCCTCTTCATCCATTTGCCAACGTTCTGCAACCTTTGGTTCTATTTTAGCAACGCCCGCTTCTTCAAAACTGAAATCATCGGGATACACCACAATACCCGTAACGGTATCAGTCGTTGAACCAAACTGTAACGTAACATAGGAATACGAATTCGAACGCTTATGCAGTAAATACTGCCATTCTTCAGCCGACAAGGTACGCCACTTGCCTGCTTCGTGTGTCTTACCGCCCTCCTCTATCTTGTTGGCATAACCCCAATCAAAATACTGGTTCGTTCCCGAATTTTTATCTATATCGTTGGATAAAGCCCCAGGTCCCCAAACACGAGCACTACCATCATTGTATGGATCGAAAGATGGACCATAGCCAGATTGGTTATATTTGCCAGCTTCTTGAAGACCCCTATCAGCCTTGGAGTATGGGGCAAAATGTATTGCATATGGATCGCCTGCTTGGTCGCCTTGACCAGACGTTCCCCAACAAAACTGGTCTATCCAACCACCATAATCTTTCGACCGAGCACGGTTATCACACTTCGTGGAGGTTCCATTATTGCTCCAATAAACAGTCGATTCGTCACCCCCTGCACCACAACGGTCAAACGGACGCTCCGCAAAACGCCATCTATCTTCGGCAGCACAATATTGTAAGTTACCCGGAGCCAGCACCACCTTGTCGCCTTTGGCATTGATGCTGAACGAATGCGAGATAGGCTCGGTAACGTAACTCACTTTATCCCCTAAGTTCCATACATAAGGAGGAGCACCATCACAAATGGTATCCTCTTCGGTTTCTTTGTCTTCGGCTTTTTTGATGAGCAATTTTAAGGTATAATACGCACTATCTTCACCCGTTTGAACATAGCGAATCGTGTCAATATAATTCAACTCGTTTTGATACTTAGCATAATACGGCTCATACTCCTCAAAAGGAATGACACGGTCAGCAACATTCTTATCACGCTTCCACGTATATGAGTTGCCATAGCACACAGTACCCTCTTTGCTAATAATGGGTTCCGTAGCAATGGTGGTAACCTTCATGTAATAAACTACACTATCACACCTACCATTCGAATAAGGAACAGGAAGACGCTGTCTCAGTGGCTTTTCAGGAGCATTAAGGGCAGTAAACGTCTTGTATATATCGGGACGGTCTGGATTGGGAACCCATTTAACCACTTTACCATACAGCACAGTCGTATCTTTACAATCAACAGGTGTACTTTCTAAGACATGCAAATTCAAGAACCATCTATATTTTTCACAACTTCCTATTGAAGCATATTCATCAAATCTAACTATGGTATCGCTCTTCTTCGGCGGATCGATACGCTCCGATCGGCCTCCATACGTGAACCATCGCGGCAAATCAGCACGACAAACCGTATCAAACACTGCCGTATCTTGAGGATAAATTACTTTGAGTTCCAAGGTAGCAATGACACTATCACAACCACCTACCGAACGAAGCGTATCATAGTGTTTGGTGGACTGCGTTACATTTTTGTAATCCTTTGAACGTCTATCTCGCCAACTATAAGGTATAGTCCATGTGTAATCCCTACCAGGACAAATTTCTGCCTTTGTGTAAGGTCTTCTATCAACTATTTTGGTGTACATCCTAACATTAAAGTTCCACGTACGGTAGCAACAACCGCTCTTTGTAGGCACAGAGACTGAAAAATTAGTTCCAATTTTCGTTTTATCCAATGCTACATACCCCGTATCCACCCAATAGTATTTCACGTCGTTTTCGCCACATAAATCGATAGGCACATTAAATGTCCTGCCTGCAGTATCCCATACGGCATGTAAGTAATAATAAGCATTAACGCAACCATCTTCCTCTATCTTACGCTCCACTGTTTGTTCATATTCTTCCGAAGTAAGTAAATAACGAGGTTCCATCTGATAGGTTAGGTCACCGAAATAATTCCAGTCAAAACGATTTAACCATCGGTCACCAAGATATGTTCCATCATCGCGTTTCCAACACACGGTGGTATCTAATGTCTTTGCCTCAGGTCTATTCTTACTAACCACAGCACGATAATACATGCTATCACACCCCTTAATAGAGTAAAGCGTATCCAGGTATTCACCAGCCGCTCTAAATTTTTCATACTTCTTGGAAGGCCAAGGACAAGAAACAGGAACCCCATCACAGATATTTAAATTTATGCTAACAGGCTCTTTGGGTGGGGCTACATAATGTATTGCATACACATTTGTAGGAAAGGAAATACAACACTCATCCAAAGGTGGAGGCATATTACAAATCTGTCCATTATACTTAAAATACATGGTACCACCATTGTTCAACACTTCGTTGACAGCAGGTTCATTGTATGCTAATAGAGAGATGTCCAACTCTAATTCTTTTTGCAGAAACGCTTTTATATCATTCAGCGTTGGAGCCTCTTCTTGACACAGCCGAAAATGAGTCGTATCGATTCTTTCTTCTTCCTTACCTAACCATAGTTTATGGTAATAGCCCATGCATTCAACAGGACCAAAATAGAGATCATCTAATGCAAAGTCATTTCCCGTTGCACTGGTGGAATAATTACGCAACGCTAATGTCATCTCCTGCAATTTATCTTTGTTATGCCAAATCGTACCTATACGCACCCACTCTCTTTCCGTTACACTCTCTCGCACTCCAATAGGGTTTTCGTTAATAGACCATTGAATATTTGCTTGAGCACTATACCCATAGGCTGCCCAGTTAACAATCCACGCCGAAAAAGCCAAGTTTTTATATTGGTCGGGAAACATACCGTCTATATGTTGTCTCCATACATACTTCATCGGATCATCACCACCATTGGCTATAAAAAACTTACCAGTACCCGTTGTATGATCGTATCGTAACCAATTGGAAATGGAATGGTTCTTCTCTAATGAGTTGTCCACGGTATAGGTGTTTTCTAACATGATTGCATTTTTGCCTGGCTCTACATAGCTGTATTCTGACGTAAACTCCACATTCCCTTCCTCAAAATCACCATTTTTAATTTTATTTCTCACATCATGTCCCAACGGTGCCTCATCTTGCCGAAGGGGGTAATAGTTCAACATGATAGTCAAAATAGAATCCCCTATCTCAAAGGGGATTGCTGGAACGGTTTTACTGTCCCCCCACTTCATATCAAGATACCAAAAGGAGCGAGGGAAAATCTGTAAGAGCAGATTATCTTTATCCCGTTGCACAATAAACGGAAGTCGGTCATTATACATAGCAACCGAATCATCTGCATTATACCATTTGCCCTTATAATAAATAAATGCTATGGCGACCATAGGCACCTCTTTCTTACTAAATGTAGTAGGAAATAAGTCAAAACTTTTGCGATTGCTCCATAAACACGGTGTTGCCCGAACCGTTATATCTTCGACTTTATTGGCATTATCTACATATTCTCTGATATACTCTTCAGGCGATACATTATCTTCTGGCGTTGGCATTTTGTCAGCAAATGTATCCACTGAAAAGATGAATAAAAAAGATAGCAACAAGCTCCAAAATTGTCGTCTCATATCCGTTTATGTTAAAATTCTCCCGAAGGTAATAAAAAAAATCTAAAAATGATGGCAAAAAATAACGCTTCGCCATTTTTTTATTCCCGAAAATACAAATTGCTGTCGCCGTAACTCAAAAAACGGAAGTTATGGTGCAAGGCGTAGTCGTAGATAGTACGCCATTTTCCCCCCAAGAAAGCATCTACCAAGAGCAGTAGCGTGGATTTGGGTTGATGAAAATTCGTAATCAAGGCATCAACCAACCGAAAGCGGAAGTCGGGCTTGATCATAATCTGGGTCTGGGCATGGAGCGTGTCGAGGTGGTGGCTCTCCAAGTAAGCCACGATGGCTTGCAGAGCCTCTTGGGTAGGCAACGTATGCTCTGCCTCGTATGGCACGAACTGCGATACACACAAGGCACGGTCGGGCTCGACACCGTTATGCAAAGCCTCCCCGATGTAGTAGAGGCTCTCCAAAGTCCGCATGGAGGTCGTCCCCACTGCCACCACATGCCCAAGGCTTCGCAGGAGGCTTTGGAGGGTTGGCTTGCAGACGCTGATGATCTCGGTGTGCATCACGTGCTCGTTGGCATCGGCTACCTTGATGGGTTGGAAGGTCCCTGCCCCCACGTGCAAGGTTACTTCGGCGGTTTGGATGCCTTGGGCTTGCAGGTCGCGGAGCAGTTCATGGGTAAAGTGCAAACCCGCTGTGGGTGCTGCTACACTGCCTTTGATGAGCGAATAGATGGTCTGGTAAGTAGTCTTGTCCCGCTCCTCGCTCTCGCGGTTGAGGTACGGTGGAATGGGAATGACGCCAATCTGGTCTAATATCTCGGCGAAAGAGAGCGTCTCATTCTCCCATGTGAAAACGATTTGGTAACTGTTGCCGATAGTGGCTTGCTTCGTGGCACGCAGCACCGTCTTGTCAGCCAAGATGTGGGTCAATTCGCCTTCCTTCCATTTCTTGGCATTGCCTACCATACACAGCCATGTACATTGCTTTTTGCTACCCAACGCCAACTCGTACTGCTGTGGCGAAAGAGGCTCCAAACAAAAAATCTCAATCTTGGCACCAGTCGTCTTCTGGAACTGCAAACGGGCTTGAATCACCTTCGTGTTATTGTACACCAGCAACGAATCGCTCGGTAAATAATCCCCAATGTGGCGAAAAATACTTTCTTGGATCGTGCCCTTTTTATACACCAATAATTTGGAATTATCTCGCTGTTCAAGCGGGTATTTGGCTATTTTTTCGTCTGGCAACGCATACTCGTACGTCTCAATATATATAGGTGTCATCTTTTCCATAATTTTTTTACGGTGTTGAGCAGGGTTAAGCCTCTGCGTTTCACTTTATCCACCAGACTCCACGTGGTCGAAGCAGGTGGAATGTCGGTGAGGAAGGTATCCATAATCTTGCCACCAATCGACTGCTCGGGATACATCAACATGTAACTGTATTGGGCAAAATGCTTGTCGATGATTGCGGGGATATTGACGAACAGCGGGTTGTAACTGGAAGTGGACGTACGCGAAGTGAAGATGACCATCATGTCGTCGTCCTGCATGTCGTCTTGGATGGCTGGCAGTTGCTCCCAATCTTCGATGGTTTTGAAGTTGGTATGCCATACTTTGTCCTTGCGATTGCACAGCACACGGATGATTTTTTCCGTTTCAGGCCAACAATAAAAGGTTACTTTGGCTCCAATCTGTCCCGTCAAACGCCGTAGCAAGCCAAAGCAGGTGATAAAATCCTTCTCTTTTTCGGCATACTGTGGCACGGCTACCAAGACGCGGTCGATGGTGTTGATGGGTTGTTCCTCGTGGTAGATAAGGATGGATTTGTTGCTGTTTTCGGCCTTATCCAACGCCATGTGCCAGTTATCTCGCACCACAATTTCGGTATCCAACAGCGAAGCAAGCGTAGCAATCTCCTGCAACGACTCGTATTTTTTCTCGCCAATGGTCATCAACATCCACGCATCGGTGTTGCGATTATTCTCCCATTGCACTTCGGATTGCAAGGCGATACGTTTAGCCGCATACTCGGTCGTGAACGAAGACAAGGTACACAATACTAATATAAGGATGATGATGGCACTTAGCACTTCGGGCGAAAATAAACCGATGTTGTATCCGACCGTTGCAATAGCCAACGTGCTGGCTGCTGTGGCGTGCGTCATACCAAAAATCAATTGGCGGTCAATACGTTGGAGCGAAAAACTTTTTTCGGTAACCCATGCCGCTAACCACTTGCCAATCGCCTTACTACCAATCATCACGCTCGCCAAAATAACCACATTCCAACTCTCCAAAAAGATACGAATATCAATCATCATACCCACTCCAATCAAAAACAACGGCACAAAAATACTGTTGCCCATAAAATTGATACGGCTCATCAACGCCGAACGATTTGGGATGAGTTTATTGAGAGCCACACCGCAAATAAAAGCCCCAAAAATGCCTTCTAACTTAGCCAACGAAGCCAAATACGAGGCAGCCACAATCAAAAACAAAATCAACAAGAAGTGCGTGATAACCGTAGCGGATTTTTTGAAAACCTGCTGCACCACCCAAGGAAAAACGAAGTAAACTACGCAAAAAAATAGCACAATCTTCACTGCCAACACCCACCACACCAGCATATCGCCCTCCTGCCTATC
>JAEEGL013192318.1_pt1 | contig 10196 bp, 11 predicted proteins | sample 9134231 | NCBI WGS metagenome assembly JAEEGL01 (sample SAMN16246548, study PRJNA631951) | gut metagenome | biome: gut microbiome; feature: rumen; material: fiber-attached | host: Bos | place: Iran: Karaj | collected 2018-10
ATCTTTTATATTAGACTTTCGCTCAGCCCTGCTGCCTGTTCCGGACTGCGGTGCCGTATTGCGCACCTTTTTCAGTAACTCATCACAGGGCAGCCCCGCTCTTGTGGCAAACTCTTCTGAAAGCAGCTTTGCCTGATCATATCCGCGGCTGCGGAGACGTTTCCTGCTGAGCGGAACCCATGTGACATAATCACAAACATATTCTTCCCGATCCAGCCTGGTAATCATCAAATCCGTATAGACAGAACTGTAAAACGACAGCCCATTGAATTTATAACGGAGGATTGATTGTCTAACGTTTCCTTTATACTCCAGTAAAGAAGTGCAGGAATCCAATCCGGGCAGGTTTTTTTGTCTTTCTTCCCTGTTGAAAACAGGAAGTGAGGTTCGACAGGATTTACACACCCCGTCTCTTTTTTCCCCTTCCACCAGGAAACAATGACACCATACACAACGCGGCGGATAAAACAGATCAAGCAGACGGCACAGAAACGCATTCTTCTCCATAATGTTTTGTATTATAGCATTTCTTCTGTTTCCTGTACAGAGAACGGTAACATTTTGTAACCATTTATTATTTGTTTTCAAAATGTTCAAAAAGCCATTTCTGAAGCATGCTAAACTTTTTCAGCCTCATTACAGCATCGCTTTTCTGCCTTCAGAAATCCAGATACTTCAATAAAACAGGAGGACAAAATGGAAAAAAGCATTTCTCTGACAGATGCAATTGGAGCCAGGCATTCTGTTCGCGCTTACAAAGATATTCCGATTCCCGAGGAAATCAGAAAACAGTTGGATGATTTTGCGGAAGCCTGCAGCCGGGAAGGGAATCTTCATATTTTTATCCGGTACGATGATGCTGAGGGATTTCATTCCCGTCTGGCTCATTACGGAAGCTTTCGAAATGTTAAGAATTATATTGTTCTCGCCGGTATAAAACAGGATGACTTTGATATCCGCTGTGGATATTACGGTGAAAAAACAGTGCTCTATGCTCAGCAGCTTGGTTTGAACACCTGTTGGGCTGCTCTTACTTTTAATAAAAAGAGAGTAAAAGAACTGATTCCCGAGGGGGAAACTCTTTGCATGGTAATTGCACTCGGATATGGAGAAACACCGGGAAATGCTCATAAAAGCAAAAAGTTTTCTGACGTTGTATCCATTGCTGATTCCCAACCGGAATGGTTCCGAAAAGGAGTGAATGCAGCACTGAAGGCTCCGACGGCAGTAAACCAGCAGAAATTTCAGTTTGTTTGTTTCAACGAAAAAGTTGTAGCACGGGTAAAGGGAATCGGAAGCTACACCAAAGTAGATCTTGGAATCGTTGCCTACCACTTTGAGGCAGCATCCGGACACAAAGTAGGTTTTGTATAGTCCCGGTTTTTCCCTTCAGACCTATCTCTGGTATTATAGTCGGAAAAGCTTCTTTGCATTCTGAGAGGTTGCAGAGGCAATTTCTTCGGCAGACAGCCCCTTTATTTCGGCGATTTTTTCCGCAACAAAGCGGAGATTCCGGGAGTCATTTCTTTTTCCCCGCAAAGGAACTGGACTGAGATACGGTGAATCTGTTTCGATCAGGATTCTGTCGAGCGGAGTAAGGGATAAAACTTCCACAGCTTTGCGGGCATTTTTGTATGTGATGGGTCCGTCAAATCCGAGGTACCAGCCCATTTTGAGAAGTTCAGACGCCATTTCGGCACTGCCAGAATAGCAATGAAACACTCCTCTGTTTTCCTTGTGTCGTGAAATAATCTCAAAACAGTCTCCATGCGCTTCCCGGTCATGAATGATAACAGGCAGATCCAATGAATGTGCAATCCTCAGCTGGTCTTCAAAAATCTGCTTCTGCAGTTCCTTCTGAGAAACATCCCAATAATAATCCAGCCCAATTTCCCCTATAGCAACACATTTAGCACTGTCAGCAAGCCGGGTAATCTGGGAAAGCCAGTCATCCGGTAAATCAGATAGCTCTTCCGGATGTATACCGGCAGCAAAATAAACATGCGGAAAGGCTTCGGAAAGGGAACGCGCTTCGGCAGAGCTTGAAAGATCACAACCCGGATCAATTACAGCTTCAACTCCATTGGCAGGAAGTGATGAGAGAAGCTCGATCCGGTCCTTATCGAAAGCTTTATCATCATAATGTGCATGCGTATCGAAATACATAGCTATGGGATCCTTTCCTTTTTTCCGCTTTATTATACAAGAAAAAAAGGCCGGCTGCAAGCCGGCCCTTTTTTAAGCAAGGTTCGAATTAGTTAATCTTAATAGAACGACTGACAGGAACTTCCTCTGCCTCTTTCGGAAGTGTGAGTTTCAAAACTCCGTCAACATACGCCGCAGAAATCTTATCAACATCAATACCTGTAAGATCGAAACTTCTGCTGTAAGATCCGTAAAACCGCTCACGTTTGATGAAATTAGGAACCTTTTCGTCCTTATTCAGTTTGCGTTCGGCAGAAATCGTCAGGCAGTCATTTTCGATGCTGAGGTTAATGTCTTCCTTTTTGAAACCGGGGAGTTCAGCGTTCAGCTCAAAGGAATCTCCATTGTCTATGACATCGGTTGCAAAAGGATTGGCAACATTCCTGGATGTGCTGTTGAAAAATTCATCCATCTCCCGGAAGGGATCATAATTGGAAACGCGATGCATTCTGCGATCAAAAGGAATCAGTTCAAACATGATACTATATACCTCCAAAATTAAAATACATATTTACTTATGCCGATATTGAAAGATTGAAACATTTTTCGTATCAGCGTGTATATAAGATATCATACAAATTTGAACAAATATAGCACATATTATGAACGGTTTATGAATATTAGCACTCTCCATCATCGAGTGCTAATATTACAGTCCTGGAATCAGGCTTACCAGCCGAAGCACCAAGGGAGCGAAGAGAAAAGAAGGAAGATAATTGGCAACCTTGATTTTCGTGATGCCAAGCATATTTAATCCAAGTGCAAGAATCAAAAGAGAACCGGCACAGATGATTTCGTTGATGGCAGCTGCGGTCAGGATACCTTCAAGCAGACCGGCGCCGAGCGCAATGGCCCCCTGAAAAACCAGAACAAAAGCAGCGGAGAAAAGGACTCCAATCCCAAGGCTTACGGAGAGCATCGTGGAGGAGATCAGGTCAAGGACTGACTTGGTAAAAAGCATCTCATTATCGCCAGTTAGACCTGCTGTAAGAGACCCCACTATTGTCATAGCCCCGACACAGAAAAGCAGGCTGGCAGTAACAAAAGCCTGGGCAATGCCGGACTGTTCACCGGGTTTGGAGAATCTCTTTTCCATGGCTCCGCCCAAACGGGAAAGAAAACCGTCAATATCAAGCAGAGTACCCGTTATAGCGCCAAGGACCATTGAGAGGATAAGCACAATAGTGTTTTCCCCTTTTAAAGCTCCGCTAATGCCGATATAAACCGTGCAGAGGGCTATCCCCGTCATGATAGCACTGGAAAAACGTTCAGGGATTCCTTTTTTGAAGATCAGACCAACCGTGCTGCCGATAATGACAGCAATAGTATTGACTATGACTCCAAGCATATTCTGAATTCCTCTCAATTTTTCTTGCTTTTTTCGATAAAATAGGATATAATTTATAAAGTTAACGCCGGTGTGATGGAATGGTAGACGTGACGGACTCAAAATCCGTTGGTGGCGACACCGTGTGGGTTCGAGTCCCACCACCGGCATTTTTCAATGCTTTTATTCTTAATTGTCCTATCTAAAAACCCGCTGAAGAAATTCAGCGGGTTTTCTTTTATCAAGAAACGTTCTGTCTTTTAAAGATTACTCTTCAGCAGGGGCTGCTTCCTCTGCAGGAGCTTCCTCTTCTGCGGTTTCTTCTGCCTCGTCAGCATCCTCAGAAGGAGCTTCCGGCTCAAGCAGGGCGCGGATGGAGAGAGAAATCTTCTGGTTTTCGTTATCGATGGCTGTAATCTTAGCATCAACAACATCACCGACATGGAGAACGTCGTCAACCTTCGCAATACGATGATCCGCAACCTGAGAAATATGGATCAGGCCATCAACACCGGGAAGAACTTCTGCAAATGCGCCGAACTGCATAAGCTTGACAATTTTGACAGATGCGACATCACCGACGCTGTACTGATCGGTAAAGAGCTTCCAGGGGTTGGCTTCGGGATCTTTGAACCCAAGAGAAATCCTGTGGGCATCCTTGTCGAAACCGATGACATATACTTCCAGCTCGTCGCCGACTTTGACGACTTCTGCAGGATTATGAATTCTGCCCCAGCTCAACTCAGAAACATGCACCATACCATCAACCCCGCCGATGTCCACAAAAGCACCATAGCTGGTAAGGGACTTGACAACACCTTTATAGCGCTTGCCGACTTCAATGGTATTCCAGAGTTCCTCTCTCATAGCGTGGCGCTCCGCTGCAGCTGCACGGCGAATCGAGCCGACAACACGCTTACGGGCTTTATTAACTTCGGTGATTTTGAGTTTTACGGTATTCTTCAGGAGCTGACCAAGCTCAGCTTCCCGGGGAAGATCCGTTTGAGATGCAGGAACAAATACGCGAACTCCCTTTACGTTGACCACAACACCGCCTTTATTGGTTTCGGTAACTGTCCCTTCGACTACAGAGCCGTTTTCGGCTGCCGCTTCAACATCATCCCAGAATTTGATGTTGTCAAGACGCTTTTTGGAAAGCATTGCTGTGCCTTCCACGTCATTCACTCTGACGACAAGAGCTTCTATCTCGTCCCCAAGTTTAACACAGTCTTCCACCTTTTCGCCGGCGTCTGTGAAATCAGTTGTCGGGATGAAGCCGGTGTATTTCATACCGAGATCAACCGTAACTTCAGTACCGCTGATGCCCGTGACGACGCCTGTGACCTTCTCTCCGTTATATATTGATTTAAGGCTCTCTTCCAGCATTGCATCAAAAGAGACTTCCTCTGCCGGTGTTTCTGTTGCAGGTGCTGCTGCTTCAGGTGCTTTTTCTTCCGCTGCTGTTGCTTCAGTTGCTTCTTCAACTGCGATGGTTTCTTCAACCTTCAATTCATCCATGGCTTTTCTTACCTCCTTAATTATCCACGACGGCGTCGATGCTCCGGCAGTCAGCCCAACGGTCTCGCATCCCGCCAGTTTTACCAGGTCAAGCTCTGCCGCACGCTCAACAAACTGTACGTTTGGACAGGCTTCCTGACAAATCTGGGCAAGGTGAAGGCTGTTTGCACTGTGCTTCCCGCCTATGACAACCATAGCGTCACATCGGGAAGCGAGCTCTGCTGCTTCATTCTGCCTCGTGAACGTAGCAAAACACATTGTATCAAATATTCGGAGATTTGTACATCTTTTTTTTAAAGAATTTACACAATTCTTGAAAAACCTTTGGGTCTGTGTTGTCTGAACTACAACACAGATCGGATGATCAACCAGATCGGGATGCAACTGCGCCCAGGCAGAAGCTTCTTCCTCACTCTCAATCACGGAACAAGCACCGCACCAGCCGCAGATTGCCTCCACTTCGGGATGATTGCGCATTCCGATAACCAGGACATACTGCCCTTCTTCCGCAGCCCTGCTGACAATGCGGTGAATGTGCTTGACACGAGGGCAGGTTGCATCCACAACTTCGGCTCCGGCCGCTTCAAGAGAATCGATTACAGAGCTTGAAACACCGTGCGCACGAATGATAACTCTGTCACCGCTGCCCGCCTCGGACGGAGAGGCAATTACCCGCATGCCCTTTTCCTGCAGAGCAGAAACCACATCGTCGTTGTGGATCAGCTCCCCATAGCTCAAGCAACTGCCGAACCGCACAAGAACCGATTCTGCCATCTCGACCGAGCGGCGCACACCGAAGCAGAAACCTGCACTTTCAGCAACGAGAAGCTGCTTCATGCCTCCGCCTCCCGCCGGACGGGAAGATTTTCTTCTATCACTTTGCAGAGTGCTTCAAAGCTCTGCTCAAAGTCCAGTTCGCTGGTATCCACGAGAACAGCATCTTCAGCTTGTCGAAGCGGCGCTATTTCCCGTGTGGTATCCTGATAATCACGGAGTTCAATATCCTTCAGAACCTCTTCAAAGGTGGTTTCTACCCCCTTTTCCAGCAGTTCCTTCAGGCGACGCTGTGCACGGGCAGTACTGCTTGCCGTCAGATAGATTTTGAGATCAGCATCGGGTAGAACCACCGTACCGATATCACGCCCGTCAAGAATCACATTATATTCACGCGCAAATCTGCGCTGCATTTCGAGCAAATAGGCACGGCAAACCGGAAGTGCAGAAACATCCGAGGCATAAAGGGATATCTCTGGCATCCGGATTGCTTCGCTTACATCCTCACCGTTGAGAAACATACGCTGAAGCCCGGTCTCATCATATCGGATTTCAATTTTGAGCCCCGGCAGAATGGCAGCCAGTTCCTGCTCCGAGTGCCGGTCAATCCCTGCCCTGCCCGCTGCGAGGCCGACAGTCCGGTATATGGCACCGGTATCCAGATAAACAAAATGGTAGGCAGCGCTGATTTTTTTGGAGAGGGAGCTTTTCCCAGCGCCCGAAGGGCCATCGACAGCGATGGAGTAGTGTTTCTGATTCATCATGTTATTCATACCTTTTTATCCGTGAAGATTTTTAATGACAGCGTTTGCGGCTGTAAAAGCCGTACACCAGGCAATCTGTAGATTAAAGCCGCCGGTATAGGCATCCAGATCAAGTACCTCTCCTGCGAAATACAGGCCGGGCACTATTTTTGATTCCATCGTACGCGGATTGATTTCTTTTGTGCTGATCCCGCCAGCCGTAACAACTGCCTCATCGATCGGGCGCGTGCCGGAAACTGTGACCGGAAAGGCTTTTAATACCTTTACAAGTGCGGCACGCCGGTCGTGAGTTACAGCATGAACAGGCGTTGAACCATCCACTCCGGCAAGGGAAAGCACAACGGGAGCCATGGAATATCCCGTCAGACCCGTCATTACGTTTCGAAGAGACCGGTTCGGCTGGGCTGCAAAATCCCGTAAAATACGGGCATCCAGTTTCTCTGCATCCAATCCGGGCTTGAGATCGATTTCCAGCCGGTACACAGACGCCGGAAACCGGCGCATGTGTGCACTCGCCGAGAGCACAAGAGGACCCGAGACACCGAAATGGGTAAACAGCATTTCCCCTAGCTCCTGAAAGATCAGAGATCCGTCTTCATAGGCACGAAGCGTAACATTTTTCAGGCTGAAGCCCTGCAGTTCCCGGCAGAAAGCATCCTCGCTTTCCAGCGGGACAAGCGAAGGACGCGGCTGGACCACTGTATGGCCGAGAGACTGAGCAATCCTGTACCCGCTTCCGTCGGATCCCGTGAGGGGATAAGAGAGGCCTCCGGTGCAGAGACAGGCTGCCTGACATGAAACTATCCCTTCCCCGGTGTGTACCCCTGAAACCGCCCCTTCCGAAAGGAGAACACAGTCAGCACGCGTTTTCAGGCGTGTTACACCGTACATCTCACAGAGACTGACAAGACAATCGGCAATATCATCCGCGCGGTCAGAACACGGGAAAACACGAGCACCGCGTTCTGTTTTCAACGGAACCCCGTTGGCTTCGAAAAAAGCCATAACATCCTGCGGAGAAAAACGGCTTAGCGCACTGTAAAGGAATCTGCCGTCCCCGGGAATATTCTGCATAAACGAGGGAACGGAACAGTTGTTTGTCAGATTACAGCGGCCTTTGCCGGTGATGCGCAGTTTTCTGCCGAGCTGCCGATTAGCATCAAGCAGAATTACCCTGCAGCCACCCATTGCCGCATGGCAGGCTGCCATCAGGCCGGAGGCCCCTCCGCCGACTACGACAAGATCACATTCGGCAATCCGCTTCATACTTTTCCTCCTTCCTGAACGGCAGCGCGCAGTTTTGACAACTCTTCTTCCGAGAGAAAACGCCAGGAACCGGGTGCAAGGCTTCCGAGAGACAGAGGACCCTCGCTCACGCGGCGCAGAAGAAGCACCTTGAGGCCGGCACGTTCGCAGAGCTTTCTGATCTGTCTGTTGCGTCCTTCGTGAATCGTGACAAAGCACTCCGCCTCCTGCCCGCTCACCGAAAGCAGCTTCACCTGAGCAGGAGAAGTGCTTCGCCCGTCGATATCAATCGGACGGGACAGTGACTTTACTTCCGTCTCCGGATCTGTGCCTCTGATGCGCAGCAGATAGGTCTTTGCAATTTCAGAGGAAGGATGCATCAGGGCGTTGGCAAGTTCCCCGTCATTGGTGAGAAGAAGCAGACCTTCGGAATACTGATCGAGCCTGCCGACCGGATAGACACGCGCATGAACACCCTGCACAAGAGAGGCGACCGACGGCCGGCCCTGTTCATCATGGAGGGTGGTAACAACCCCGGCAGGTTTGTTGAGCATAACGGTAACATGCCTCTCCCGTGACAGAAGCGGCTGCCCGTTTACAACGATATTGTCCTCCTGTGGATCAGCTTTCATCCCAAGTTCTGCCGGTATGCCGTTCACCTTGACTTTGCCCGCGGCGATCAGCTGCTCGGCAGCCCTGCGGGACATCAGCCCGGAGGCGGATATAATTTTCTGGAGGCGTTCCTGCATAGTCGTATTCCTCAAAAATATATCCGGCAATTGGGAATTGCCGGATCTTTCACAGAGCTCAGGTCTCTTCCTTCTGTTTGGTAACGAAAGCGTCAATACGGTCCATCACCTGAGGAACAAGGTCGATAATCCTGTCAACCGTGGTGTTTGCCGGAGGTGTGACATTGATCATACGCACGACGCCGTCTTTAATCACGAGGAAACCGAAAGGCTCTATCTTTACACCCGTCGCGTTGCCGCCGCCGTATGGCTGGGGTCCGTCCTTTCGTTTGGGACCGAATTCCACACCGCCGCCGCCAAAACCAATGCTGATTTTGGAAATCGGCACAAGAGTAATGCCGTCAGGCGTGATAATCGGATCTCCGACCACCGTATCCACCTGGAGAATATTTTTGACATTCTCCATCGTCGTCTGCATAAGCTCGCCAATCGGGTTTACTTTTTCATTCTCCATTTGTAGGCTTCCTTTCCTGTTCAGTTATAGTATTCGTATCATTCTGAGGCTGCAGTGCCGGTGCCGACAGAAAACCATCGGTTTCGGCAGGGGGAGATTCAACGGATTCCGTTTCCGGTTTCTCTTTCTTTTCCAGCAAAGAACGGATCAGTTTTGTGACAAGGCCGGGATTTTCAACCTGGAAGCGGTACTCTTCCGGATCGGTACGCTTCAGCTTTGCCCAGTAGAGCTTGTTGCGGATCAGAATTCCAATAACGCCAAAGAGGATGGCGAAGAGCATCGAAAAAACGGCGCCGATCCTCAAAACAACCGCCATCCCGAAATCAAGAGTCATCCTGTCGGCAGTAAAATCAATATCCGTCCGGACATCGGTGTTTCTGCAGTGAAAACGTACTGCACAATACGGTGCGAGAGCAGAAAGGACCGCATTAACCGAGGCGAAAAGGCGGGCAGTATCACAGGGATCTTTTCCGGCTGCCACCCAGTGGAGCAGGAAACGATCGACAGAGAAGCCCCGCGAAAACTTTGCAAAGCCATCCAGGACTTTCTTCAGCAGTTCGATAATCTCGTCGCCGCCGATCATCAGACCCGGCCCTTTCTTTTCCTTTTTCGGTTTTTTCTTTTTGGGTTTCTTTTCTTTTGGGGGTTTTTCCTCTTCCGGCTTCGGTTCTTCCTGCTTCGGTTTTTTCGGCTTCGAACTTTTACGCGGATAGATCTGCAGAAGCAGCCCGCAAAACTTGACGGAAAGAACCAGTTTATTCTCAACAAAACTGATATCCACTCCGACACGGATCTGGCAGAGAAGGAAAATGATCAGTATAAAAACCCCAATAATTTTCAGGGCAAGCAAATGGTTTTCACCCCATTTCCTCCGGGTGCACAAATTCCTCTCCCGGTGCTTTTTCTGTCACGGTCTGAACAAGGCGACCGGGTGATTAAAGCCCGGTCAGGATTACCTGCTGCGTCTGCAGCGGAGCCTCCTGATTCTGCAGGGTATCAATCGCCTCCTGCAGTTTGGCAATGCCTTCCACGGAAGCAATCTCCGGCAAAGGCGGTAAATCAGAAAGGCTACTGATCTGCATCGTACGCAGGAAAAGGTCGGTCGTCCCGTACAGGGTGGGTCTGCCTGGTGCCTCCAGCTTTCCCTTCCCTTCTATAAG
>JAEEGL014626512.1_pt1 | contig 10196 bp, 8 predicted proteins | sample 9134231 | NCBI WGS metagenome assembly JAEEGL01 (sample SAMN16246548, study PRJNA631951) | gut metagenome | biome: gut microbiome; feature: rumen; material: fiber-attached | host: Bos | place: Iran: Karaj | collected 2018-10
TCTTTCTTGACGCCCGGAATTTCGACTTCAAGTGCGAATCCGTTTTCGGTCTCGTAGTAGTCGGCCTTCGGCGTGTAAGTGCATTCGCCCTGTGCGTTTGCGGCGTTCAAGCTGTCAATAAAGTTCTGGATGCCATAGAATGCGTTCGGAATAATCTGTGTGTTCATCATAATTTTAACCTCTTTTTGTTGCGGGCTCGGCGTTTACCGTTGGCCCTTTTGTTTTCGCTATACCTTAAGCGAAAGCCGTGCCAACTTTTTGAAAAATGCGGGATGCGTGGAAAATTTTTTCGAGAAATTTCGGCCGGTGTCGGAAAAACGTTGCGAAAATGGCGAAATTTGATGAAAAATCGCGTTTTTTGTGGGGAACTGCGGCGGGAAATGCGCAAAAATGTTTGCGGAAATAGCGAGAAAATGCGCGAAAGTTATCGCGGGCGAGGTGGGTATTTCAGAAAGTGACGGCCAGTGTTTCGCTAGTGAAACGAAGAGTGCGTCAAAATGAAATAGGGCGTTTTCGTCTACATTCTTTTCTACGGCTCTCGTTGTCAGCCGTAGCGTTTCCGCCATCATGGGTATGGTAATTTCAGGATTTTCTTTCATCATTTCGATGATTTTCACCGAATTTTTCTGTGAACCATTAGGAACATCAGAACCGGCCCCTTCATTCAATTCAAACGGAGTCACATTGAGCCTGTTGAACGGAATCGTCACCACGATGAAATGGCGCTTGCGCAACGGGTAGGAAAAAATTTTACAAAGCGGATCATATTGCCGACGTTGGCAATATGGTTCTTAAGTTAGTATCGTCTGCAGTGTATCCGTAGGTTTTATCCTATCACCCAATCATTCACCCAACTTATTACCCAATACATCACCCAACAGCTGTCACAATTCATTTGCTGGAAGTGTTCTTTGCCTTGCTTCGGCCATCTCGCAAATGAGCGAATTTCTCATTCATCTTTTTTTCTAAAGATTTCAGCAACGCATCACGACGAAGCAGAAGTAAATCTCTCATGAGGCAATAATCCTCATCGAAAAATTCTGCTGCATCTTTGATAATCTCACCTTTATTTTTCAAGTCATCGTAGGCTTGTTGATATTGTTCAACATTTGTAAGATTATAAGTGCTTGCAAATCCATGAACCAAATAGTTTCTCGTTTCAATAAATTTGTCGAACTTCGCTTTTGCTTGGCGCGAGCGTCCTTTCCTTTCAACCTTAACATCCATTTTACAAGCAAAGAGGTTTTCCTTTTCAGCACCCTTTATATCCTTATTACAACGGGGCGTATAAATGGCGTCAAATATTTTCCGTCCTAACGCGCCAAGGGGAGATTTATTCTCTTTTTGCTGTTCATCAACAGCCTTATTCATTGCTTTTATAAGTTCCTCAGGATTTTTGCCGGTCCAAATGCCACCGCGATGTTTATACATCCAACGCAATCTCAACTCTATAACATTGCACACATAAAGCAGTCTGCCCAACAACTCGAAAACCTGCGCATGCATAGGCTCCTTTGCTTCTTTTTTTTCAAAATCGTTGGACATAAGCAAAACCTCTCTTAAATCATGGGAATAAATATATATTCCTATTGAACGAGAGGCTAACTATGACCCAAAAACTCTGGAAAACCTGCAAAAAATGCGGCTGCGACAAGCCCGAAGACGCTGAAAAGCTTTGCGAGCAGTGCAAGGCAAATCGCCGACAATTCTGGAGCGACCTCAAGAAAGTCGGCGGCGTAGCCGCAGGAGCCCTCCTGGTAGTCTTCGCCGGCGGGAAGATGAGGAAGAAATAGCGAGAATCTCAAATTATTTTTGATTTTCCATACATTTTGTATCGATTTTACAAAATATTTATCACTGGCAGCAAATTTTATCGCCATTTTTTATCACCGTTTTTCGGATTTATCGCAACAAAATTAAGCATTACGTTTCAATCTCTTTTTTTACACGGATCAAAGTCAGGTGCAGCTGCAATCAACTTATCCTCCATTCCCTCAGGGATTTTTTCCAGAACGTCATTATCCAGTAAAGCGCCAAACAATTGAGCATTCATTTTTATTGATCTTTTTTTCAAAACTTCAAAATGATGCTGATCATAAGTTCCATTGAACACAATGTAATACACTTCAATATATGGATATGCTTTATTGGCTTTTTCACATTCTGGCAATTTTTGCCATGATTCAGCCATTTTATTCCACAAAGAATCTATACGATCAACACGTCCTATTTGCTGTTCAACAACGCCCGGATTCCACTCTGGGTGCAGCATAACGACCTTTCTACAGCACTTGTGTAAATTCAAACCCTCACGGCCCACCATTGATTGCGCTATAAGAACTCTCGGAGCAATTCTTTTCGTATTAAACTGACGTTGAAGACGCCGTCTCGTTTCCCAACTAGTATCGCCATTCATAAATCTGCAGAGAACCGAAGACTTGAACCCATTGGTTTCATCTGAAAACTTTTCTAAATACGCTTTAAAACTTTCTATCAAATTTCCATCTATATCTTCCGTTACGTCCGCACTTTCAAGAGGGCAATTCGAATCGCAAATGTCTTTCAAGTAACCTTGTGCCATTTCACGAAAGCACTCTAAGATCCTTTGCGTCGGGATACTGGTTTCAAAAGAAGATTCCTCTAAGGAGTTATCACTATCTACAAAAAAGTTCAGAACATCAATGCGCAAGCATTCTAGAATTTTTCCAAATATATTCTGGTCTGATTCTTTTATTTTACTATATACTTTAGCTTTGCTAAATACTTCATCATCACTCTGATCTATTATATCTAGTATATCTTTTTCCTTATCCTGAGTAATCTTCAGTAATTTTCTTTGAATACGTTCATATGAATCATGTAGGCTTTTGGCACGGTTCCTAAAAAGTTCAATATCTGCTGAGAATTCCCCCGTTGGAAACAACCTCTTATATACTTTATAAATATTCTGCAACTCTTCTTCGTTTGATACAATATCATTTTTTAGAATTCGACCTTCTTCTATTCGCCGGGAATAATTACGCCAATTTAATTCGCCCCTTAATTCTCTCATTGGCAGATTAAATGTTCCAAAAACAAGGACCTTTTCATCTTTTTCACCAAGTAAGTCTTCAATCAGATCCGCCGCCGCTTGTACTTTGGGGTGCATTTTCATTCGCGCATCGTCAGAACGCGCAAATTTATTTCCCAAATTTTTCCAAAAGATTCGCCTTCTCTCCTTGGGATCTATCACATTTTCCAAAGATTCATCTTTATCAATATCTATTAAGCCTGCAGCACTATTTCGTCTTAAAAACTTATCGCTATGATTTTCGGCATTTCTCCCTAATGCAGCACAATTGACCCCTTCATAACACAAAATTGCCTTTTGCCATGCTTTACTTAACGATTCAACATTAATATTAACTTCCTTGGTTTGTCGATAAGGATGAGCCACACCTTCCTTTAGGCCAGTTACAAGGTAACTATGTTCATTTTGATGGCAACGACGACGACGAACAACATACTTTTCCAAGAAATCCTGAAAAGGGCCCGCGGAATCAATCAGTTTTTTTAAAATTTTGGGGTTATCCGGGTTTTTATTTGCTTCACCCAAACATGAATCAAAATTGATTAATACATTCTCTTTTATATCCTTCAATTCAATGTCACAACGCATCAATAATTGTTTCCAATTCTGGACATTTAATTCAATTGGCGTCGCCGTCATCCCCAATACGCGGCCTCTTTTTTCCACAACCTCCTTCAAAAGAGATTCCAAATTTGTCATTTCTCTTTCTTCTGCCAAACTACCTTTTTCTTTATGAGCTTCATCTATCACCAAGAAATCAATCGGACCTATTAGTTCTCTTATAATCTTTTTTGCATCGGCCAAACCATTGTGTTTTACAATGTTTTGTAAAATATTTTGATTTTTTCTATCACGATTTATCGGAGCACCCAATTCTTTTAATGTTTTATATTGTTTGAGTCCTTTTTTCTTTAAAAAAATCAACGCATTTTGTTTTTGCTCATAACCAGGATCTTTTTTTATCAATTCAATATATCTTTTCCAATTATTCCTATTTTGATTCTCTTTCAATTCATTCGCAATCATTCCAAAAATATCAAAACGCCTCAGATTTCTTGTTTGAGGCGAAAACATACCAAACCTTTGAGATATCAATGGCCAGGAAGAATGAACTCCTTTATTCAAGGCAACAGGATAAACAACCCCATCATCAAATAGATCTTCAAATTTCGTCAATTTTTTTATATTTTTCGTTATCCTTGGTCGCTCAATAGTTTTTGCAAATTCACTAGCCTCATTTTCCCATTGGTAAATCAAACCTCGGGGGACAACTGCCGCAACTGTACCACCAGACCTCAACACGGCTTCCATTAAAAGCAGTGCCACACGAGTTTTTCCTAAACCAACTTCATCGGCAAGAATAACACCATGCTCCTTTATCCTCTGCATAACGGCTCGGGCAGCAAGATCTTGGCCATATCGCAAACCTTTTTTTGATTTTGAAACAGACTCAATATTGGCGCAGCCAATTTCTTCAATCAACTCTTCTAATTTTTTTTCAACAAGATTCCAATCAAGCATACTAAGTCTTCCATATACAGTTATCTTTGGGCAATCCCCAATCTTCAGCCCATTTATCGATAAATTCGTTCCATTTATTTCGTAATTCAGGAGTCAATGTCGGAGCAAATCCATCCTCATTTTTTAGAACAGATAAAAAATTGATTCCAATGCCTTTCATCTGGATACGAAATTCTTCTGGCAAGCATTTCACGCTATTATCTATCTGGAAAATCCAATCTTCCAAAAAGCTTTGACAATTTGCCTTTGAACCATCCTTTGGAAAATAGCGATTGTTTAAATTCGCCAATCCCTCAACAATCTTCATAGCATTTTGATACGGGAAATGCTTTACTTCATCTTTCTCGTTAGAACCTACTGCAGTAGGAGAACCATCTGGTCCATCATCGTCCGGTCCATCATCGTCCCCAGCATCTTTGCTATCCGCATTTTTCGGGAAATTATCCAAAAAATCTATCCATTCCGCAGGGTCCTTAAACGTTCGCTTTGACTCAATTAAAAGACCGTCACCAGAAATAATTGGCACTTGGTAAGGATTACCATCAATGACGCCCCGAATCCATTGCGGCAAATCATCCCCACGCAACCCCCATGTAGACCATTTGAATGCAACATTCCTATCCACAGAAACAATCTCAGTTTTTCCGTTAATCTCTAAAGAATGTGACTCAGCGGTTTCCTCAGTAGATTCATTCCAAAGAAGTTCAAACTTCTCATTCCCTTCTAATCGTCTAATTGCATATAATGGTGAGGGAGGGATAAATGTTGGTTCGGGTTCATCAGAATTTTCCCCTATAACAAGAGCATCCCCAAATTCAATCTCATCATCACGGCAACATGCTAGGGCTTTATTAAGTTCCATTTCATCTTCAGGCAAATAGCCCGAAGTTTCAAAAACAATTCCCGCTTCTATATTTCCTTGACCGGCCTTTTTTTCTACAACACCATAAGCGCTCAAGAGTCCCATTATTGATAAATTTCCAGAACCGACATACATAATTCCCTTTTTTACTTTTCCCTTAAAAATTTTTCCAAGAAAAATGTATTTAGCATGCAATTTTCGATTCTTTTCACTATAGTCATATGGCCTATAAACGTCCCAATCCCGATTTGCCCAGGTTGCAACTTGGCCAGCATTTTCAGAATTAACTACTAAATATTTCTTATAACTTTTCGTCACATCCATTTCATCAAGTTTAGACTCAAGTTTTTTCAGAATTTTTGGTTTAGACTCATCTCTCGATTGTTCGTAAAAGCCAGACCCTGCAATTAGATAATTGTACTGTGTGCATCGCCCCTTAAATTTTTTTATAATACTATCGTACAAAGGCACACCTTTCGTATCAAAAGTTCCTTCTCCGAAATCCGGAAGAGAGGAAATAAATCTTGAGTTATCTATTTCTACAGAAGAATACCTTTCTTCTATAGCATCAAGCATTTGCTGAGCTCTATTCCAAAACAAATCACTACATGAATAAAGTTTTTTTAGATTCTTCAAAAACCTGGCCGCCAAGAGCAGGTCTGCAGCATCTTTTTCATCAAATTCAGAACCATTAACATCAATGCTCCACACCATTTCTATTTGATTTTTTGCACTTTCTTCAGTCCAGTTTCCAGTGCATACAACAAGGCGCCATATAGTATCGTCGTCGCATATATAATCCTTACGCATCCGACTAGATCCAAATTGCATTATAGCAACCTTAGCGTGCTGTACTGCAATCCTTGACCACACTTCCCGAGAAGACGGCTCCAACTGACATAAACCCGATATTGACTTATCCAAAAGTTTATGGCCTTGATTCAGCATCAAGAAAAGGGAATAGCAACGGTCAAACGCCCTCCCTTGACAATCACTTTTGGTAAAAATAGACAAAGCATTTTCAACAAAGACTTCATCTGCACTTAAAGCCGAAGCGACACATAGTTGCCCAAAAAGGTTCTGCGGCGGTTCAAATATATTGCTGTATGTTTCATTAGACATGAGCATCCTTCCATAGCGTAAGCCACTGGTCCAATCGTTGCAGTACAAAACCAGTTTGATTATTTTTCTTATTCGTACTCAAGTCGGCAGAGTCTTCTTCCCCAGCCTCATTTTCACCACTTTCATCATTCGTGAAACGGTTTAAAAATTTGTCAAATAGATTTAAGGGGCGGAGCCTCTTATTGACAATATCCAAAACGCCATATTCCTTTGATATCAAATATTCAATTCCGTCTAGAATAGGTTTATCATTTATTGAAGTAGCAAAATCTACCGCTGTTTGCGGAACATCTCCTTTCCGATGTAGTTTAGAATCATACTCTTCACAAGCATCTTTTAATTCTTCAAACGCCTTTTTTATTGGTTTGTGATCAAGGCACTCACTCAACTCAACTTCTCTCTTTCCTAAAGAATTAACTAATAAAGCACACTCTCGCAATAAATCAACAGCACGCTGGCGCATTATATTAAAGCGAATAGCATCAGAAATTTGTTTACTATGATCCGCACCACCCATTCTTTCCAATTCTCTACATAACCCCTCCTCAGATAGATTATCTAAATTCATTTTTTCCATTAAATCCATTAAACGGATTCGTCGATTCTTATCATATGTAATTTTTGGGGTTTTTGTGTATAGCCGATTCCATACAATCTGTTTTTCCAGTTCAGTTGGAGTAGATATACTTAGTGCTTTATAAAAATCATCATTTTCAAACACATTAGATCTGTTTCCCCGAACCCAGTCAAACAAAAATTCCTCGCAAGATTTATTTTTTCTTTTCTTCATTCCTAGTTTCAAAAAAAATATTTTACTATTATAAAAAGCCTTTTTTAGATCCTCCCCCTTATCTGTCAACTTCATCTGATTAAATCTTGTCGAGGTATCACAAAATTCAAGTGAAGTTAAAGCAGTTACTATAGTCTGTCGATAGGTATTACGAACATAGAAGGATTCTTTTCTCAGTTCTTCAAACAGGTGTGCATCCGGTTCACGTCCAAACGCACGAGAACCAATATGAGCATAATTTTCTTTTCCTATATATCTATATTCTAACTTGCAGCCTAGGGCTTCTATAGCATTTGCTATATCTCGAGCTCTGTAGCGCTTTGCGCCCAGATCTTTTCCTGCAATATCGATGCCGGCAACAGCCCAACTAGCTTGCCGAACATAAGTTAAGCCACCAATCCCAGGAACTGTCATTTCCCTATGATAACGGATTGCATCACCTAGTCCAAACGTCAGTTCTATGCGTGTACGAGGGTCCCATTCATCAGGTGCTGGAATATAAAATTTCATTTCACTTTTTGTTTCGTTTTCAATAGTCATTATCTACTCTTTTAATCGTCTGTGAGACACTGAAGAAGAAGCCTTTTTTCCATAAGATTTGGGAAACATCTCTTTCCCCAAAAGCCATAAGTATCGGTCAATTTCTTTAAGATTAAACGATTCTAATCCATAAAATTTACGAAATTCAAACATAACCTTTTTAAAAGATTTATACTCTTTCAAATCGTCATTTTCAAATTGATAGAATCTATGTTCTTTTCTAAAGTAACGCAAAATGCGGTCTACATAGCTATCATAAATTGGGAAATCCTTTGAATTGTGATGACTACAATATTTACTAGCAAAAGAGTAGAAATTCTTTAGCTTTCTTTTTACATGAACCTTCTGAATCTTAGAAACAATCGATTCATCCCCATTTTTTAAATTTTTGTCTATATTCAAAGAATGGATATGTTTTGCAACCGAATAAATTGAAAAAATATTTGTGCTATAGAAATCATTCAACGTAGCAACCTTAATTAATACCTCATCTATTTTTTTATTTTGAGGAATTTTTTCATGAAACAGCTTATTTAATGCATTTTCCTGAGCTACATAATTTTCCAGTTTTTCCCATTTTGATATGTACTTCTTCACCTGAGCTATGCTTGGTTTGGGTATCTTTTTTGTCATAAATACTCCTGTACTTATTTTTCCCAAGTTAGTTTGACACCAAATTCTTTTATGGTTTCTTCACTGTCACGGCCATTTTTTTGCGATTCTACACACATTTTATTCCTTTCTTTATATTTTATTTATTTCTTGTGAATGCTTTCCAGATATTTCTTGATTCCTGCATAGCGTTTAATTTTTACTTCTGATTTTATGTGATTTCCATGTGGAAATGGAACTAAATAAAACATCGTTGAGCATTTCCCGATTATTCTGCCGACTCTCCCAGTTTCATTATCATCAAATTTTGATTTCACATAAGAAAGAAACTTCTTTTCAACTTTTTTATGTAACAAAACCACAACCCTAGGAGAGCAGTTTTTTATTAATTCTTTTAAATGCTCACAATCATCGTCACTGGGTTTGACATTTTTACTATTACTATCTACAACTTTAGGAACAAGATCCGTTATGCCATAGGACCATCCCTTATAGTTCTTTTTATTCTTACCAAAGATTTCGTCATCAGCACATAATTTATTGACATTTTCCGTAATCAAACCTGCACTGAGCAATTGATTCCAAAAGGCTTGGTTAACCGAAAAGTAATGCCTTTGGCTATTAGAGCCATTGGCAGGGTTAAGACCAACGAAAAGGATATCCAGCCCTTCTTTAACAAACGGATTCAGTTGCGATTCACCCATCATTTCCTTTCTTTGTGTTTTTTTTCACACCAGTTAAAAGAATATACCCTATTTTTATGTAATTCGTATACTTTTCTAAAACCATTTCACTATTACAGCGCAAACGGGAGTATCAGGTCTTATTTTCTGAAGGCTCGCTAAATACCTCCACTCCACCCTTTCATCACATATTTATATTATATAGAGTAAAAACAGCCCCTATATCATAGAGTATTTGTTATATGTCTAACGCCAAGCGCTTTGCCCAAGTCGGCACGAATATCGCCGAAAAATCTGCACTCATCTGGAACGTGGCCGATACGTTGCGAGGCCCCTTCAAGGCTCACGAATACGGCCTTGTTATTCTGCCGATGACGGTCATCAAGCGCTTCCATGATTGCTTGAAGCCTACCCATGCGAAAGTGCTTGCTCAGTACGAGAAGGTCAAGAAGCTCCAAGTCATAGATACGTTCTTGACCAAGGCATCTGGCTACCAGTTCTACAATGTGAGCAAGTTCGACTTCGACTTGCTTCTGGCCGATGCTGATAACATCGAGTCCAATTTCCGCGACTACGTGAACGGATTCAGCGAGAACGTACAGGACATCCTTGCCAAGTTCGAGTTCGATAACGTCATCAAGCGCATGGTGGAATCCGGTACGCTGTACCAAGTCATCAAGGAATTTAACTCGACCAAGGGCGACCTCGGCCCCGACAAGGTGAGCGCGGTGGACTGTGGCTACATCTTCGAGGATTTGGTACGTCGATTCAGCGAATCCTTCGGCGAAGAGGCTGGAGCGCACTTTACGAGCCGTGATATCATCTATCTGATGACAGACGTTCTCTTGTGCGACCAGAGCCTAGAAGACGGCAATGTGACCGTCTATGACATGGCCATGGGTACGAGCCAGATGCTCAGCTGCATGGAAGAGCGTATCCACGACTTGAACAGCGAAATCGACGTAAACTGCTTCGGTCAGGAATTTAACCCCAGCA
>JAEEGL014652834.1_pt1 | contig 10196 bp, 8 predicted proteins | sample 9134231 | NCBI WGS metagenome assembly JAEEGL01 (sample SAMN16246548, study PRJNA631951) | gut metagenome | biome: gut microbiome; feature: rumen; material: fiber-attached | host: Bos | place: Iran: Karaj | collected 2018-10
GGAAACCTTCAGCAACCGCAAATGCCCGACAATCAGCAGGGCAATAATTCGCAGCAACCGCCGCAGGCTCCGGGCAGCTCAAAGGATAACGGCGGCAATCAGCAGCAAACACCGGGCGATTCGCAGGAAAACAGTGGCAGCAAGCAAAAAGGCACATCCGCTTCGGATACCGAATTAAACATTATTCAAACCTCGGCGTCTGAAAGCGATACTCAAAGCACGGCAGATGTTAAAATGCAAGCCGATAATTTCAGACACGGCTTAAGGTTCAATTTCGTTTCGGGTATCTGCTATATGTTTGCGGCAGTACAGATTGCAATTATCCTTGCTGTTCTTATTTACCTTATCATTTCAAAAATGAACAGAAAAAGCTTTAATGAGGTTATTGCAGGTATGAGAAATAAACAATAATAAAAATACCGCCGTTGGGGTGCCCTGCATAAATAGGGTCAGGTTTTGGCTTTGTCCTTTTGCCCCTAAAGCAACTAAAAACCGCCTGAATACGCGAGTATGCAGGCGGTTTTATAATATGCTTTATGAATCAAAACTACTTAGCCAAAACTGCTTTGCATCCAAAATCAGTCAATTTTTCGTAAGAACAAAGCATAAATGTCCGCTCAGGCTGACGCCTTAGCGGACATTTTAATACAGTTATGGCGAAAAAGGGGCGATTTTTGGACTAACCCTATTTATGTAGGACGACCCTTGCAGTCCTTTTTTTTGCAAAAAGAAAAAGCCGCCTGAGAGGGGAGGATAGCGGCTTTTCCTTTGTAAGGAGAGTATATATGAAAAGTGTTTCCGAAGGTTTTATCCCTTCGTTGGTTAAACAATATACCCCGAATATTAAACGAATATTAAACGGAAAAATATTTTTTCGTTAATTTTTTAACTATTTTGACAGCCTGTAAGATATGGTAAGAAAATCTAAATATACCACAGGAATAACACGGGGATTGACCGAATACAAGGGGTAGTATCAAATTATTAACAGATTGTAAATCTCATAACAACTCAACCCCAACATATTGAAAAAATCTGCAAAATATGGTATAATACGGTCAAGATATGGAAATAGTGAAACGCGCAAAACGCAATATAATATGTATATAATATAACTGTTTTCGTATCAATAAAGGGAAAGGAGAGAGTAGGATGACAAAAATGTATATTTTATGGGCGGTTGCAATAGTTGCCTTCGGATTTCTTGAGGGAATAACTGCTCAGCTTGTGTCAATTTGGTTTGTGCTCGGCTCAATAGGCGCGCTGATTACCGCATTCGCCGGCGGAGATATTAAGCTTCAGCTTATAGTATTCGTTGCCGTATCGGTATTAACGCTTATAGCCACAAGACCTATAATTAAGAAACGTCTTAATTCAAGGGTTGAAAAAACAAACGCTGACCGCTGTATAGGGCAGGAAGCCGTGGTAATTGAAGAAATCAATAATTTGCTTCCGACGGGGCTTGTTAAGGCGGACGGTAAGGTATGGACCGCACGCTCCTCCGATAAAAGCATAATTCCCAAGGACAGCATTGTAACCGTTGAAAAAATCGACGGCGTAAAGCTTATAGTAAGCGTAAAATAAACAATAAATAATTTTTTGAAAAGGAGATAATTATGAATCCGTTAATCATTGTTTTAATTTTAATCTTTATTGCTGTTGCAGCACTCGTTTTAACAAACATCAGAATTGTACCGCAGTCAAAGGCTTTCGTTATTGAAAGGCTCGGCGCATATTTCACCACCTGGGACACCGGACTTCACGTAAAAATCCCGTTCATTGACAGAATTGCAAAAACCGTTTCCCTTAAAGAGCAGGTTGTAGACTTCAAGCCGCAGCCCGTTATTACAAAGGATAACGTAACAATGCAGATTGATACGGTTGTATTCTTCCAGATTACGGACCCCAAGCTTTACTGCTACGGTGTTGAAAGCCCGATTTCGGCTATTGAAAACCTTTCGGCAACAACCCTTCGTAACATCATCGGTGAATTAGAGCTTGACTCAACCCTTACCTCCCGTGATACTATTAACGCAAAAATCCGTGTTATCCTTGACGAAGCGACTGACCCGTGGGGCATTAAGGTAAACCGTGTTGAGCTTAAAAACATTATTCCTCCGCGTGAAATTCAGGACGCAATGGAAAAGCAGATGAAGGCAGAGCGTGAGCGCCGTGAGGCTATCCTCCGTGCAGAGGGTGAAAAGCAATCCAGAATCCTTGTTGCAGAAGGACATAAGGAAAGTAAAATCCTTGAGGCAGAGGCTGAAAAGCAATCCGCAATCCTTCGCGCAGAGGCTGTTAAGGAAGCCAAAATCCGTGAGTCCGAGGGTGAGGCAGAGGCTATCACCAAGGTTCAGCAGGCAACTGCGGACGCAATTAAAATGCTTAACGAGGCTAATGCAAACGACGCCGTTCTTAAGCTCAAGGCTATGGAAGCATTTGCAAAGGCTGCAGACGGACAGGCAACAAAAATCATTATCCCGTCCGAAATTCAGTCGGTTGCAGGCCTTGCAGAAGGCATCGTACAAGCAGTTAAGAAATAAATCCTAATTAAAGGGGCGGGCATAGCCCGCCCTGTTTGAGTATTAATTATGAAGGAAGATATAAATAAGTTTTTGGCTAAATTATCTGCGGTAATCCTTGTCGGATTACTGCTTGTAGTGGGTATTGACTCCCTTATCGGTTTTACCGTAGGCGGTAAAATAGGAATGCCGCATATAATATTGTTTTTTATTGCTTCGTTTGTGTTAGGAACGCTCGGCAGTATTTTTCTGTTCATAAAAGACAGAGTAATAGAAATGCCTAAAAACGCACTTTTTATTTCAATGGCTGTCTTTTTTCTTGCTTTTTGTTTAGGCTACGGCGGTTTAAATTCAATATCCAAAAGCAGTGATTATTTGGAATATCAAACCGTAATATCATATGCTGAAACCCCATACAAAACTTTTCATAATAATTATTATTTTGAAGATTTAAACGGTGAGCGGCAGGTAAGCAGAAGAATAATGGGCACAGGTGTTGATTATGAGTACGGCGATAAGATAAACGTTAAGGAGTATCAGGGCGGCTTCGGCTATCCTGTGTATGAAATATCAATCATTAAAGAATAATACAGGAGAAGAATATGAGAGTAAGCGAGCCGTATATGACGCCGCCGGCGGAATTTAAAACAGACCTGCAAAAACAGGTCTATGAAACGCTTGAAAAGCTGAATATTGAATATAAAAGGGTGGATAACGACCCCGCGGTAACAATGGCGGACTGCGTTGAAATCAACAAAGCGCTTGACTGTACGGTTATCAAAACGCTGTTCCTCTGTAACCGCCAGAAAACGAGCTTTTACCTTTTTGTTATGCCTGACGGAAAGCCGTTTGTAACCAAAAACTTCGGCGCGGCGCTCGGCGTATCGCGCGTTTCGTTTGCACCTCCCGAGCTGCTGTTTGAAAAGGTGGGCGTTGAGGTAGGCGCAACAACGGTTTTCGGGCTTCTGCTTGATAAGGAAAACGAAATACGCACCGTCTTTGACAGCGAGGTTTTAAAGGATGAAAAATACGGCTGTACGGACGGAACGACGACCGGCTATATGTGCGTTAAAACAAAGGATATATTAGAAAAGTTTTTGCCTTACGTCAACCACAAATATGAGGTTATAGAAATTTAAAAGGACGGGTTATTCCCGTCCTTTTTCCAATTTGTTCATTACAATTTTAAACATTATAAGGCTTGCTACAATACATACATAGTCCGCAGCGGGCTGTGCCCAGATTATTCCCTCAAGCCCTATCAGCTTATCCATAATAATCAGCATGGGAAGAAAAACAAGTCCCTGCCTGCCGACAGCAAGCATCAGCGACTGTAAGCCCTTGCCCATACCCTGGAACGAAAAGTTGATTATAAAAAGTATTCCGAGGAACGCGCCCGAAGCCATAAGCGCCGTAAGCATTTTAACGCCGTATTCAATTACCGTTTCGTTATCAATGAACGAGCCGATAACCTGCCTTCGCGCAAAGATGTAAATTACCGTTACGGTTGCGCCTATTGCCATATTGCAGATAATTGAAAACCGCATTGCGCTCTTCATACGCGTATAATTCTTTGCGCCGAAGCAGTAGCCCACAAGCGGCTGAATACCCTGCGCAAGGCCGAGCTGAAGCATAACAACAAGCATATTTGCCTTCATTGCAACGCCCATTGCCGCAACCGCTTCGTCCCCGTAATTTGAAAGGAACATATTTGTAACGATATTTGAAAGGCTCATCAGAAGGTTTGTAAGCGCTGCGGGAGCGCCGACGCTGATTACGCCCCTTGCAATTCCGTTTTTTGCCGAAAAGCGCTTGGGCGTAATTGAAAGAATTGATTTGCCTTTAAGGAAATAAGTAAGGAAATACAAAACGGAAACAATGTTTCCGATTACGGTTGCAATCGCGGCGCCCGCAACGCCCATTCCGAGCCCGAAGGGAAGATGAAAACCGAAAAGCCTGTCACCGCCGTGAAGAATAAATATCGGGTCAAGAACAATGTTTGTAAGCTGGCCTATTACCATACCGGTCATTGACTGCCTTGCAGCGCCTTCACCGCGTATAAGGTTGCATACGTTGATTGAGGTAACTATAAACGGCGAGCCGCAGGCTATCCAGAAAAGATAGTCGCACGCAAAGTCAATGCTGTTGTCCGAAGCGCCTACAAGGTAAAGCACGGGGCGCCTGAAAAACAGAAAAATTACGGCAAGAGCCGCGCTTACGCCTATTGCGGAATAAATGCAAAACGAGGAAATCGTTTTTATTTTTTCGCGTTTCCCTTCACCGAGCGAACGGCTGATAAATGCGCAGCCGCCAACGCCGAAAAGATTGCCCAGCGCAAGGAAAAACAAAAACAGCGGCATTGCAACCGAAACGGCTGAAACCTGGTTTGCGTCTCCCGTCTGGCCTACAAAAAACGTGTCCGCAAGGTTGTAAACAATATTTATCAGCATACCCATAATTGACGGCAGCGCAAGCGTTGCAACCGCTTTGGGTATTTTATATTCGCTGAATACTAAAGTGTTATCCTTCATAATATCTTACTCAATTCAACAAAGTTTTCCATAGTGAGCTTTTCCGCCCTGATGTTAACGTCAAGCGAAAGTGAAGCGAGCGCTTTTGCAACCTTTTCCTTTGGTATGCCGAGCGTTGCCGAAACCGAATTTACAACGGTTTTGCGCCTTTGGGCAAAAGCCGCTTTTATCAGCGCAAAAAACGCCTTTTCATCGTCAACGCAGTATTTCGGCACGGTGTAAGGCGTGATTTTTATTACCGCGCTGTCAACCTTGGGCGAGGGCATAAAGCTTTCGCGCCCAACGTCAAAAAGTATTTCCGCTTTTCCGTAGTACTGAACGGCAGCGCTTACCGCGCCGCTTTCCCTTGTACCCGCCTCTGCGCACAGCCTGTCAGCAGCCTCGCGCTGAACCATAACAACTATTTCGTCAACGGGCAGTCTGCTTTCAAGCAGCGTCATTATAACGGGAGAGGTAATGTAGTACGGAAGGTTAGCGCAGATTTTAACGCTTTCAAAGCCTCCGAGCTTTTCTTTGAGCAGCTTTTTAAGGTCAAGCTTCATAATATCGCCCTCAATCAGCTCAAAATTGCCGTAATCCCCGAGCGTTTCGTTAAGCAGGGGATAAAGCCTTCTGTCAAGCTCAACTGCAGCAACCCTTCCCGCTCTTTTGCAAAGCTCCTTTGTAAGAACTCCAATTCCGGGGCCTATTTCAAGCACCGCGGTTTTGCGGTCCGGCTTCAGCTCCTGAGCCATCTGCGGACATACGGTTTCGTCAATTATGAAATTCTGACCGAGCGCCTTTGAAAACTTAAAGCCGTGTTTATTCAAAAGACGGCTGACCGTGTTATAGTCGCATAAATTGTAATCCATAACCACACCTCTTAATTTCAAGCTATTTTAACACAGTTAAATACCATAATCAATATACAATTTTAATATAAGTATTGTTGATAATATAAAATATTTGTGATATAATACATAACCGTTAACTGTATAATCTTTCTTCACAGGAGTGATAATTTGTTAAAAAAGCTTTCAAAATATATGAAAGGTCTCTGGGGGCTGTGTATTCTTTCCGGAACCGGCATGATTGTTGAGGCGGCGTGCGAGCTTTCAATGCCAAAGCTTGCCGAGCTTTTACATAAAAGCGTAGAGGGAGGCTCTGCGGACAGTACCGTGATTATTAAATTCGGCGCAGGTATGTTTATACTTGCGCTTATCGGTCTTGCGGGCGGTCTTTGCACAATGAAGGTATCCTCAAATGCTGCGCAGCGCTTTTCCTACCGCTTAAGGAAGGACGTTTATAAAAAGGTCAGCGATTTTTCGTTTAAAAATATTGATAATTTTTCAACCTCGTCCCTTACAACAAGGATGACGAACGATATAACCGCCCTGCAGAACACCCTGCTTTTCAGCCTTCGTATGCTGTTCCGTGCTCCCGCGCTGCTTGTTGTTGCGGCGGTTATGGCTGTAAGAATCAATCCGCGCCTTTCTCTTATTCTTGTTGCGGTTTTTCCGGTAATAGTTGTAATTGTTATTCTCGGCCTTAAAATCGGCTTTCCGCTTTTCCAGAAAATGCAAAAGAAAATTGACAACGTCAACCGCGTTGTTCAGGAAAACCTTATCGGCATAAGAGTTGTAAAGGCCTATGTTCGTGAGGACAGGGAAAAGGACAAGTTTCATAACGCGTCAGACGAGCTTGCAAAAATGGGCGCAACCGCAGCGGGAATCGTGGTTTCCGTTATGCCGCTTTTAATGCTCATCATGAACGGAATTATTATATGGATTTACTATAAAGGCGCCAACGACGCTTATGCGGGCAAAATGGACGTGGGCGAAATTTCCGTTTTTGCCAACTATATCGTTCAGGTGCTTATGAATATAATGATGGTTTCCGTAATCTTCATTATGGTTGCAAGGGCAAAAGCCTGCGGCGACCGTGTTGTTGAAGTGCTTGATGAAAAAATAGATATTGAAAATCCCGAAAACCCCTTTAAGCCCGTTTCTCCCAAGGGCAAGGTCGAATTTGACGGCGTTTCCTTCGGCTATATTGAAAACGACAGGGTGCTTAAAAACATCAGCTTTACTGCCGAGGCGGGCTCGGTTATCGGTATTATCGGCTCAACGGGCTGCGGAAAAACGAGCCTTGTTAACCTTATACCGAGGCTTTATGACGTAAACGAGGGTCGCGTTCTTGTTGACGGCGTTGACGTAAGGGAATATGACCTCACCGCGCTGCGGGATATTATCGGCGTAGTGCTGCAGAAAAACGTTCTGTTTTCGGGCACAATTAAGGACAATATTCGCTGGGGCAAGCCCGACGCAACCGACGAGGAAATTGTTGCCGCCTGTAAGTCTGCTCAGGCGCATAGCTTTGTTACCGAACAGCCGGACGGCTATGAAACCGACCTTGCGCAAGGGGGCTTAAACCTTTCCGGAGGACAAAAGCAAAGGCTGTGTATTGCCAGAGCTATGATTAAAAGCCCTAAAATTCTTATTCTTGACGACAGCACCTCGGCGGTGGATACCGCAACCGAAGCAAAGATTCGGGAAAGTTTTTATTCGGAGTTTAAAGACACAACCGTGTTTATTATTGCTCAGCGTATTTCCTCCGTTCGTAATGCGGATAAAATCCTTGTGATTGACGACGGCGAAATCAAGGGTATAGGAACCCATGACGAGCTGGTAAAGGATAATGAGATTTACAAGGAAATCTTTGAAACTCAGCAAAAGGGGGTGCTTGAATAATGCCGGGACCCGGTGGAAGAAATCCGGGCGTTGTAAAGCCCAAAAATGCAGGCAAAACCCTTTTAAGAGTGCTTGAGTATTTCGGCAGAAAAAGGGCTCTTCTTGCAATTGTATTTGCAGCCTTGCTGCTTTCAACCGTATGCTCAATAGGAGCGTCTTACTGGCTTAAGCCGATTCTTGATGACGTTGCAAAAACAATTTCGGCGGGCACCTTTAAAACAGAAGGCGTAAAACTGCTTGTTAAAAACCTTATTATTGTTGCTTCGTTTTATATCGGCGCGTCGTTCTTTACCTTTGTTCAGGCAAGAATAATGGTTAAGCTTTCATATACGGCAACAAACCTTATCCGCAAGGAGCTGTTTGACCATATGCAGACCCTGCCGCTCAGGTATTTCGACTCACAGACTCACGGCGAGGTTATGAGCCGTTATACAAACGATGTTGACAATATTCAGATGATGCTTGAACAGACGATAGTTCAGCTTATATCCTCGGTTTGTATGTTTGTCGGCTATATAATTATGCTGCTAAAGCTTGAATGGCGTCTTTTCCTCGTTGCCCTTGTTTTTCTGATAATTATGATTGCCGTTTCAACGGCGATTGCCAAAAAAACGCGTAAATACTTTAAGCTGCAGCAATCATCGCTCGGTAAAATGAACGGTAATATTGAGGAAACAATTGAAGGCATGAAGGTGGTTAAGGTCTTTAATCACGAGGATGAGGCAAAGGCGGATTTTGACGAGCTTAACGATAATTACCGGGTTGCCGCAACAAACGCAAGCTTTTATTCCGGTATTATGGGCCCCTGCTCAACGGGTATCAACAACGCCTCCTATGCAACCGTAACTCTTATCGGCGCGTTTCTTGTTCTTAAAAGCGCAATAAGTATCGGAACGTTTTTTACCTTCCTCAATTCATTAAAACAGTTCACGCAGCCGATTAACCAGATAATGAACCAGATGAACAACATTTTTTCGGCTCTTGCCGGCGCGGAACGCGTTTTTGAAATAATGGATATGGAAAGCGAGGTTGATAAAGGAACCGTTACCCTTGAAGAAATAAGGGATGAAAACGGTAAGCGCTGGTTCTGGCTTGACGGTGAAAACCGAATTCCCGTTGAGGGCAAGGTCGTGTTTGATAATGTAGACTTTGCTTATGTTGAGGAAAAACCCGTGCTTCACAATATCAGCCTTTATGCAAAGCCTTCGCAGAAGATAGCCTTCGTTGGCTCAACCGGAGCAGGTAAAACCACCATTACCAACCTTATCAACCGTTTTTATGATATTCAGCACGGATCAATTACCTATGACGGAATTGATATCAAGCGTATTAAAAAAGACGATTTAAGGAAATCGCTTGCAATGGTGCTTCAGGATACCCACTTATTTACGGGTACGGTAATGGATAATATCCGTTACGGAAGGCTTGACGCCACTGACGAGGAATGTATTGAAGCAGCAAAGCTTGCCTCCGCCCACTCGTTTATAAAGCATCTTGAAAACGGCTATGAGACTGAAATTACGGGCGACGGCGAAAATCTTTCTCAGGGACAGCGCCAGCTGCTTGCAATTGCACGCGCGGCTGTTGCCGACCCGCCGGTTATGGTGCTTGCCGAGGCAACCTCTTCGGTTGACACAAGAACAGAGGCGCATATTGAACACGGTATGGACAGATTAATGGTGGGAAGAACGGTATTCGTAATTGCCCACAGACTTTCAACCGTTCGCAATGCTAATGCAATTATGGTTCTTGAAAACGGCGAAATCATTGAGCGCGGCGACCATTGCGATTTGCTTGAGCAAAAGGGAAGGTATTATGAACTGTGTACAGGCAAGGCCCAGCTGTCATAAAACGGCGTGCCATTATATGGATTTTTAAAAAATAAAAAAATTGCTTTACAAATAAATAGTTGTATGCTATAATCTATTTGATTAATTATATTGGATTAATATCCAAATTTATTTGAGGTGTATATTATGAAGAAGTTTCTTTCAATCGTTCTTTCATTAGTAATGCTTCTTTCCGTTGGTACTGCAACCGTAAGCGCTTTTGCAGCAGGCAGTGTCGGAAGCATTGAAACCACAACAAAGCAGAATAAAATTGTTCTTGAGGTAAACGGTAAAACCACTACCGACATATCATATGAAAGAGACCCTGAAAACCCAAAAAAGATTACCTTCACCTATGACGGCGACGGTGAACTCATCGGTTGGGAATTTCCCGGAATGACCGAGGGCGTTGATTATGAAATCATTAGGGAAAAGGGTAATTTCATTACTATTCTTGTATCTCCCGAATATAAAGGCGAGGTTATTGCCAACGCTATTGTAAAGGAAGCTACTACAAAGAAAAAGGAAACCACCAAAAAGAACAAGAAAGAAAAATCGCCTGACACCGGCGCTGTTTCGGCAGCA
>JAEEGL014769799.1_pt1 | contig 10196 bp, 8 predicted proteins | sample 9134231 | NCBI WGS metagenome assembly JAEEGL01 (sample SAMN16246548, study PRJNA631951) | gut metagenome | biome: gut microbiome; feature: rumen; material: fiber-attached | host: Bos | place: Iran: Karaj | collected 2018-10
CACCAGCTTGCTGGAACTCTTTATGACTTTTGCTATGGATGCGGCTTCCACATCCTCGTCGCATACGAAGGAGAAGTCTCTCTCGACTGCCGGGTGCTTCGGGATCTGCCTGTACTCGACCACCTTGCGTCTTTCCTCGAACAGCAGGTCCTCATCGATCTCGGCCACGTAGGCGGCGGGTGAGATCCCGTATGTTTCGGCTACTTCCGGATGGATCTCGCCGAACAGTCCGAGACGCTTTCCGCTGACGGTGATCTCAGCGCATCTGCCCGGATGGAACGTGGGCTCGTCAGTCAGGGAGCGGAAAGCAGCGCTTTCGATCCCCGCGATTTTCAGCAGGGCCTCGATGTATCCCTTCATCCTGTAGAAACCGTCCTTGCTGATGAATCCGACAGCCAGCCTTGCGGGCTCGTCGGGAAGTTCGTCCCTGTTCTTCGGGATGTATACCTTTGCAAGGTCGAATACGAACACCGATGTGTTCTTCATGCTGAAGTTGTCCGAAAGGACTTTGAGCATCGAAGGGATCATCGTGGTTCGCATGACGGATGTATCCTCGCCGAGAGGATTTGATATCACGACGCTCTTCCTTCTTTCATCATCCGCGGCCAGCCTGATCTTATCGTACCATGACGGGCTTATGAAGGAGAAGGTCTGTACTTCGTTGATGCCCATGCCTTCCAGCATGGAGCGCACGTTGAGATCGAAATTCTGGCGCTCTGTCCTCGTGCCGATCGTGGGAGATGAAGAGCCGGAAAGAGTAGATGTGATCTTGTCATATCCGTACATCCTGAGCACTTCCTCGGCCACGTCGTTCATGCATCTGACGTCGTCCCTGAAGGACGGGACAGTGATGGCCTTTTCGTCTTCTGAAACGCCGAATTCGAGTTTTCTCATTATACCGGCCATCTCCGACTGTGTGAGATCCAGTCCCAGGAACGAATTGATCACACCGGCGTCCAGAGGCAGGGTGACGGTCTCCTTCTTTCTCGGATAGACATCGATGGTCCCGTTTACCACCTCTCCGGCGCCGAGCAGCTCCACCAGCTCGCATGCCCTGTTAAGAGCAGGCATGGTGTTCTCGGAATCCAGTCCCTTTTCGAATCTGGACGAGGACTCTGTCCTCATGCCAAGCTTCTTTGCCGACACCCTGACGTTTCCGGGGTGGAACGTGGCGGACTCGAAAACCACTGTCGCGGTGTCGTCCGTTATCTCGCTGTTCTCACCGCCCATGACACCGGCCAGGGCCACCGCTTTCTGCGCGTCCGCGATTACCAGCATCGACGAGTCGAGAGTATGGCTTATGCTGTCAAGGGAGACGAAGGTCTCGCCCTCTTCAGCGGATCTGACGTTAATGGCGGAACCGCTGAGGCATTTGTAGTCGAATGCGTGCATCGGCTGGCCGTATTCCAGCATCACGTAATTGGTTATATCGACGATATTGTTGATCGGTCTAACACCGGATGCCCTGAGGCGCATCCTCATCCACAGCGGGGAAGGACCGATCTTTACGTTCTTGACGACTCTTGCGGAGTATCTGTAGCACTTGTCCGGGTTCGAGATCTTCACGGAGAGGTAATTGCCTATGCTGTCAGGATCGGGTTTTGCCGCAGGCTCTTTCGCCGGCGTGAAGTCGAATCTTTTCCCGAATGTTACCGCGGATTCCCTTGCCAGTCCAATCACGGACAGGCAGTCTGGACGGTTCGAGGTGATCTCGAACTCGACTACCGTATCGCCCAGCCCCAGGACTTTTCTCATGTCGGATCCGGGGACAGTGTCACCCAGTCCCACGTCGCCGAGGATCAGGATGCCGTCCTCGACGGCACCGGGCATGTCGTGCAGGGTGAGGCCAAGTTCGGCTATGGAGCAGAACATGCCGTCGGATTCCTCGCCGCGGAGCTTGCTCTTCTTGATCTTTATGTCACCGTGCAGGTGCGCGCCGTCAAGCGCCACGGGGACAAGAGCTCCCTCGAATACGTTGGTGGCGGCGGTGATGATCTGGATGGGAGCCTCCTTGCCTGCATCCACCTGGCAGATCACGAGCCTCTCTGCGTTCGGATGCTGCGCGATGCTGAGTATGCGCCCGCACACCACGTTGGAGACATCGGAATCAAGCTCCTCATATTCCTCCACCTTGGATCCGGACATTGTCATCGCGTCGCAGTAGTCCTTTATTTTCACATCGCTGACGTCTGTATAATCAGCCAGCCAGTTCATTGACAGTTTCATTTCTCTTTCCCCCTTTTCTCAGAACTGATTGAGGAAGCGGATGTCGTTTTCGTAAAGCAGACGCATATCGTCGATATGGTACTTGAGAACGGCGATCCTCTCTATGCCGAGGCCGAAGGCGAAGCCGCTGTAGACCTCGGGATCTATGCCGCAGTTCCTCAGGACATTGGGGTGTACCATGCCTGCGCCCAGGATCTCGATCCAGCCTTCGTTCTTGCAGAACCTGCAGCCTTCGCCCCCGCACATGAAGCAGGAAACGTCGACTTCAGCAGAAGGTTCGGTGAACGGGAAGTGGTGCGGACGGAAACGGATCCTCGTATCTTCGCCGAACATGCGCTTCGCGAACAGCTCGAGCGTTCCCTTAAGGTCTCCCATGGTGACGTTTTTGTCTATCACGAGACCTTCAAGCTGGTGGAACAGGGGAGAGTGGGTGGCATCCACGGCGTCGGACCTGTAGACCCGTCCGGGGGATATGATCCTGATCGGAGGCTGGGTCTTTTCCATGACCCTGGCCTGTACCGGAGAGGTCTGTGACCTGAGAAGGATGTTCTCGGTTATATAGAACGTGTCCTGGGTATCCCTTGCAGGATGGTCCTTCGGAATGTTCAGGGCCTGGAAGTTGTAATAGTCGTATTCTACTTCCGGACCGTCCACGATGGTATATCCCATCCCGAGGAAGATGTCCTCAAGCTGCTTCTGGACAAGGGACAGGGGATGCGGGTGTCCTACGGGCACTTTGGTCCCCGGAAGCGTGACATCCAGTTTTTCGGATATCAGTCTCTGCTCCAGCTCCTTTTTCTTCGCGAACTGTGACAGCTCCTCTATCTTCTTTTCGATGGAGGCTCTGACTTCATTGGCCAGCTGGCCGATTACGGGACGCTCTTCTGACGACAGGGCTCCCATACCTCTGAGAACTGCGGTGAGTTCCCCTTTCTTGCCGAGGTACTTGATCCTCAGATCCTCGATCTGGGCGTCGCTTTCCGACAGGGCCCTGAGAGCTTCGGATCTGATCTTTTCCAGTATTTCTCTCATTGATCTGCTAAATCCTTTCGGTTTGATAAACAAATTTGAATTAAAAAAATCCCTTGAGACAAGGGACGGCTGGGACCGCGGTACCACCCAAATTCCGCGCATGGCGCGGCACTCTGGAGGGCTTAACGCGCCCTTACGTGCGGGGCTACTCCGGTTCACCCTGCCCGCTTTCGGATAACTCCTCTTGAAAGCGAAAGCCTGAACAGTCTGCAGCGGGGACTCTCAGCTGCCGTCTCCGCTCTCTGGATGCCGACCGGGCATCAGGCACTCTTTCTCACAGCGTTTCTATATCACCCCAATATTGTAGCACCCGGACGTCTCATTTTCAAGCGATACCGTGAAAAATCCTTCCTTAATATGCATAAAAACCATACCATTTCCGTCTTGACATGAAAAACAGCAGACGGGAAGGGTTTTTCTTCAGGTATTCGGCCCCGATTGTTGATTTTCCGCGGTGCGAAATGTATAATGAAAACGGTAACAGGATACGCTGTTTCCTGAAGAAACAACTGAGCAGAACTGCGGAACGGGGGCCATGGTATGGGATGCATCGTCATAGGCGTTGCCGGCGGGACAGGGTCCGGCAAGTCCACATTCACCAACAGGATCAAGGAAGAGTTCGGCGACAAGGTCGCAGTCGTATATTACGACAACTACTACAGGGCCCATGACGACCTGCCGTTCGAAAAAAGAAAAGAGATCAATTACGACCACCCAGACGCTTTTGAGACAGATCTGTTCATCGAGCACCTGAAACAGCTCAAGAGCGGGAAACCAATCGAATGCCCGGTATACGACTACTCCATCCACAACAGGACGGACAGGACCATCACGATTAATCCGGCGGAAGTGGTCATAGTCGAGGGGATCATGGTGCTCCAGAACGAGGAGCTCCGGAAACTGCTGGATATAAAGATATACGTCGAGGCGGACGCCGACGAGAGGATCCTGAGGCGCGTGATTCGGGACGTGAAGGAAAGAGGCCGTGATGTCGAGGGGATCGCGAAACAGTATCTCTCGACGGTCAAGCCCATGCACTACATCTACGTGGAGCCCACCAAGGCCATCGCAGATATCGTGATAAACAGCGGAAAGAACGATGTGGCCTTCGATATGATAAAGGTAAAGATCGAATCCGCCCTGAAGAACAGACAGTAAGAGGCAAAAAAAGCGTATGATCGCCAAGACGGCCGTCATACGCTTTTTTGACCAATTGCTATTTTGCATATCTTGCTCTTTTTTCTGCAAGTATGCGGTCATGCTCAAGGTCGCGGATCCTTCTGAACCCTTCGCAGACTCTGTTCCATGTCTTTTCCGGATTTCTTGCAGCGTAGGTGTTGGATTCACTTCCGTAGTATCCCCAGGCCAGAATGGTCCTGGCCCCCGCGTCGTAGGCAGCTTCGCAGGCTTCGATTATCTCGTCCTCACGGCCCAGCGGGATGCCGTAAGCCTGGATCCAGATGTTGTGATCCTTGTGGAAATGATCGGAGAGCTCAAGGCTCTTTTTTGTATTCTCATATACGAACCGGTACGGATCCACGTCCTTGTATCCTATCCAGTAGGGGTCGGTGCCTATGTTCCCGAGATTCTCGGCTCCGCATATGCTTCCCAGAGGGTCCGGGTCGAATCCGGTCTTGGGATCCGGCGCGACGCACACTGTGTTCTTTATTCCCTTTGATGCGCTGTAGTCAGTGACTTCCCTGAAATACGAAGCCAGGGTGTCCAGACGGAACCTGTACACGTCCGCATTCATCTTCTCGGGCATCTCGTATCCGTAACGCTCGGAGAACTTCTGCCTGCATACAGGACAGGCACATGCGTACGTACCGTCCGGACGGACCGGAAGATGGGGCTCGTCCCAGAATATGGTCTTGCCTCCGATATATCCGACCGCGTCTATCCATTCCCTGGTGAAGGCGCGGAAACTGTCGGCATTCAGGCATGCTCGCACGGGGTCGGTCTCGCCGTTGGAGAGGATCTGATGGGCTTCAGGATGGTATGCGAGGAAAAACGACTTGTCTCCGGGAGGGCCGCCGAGCCCCCAGTTGTCTATCCATGACTCAAGCCCGATATCTTCAGAAAGCCTGATCATATCCTTCATTCTTTCAAGGTGTCTGTCCCAGTCGGTGTGCGAAAGCATATGGACTACTATGTCCATGCCGTGGTTCATTATATCGCGCAGGTCCTCCTGCGCATGATGAAGCATACGGTTGCCGTGATATGCGGCCCCCAGTCTCAAAGGATGCAGTTCCATGACTCCTCCAAAATCAGTAACTCGGTCTGACTATATTATAGCCGAAAGGCAGAGAAAAGCCAATCCTTAAATGATTTTTTCCAGGCGGAGGAGAAACTCTTTCTTCTCCAGGCCTCCTGAGTAACCTGTCAGGCCGCCGTCAGCACCGATGACTCGGTGGCATGGAATTATTATCGGCACCGGATTGTGTCCGACGGCAGATCCCACGGCCCTTGCGGACATCCTCGGTATGCCCCGGACGGCTGCCATATCGGCTGCTATCTCCCCGTAGGTCCTTGTCTGCCCGTAAGGGATCCGGAGCAGGATATCATAGATCTCAGCCCTGAACACGGTCGTCCTTACGGCGAGTTGGGGCGTGAAATCAGGCACGGAACCGGAAAAATATACGTCGAGCCATTTTTCCGTATCAGAGATGATCCTGTCCAAAGAGCAGTCTGCGGGATCCAAAGCGGAAGGAGCAGCAGGTCCATCTGCAAAAGAGATGGATGCAAGACCGGATTCCGTGGCTCTGAGGAGCAGTGTGCCTATCGGAGAGTCATAATTCCGGACGATTTCCATATGTCCTCCAAAAAACACAGCCGGGGATCGCCCGGCTGGATATACTGGGGTAGCAGGATTTGAACCTACGAATGCAGCAGTCAAAGTGCTGTGTCTTACCACTTGACGATACCCCAATGCCTGCACATTATATCACAGTGGCGGAAGCTGTGTCAAGGTCGCCCGGGAAGGGAAGGTTTGTCCGGATGATATTGCATTGCATCGGAAAATGAGGTATATTAATACTGAAATGCGGAAGAATCCGCTGGGGAGGCAAACTTGAGAAAAGCACTTCTGGGCAAACTGTGGGAGGCGCTGGTGTCGGTCATACCTGTCATGGCACTGGTGATAATCCTCTCGTTCACCCCGCTCGCGCCGCTCACGTGGCTTGAAAGGGGAATATTCATCATTTCAGCGCTGCTCCTTGTGCTGGGGATCGGACTGTTCAATCTGGGATCAGATCTGGCGATGACTCCGATAGGGCGCCATATAGGGGACGGCCTGACGAAATCAGGAAAACTGGGGATCCTTGTCCTCATATGTTTCCTGATGGGCGTACTCATAACCGTAGCCGAACCTGATCTTTCCGTGCTGGCGGAGCAGATCAGCGCGGTGATATCCCAGCCGCTCCTCATCATCACGGTGGGGGTGGGAGTGGGCCTGTTTTTGCTGCTGGCTGTGATCCGCATCATAACTAAAACAGATCTCACGGCACTCCTCCTGTTCTTCTATATGCTGCTGTTTGCCTTCGCAGCCATGCTCATAGCGTCCGGAAAGCAGTCGTTCCTTCCTCTTGCTTTCGATTCTGGCGGAGTAACGACAGGCCCGATAACGGTCCCGTTCATAATGGCACTGGGCCTGGGCATAGCCCAGACTCTGGGCGGGAAAAACGCAGAGCAGAACAGTTTCGGACTGATCGCGCTCTGTTCCGCCGGACCGGTGCTCGCCGTGCTGATCCTTTCCCTGAGCTCGGGCGGAGGGGCGATAAACTACCCAATTCCGGATTATTCCATTGAGAGCTCCCTGGGGCCCGAGTTCTTCAAACTTCTGGGAGAGACCGCATGGGACGTGGCAAAATCACTGCTTCTCATGCTCGGGTTCTTCCTGGTCCTTCAGTTCGTAACGCTGAGGCTTCCGAAGCAGAAGCTGATGCAGATTCTGGCAGGCCTTGGCTTTGCCTTTGCCGGACTGGTCATATTCCTGACGGCTGTGGCGGTGGGGTTCATGCCCGTGGGATACAAGATAGGGCACAGCATGGCGACAGCCAGCACGCCCGCCCTTCAGATATTCGCATTCATAATAGGGATGATAGTGGTGCTGGCCGAACCGGCCGTTCACGTGCTCAACCAGCAGGTTGAGGAAGTCACTTCAGGCGCCGTTACCCGCCGTCAGATGATGGTAGCTCTTTCAGTGGGTGTCGGGATATCGATAGGCCTGTCCATCCTCAGGCTCATATTCGGGTTCTCACTGCTTTATTATCTGATACCCGGCTACCTTATCTCACTGGGACTGTCCTTCTTCGTGCCGAAGATCTACACAGCGATCGCGTTCGACTCCGGCGGAGTCGCCAGCGGTCCCCTGACGAGCAGCTTCATTCTTCCGCTGACGATCGGAGCCTGTATCGCGCTCAGAGGGGCGGACGCGGTGCTCGATTATGCGTTCGGTGTGGTGGCGCTTGTGGCCATGACGCCACTTATCACGATACAGCTTCTCGGATTCAAGGCGGTCGCAAGGAAGTTCATCAGGAGAAAGGCCGCCGTCAGGCGCATAATCTCGGAAGACGACGGACAGATCATATATTTCGTTAAGAAGTGACGGAAGGGAGGCGTAAAGATGAGTGACAACAGCATGAGAGTCCCTGCCGGCGCGGAGAACATCGCGCCCGGAAGGCTTATGATGCTCGTGACGGTGGTCCAGAAGGGAAAGGGGACTTTCTTCGCGGATTTCCTTCAGACTTTCGACGCCAACCTTCAGGTGTGCGTCGTAGGAAGAGGAACAGCGAGACCCGATGCCGCTGAGTTCCTGGGCCTTAATGAAAAGAACAGGACAATCATCTTCAGCATCGTCCGTGAGGAAAAGCTCGATGCGATAATGGACGCTCTGGAGAGCAGATTCTATACGGTCAACGGAAAGACCGGGATCTCGTTCGCGATCCCGCTGTCAAGCATGATAGGCAAGCTGAGCTACGGCTTTCTGAGCAATGAAAGAAGTATCGTAAGGGGTGAGTCTGATGGAAAATAAGTATGAAGCAGTATTCTGCATCGTGAATGCGGGATTTTCAGATGCCGTGATGTCGGCGGCAAGGAAAGCCGGAGCGGTGGGAGGCACGATCTTCAAGGGAAGAGGCGCCGCCCCCAGGGAGGCCGAGGAGATATTCAAGATCACCGTTCAGCCTGAAAAGGAGATCGTCATGATGGTGGTGTCAGCTGAGGTCAAGGACGACGTACTGCGGTCCATATACAGCGAAGTCGGCCTCGGAAGCGCGGGACAGGGAATAGCTTTCTCGCTCCCGATAGAACGCTCAATCGGTCTGAGCGATTTTCCCCGCGATACCGGGGAAAAGAAAGAGGGCTGATACCGCAGAAGTGCGGAACAGTCCGAAAACCGGCACGGGTCACTGAAGCTGGGAAAGGCTGATGAAGTAACCGGGAACCACCACCAGCGCAAAGAAGATCAGACTGATGATGGTGAAGTACTTCAAAAACTGCCTGCCCTTGCCCGGATATTCCCTTACGTAGATCCTGTAGTTTATAACCGAAGCCAGGGAGCCTATGATCGTACAGAGTCCTGCAGAGTCAAGACCGTACAGCAGGGCTCCTTTGTTTTCTGCGAAGGGATAGAGCACTATGGCTGCCGGCACGTTTGATATAACCTGGCTCACAAGTATGCTCCCGAAATATTCACGGCCGGCGATGGCTTTGCTTAGGAATCCCGCGATGGCCTCGTTCCTCGCCAGTGACGACGAGAAAACGAAGAAGCAGAAGAAGGTGAGAAGCAGAACATAGTCGGTCCTGAGCAGGATCTTCCTGTCGAAGAACAGCATGAAGACGGCTACGGCAAGCACTATATACATCCATATGGACGCCCTTGTCACGATCATTACTATGACAGCGGCAAAGAGCACCAGGTAAACGATCCTGCGCCAGCGCCTTTCCGGGGGAAGGGTCTTCGGGAACTTGTCGTCCGGAATCTCAGGTCTGCCCCTGAGGTCCTTCCTGTTGAGGATCAGTATGAACACGCAGAGCAGCCCGGCTGAAATGATCCAGATCGGGAACATGTATGCAATGAATCTCCATGCGCTCACCCCGCTCTGCCCGTATATGAACAGATTCTGGGGACTTCCGAAGGGGGTCAGCAGAGAGCCTCTCACGGCTGCTATGTTCTCCATGGCCAGGAGGGGAAGTATGAACTGCTCCTTGCCTGCGGCCCTGAAGAGTATGATCGTCAGCGGCACGAAGATGATCAGTGAGACGTCGTTGGTGACGAACATGGATGAGAAGAATACCGAGAAAACCAGAAAGAACGAAAGTGCGGTGACGCTCCTCATCCTGCCTGCAAGGCGAAGCACGGGATTGAATATGTTTTCGCTCTTGAAACCCTCGAGGACCGTGAGCATCAGGAACAGGGTACCGAGGGTGCGCCAGTCGATGTCACTCAGAAGCTCCAGGGACGGCGGCGTTATGAAAAGCGATATGACAGCAGCAAGAACCGACACTGTAAGCATCGGTTCTTTTTTGATTATTCCAAGGATCTTTTTCATCAGAGAGTTATGTACTTCGGGAGTCCTTTTTCGAATTTGGTTTCTATCTCACCCTGGATCAGGGGAAGGATGTATTCAAGGCATTCGTCGGTCACGTTGTTGCCGCGTTCGTTGATGAAGTCGCGGGGGACGCTCTTCACTGCGTTTGCGATGTTCGCGACGTCCATAGAAGCGTATATGATCCTGTATTCATCGGATGCTTCGCGTATCATGGCTATCATCTGCCCGGTGTGACCGCTCAGGGCTGACTTCACGGCTGCGATGCCGCAGGAGCGGGATTCCGAGATGTCCGTTGCGGAGCGGATGTGGGACGCGCATCTCTGGGGAAGGTTTATCTCTATGGATCTGACCTTGCATCCGAACTTTTCCTTCACGGCGATCTCAAGC
>JAEEGL015285347.1_pt1 | contig 10196 bp, 10 predicted proteins | sample 9134231 | NCBI WGS metagenome assembly JAEEGL01 (sample SAMN16246548, study PRJNA631951) | gut metagenome | biome: gut microbiome; feature: rumen; material: fiber-attached | host: Bos | place: Iran: Karaj | collected 2018-10
CTTCATCGGCGCGCCGGTATTCATCTGCCTGCTTTGCAGGAAAAAACACTGCTGAGGCCGGTTGCACTCAGGCCTGCGCTTACCGGGACGTGGGTTTTGAATGCCGCAGCATCGGAGGAAACGAAAAAGTCAATGATGGAAAGTCTCCTCTGTTCGGGAACGAGCAGGACGGGATCCCATCAGCAGCCGCCGGCAGCCTGTTTTCATGTGCTCCCGGATATGGCGGCAGCCTTCGTTCATATGTCATGTCTGGCACTGCCCCAGGTTTTGATATCAAACGCGGTCCATGATCAAACAGCAAGGATGTAAGGGAAGGATGCTGACCGCATTTGCAAAGGATGGGCGCTGTTTTTATAGAAACGATCATCTTATGCAGAAATTTGAAATGCAATGAGTGAATTTAATATTGATAAATTATTGAAATAGATCAATCAAATTCAATATTGAATATTATTATTAATACACATTGCATATTTTTTTATTTTGTCTTGCTTTATGATGATTTAATTTTTTGGTTTTTTTGCTAAAACAAAATTACCTGTCTTGACATGATGTAAGACTATTTTTATTAACAGAATGTTCTTGCTGAAAAAACAGTTAACCATACGGAGTTTGATGCAATGACGAAATCGGAATTGATCGACAAAATTTATGCTAAGAGCGGGCTCGAAACAAAAGTGAAATGCGAGTCCGCTCTGAAAGCGATGATGGAGGCCCTTACGGAAAGCCTTTCTTCCGGGGAATCCGTAGTCCTCATGGGCTTTGGCAGTTTTAAAGTCGTGAAGCGGGCGCCGCGCATCGGCCGCAATCCGCATACGAAGGAAAGGATCGGCATCCCTGCAACGAAAGTTGTCAAGTTCGTTCCTGGCAAAGTACTCAGGGAAGCCGTGAAATAAAAGCATTGTCATGGAGGACCGTCCAGATCGGACGGTCCTTCTGTCGATAGGTGCTTTTCCTTTCCATAAGTGAAAACGACATGCTGGCAGTATGGCCAGCATGTCGTTTTTAAGATCCTCAGGAGGCAAAAGCCGATCCGGAGGGGCAGGAAAAGACGTTCTAGAGCTTGGCTGCCGTCAGGAGGTCTGGCACGGCATCTGTCTTTTCCCACGAGAATTCCGGAAGCTCACGCCCGAAATGACCGTAGCAGGATGTTTTGCTGTAGATGGGGCGCTTCAAGGCGAGCCGCCTGATGATATGGTAGGGGCGCAGGTCGAACACATCCCTGACTATCTGAGTAATCTGTTCGTCAGGGAGGGTCCCGGTCCCAAATGTATGCGCCAGCACAGATACAGGCTCTGCAATGCCGATGCAGTAGGCTATCTGGACTTCGCAGCGTTTCGCAAGTCCGGCTGCAACGATGTTTTTGGCAATGTACCTGGCCATGTAGGCACCGGAACGGTCGACCTTGGAAGGATCTTTGCCCGAGAAGGCGCCGCCGCCGTGATTGCCCATCCCGCCGTAGGTGTCCTGGATGATCTTGCGTCCTGTGAGCCCGCAGTCGCCAAGCGGACCACCGACCACGAACCTTCCTGTCGTATTGATGAATATCTGGCAGGTCTTTGCGTCATAGAAACCGGAATGTTCCAGGATGGGGCTGATGACCTCTTGCTTCACGGCTTCTGTGATGTCGTCATGGCTGACTTTGGGCGAGTGCTGGGTCGAAACAACGATGTTGTTGATGCGCACTGGCTTTCCGTCAACGTATTCGAAGGAGACCTGCGTCTTGCCATCAGGGCGGAAAAAGTCAACGATGCTGTTTTTACGCACGCGTGCCAACTGCAGGGAAAGCTGGTGAGCCCAGTAAATGGGGGCGGGCATGAAGGTTTCCGTCTCGTCCGAAGCGAACCCGAACATCATGCCCTGGTCGCCAGCCCCCTGATCTTCGGGATTCGTCCTGTTGACGCCCTGAGCGATGTCGGGCGATTGCTTGTCGATCGAAGAAAGGACGGCGCATGTTTGCGCATCAAAGCCCAGCGAAGAATCCGTATAGCCGATGTCTTTTATGGTGCGCCTGACGATGAAGGGCAGGTCGATCTGGGCAGACGTGCTGATCTCGCCCGCGATCATGGCCATGCCGGTAGTGACCAGGGTCTCGCAGGCTACATGGGCCGAAGGATCCTGCTCAAGGATCGCGTCGAGCACGGCGTCTGAGATCTGGTCGGCGATTTTATCTGGATGTCCTTCTGTGACTGATTCCGAAGTGAACAGATACTTGCCTTTTGGGGGTATCATGGAATCTCCTTAAAGTTCAAATTGTTACTGTCATCCATCGTAAAAATAATGTGCCATATGCCTCAAAGAGACCATGGCAATGTCCTTGAAACTATACACATGAGCAGTCCGTATGTCCAGCTTCTTGACTTGCAGGACAGGCAGCGCTATCAATACTATATAAGCAGGTTTTTGCGGTTTACAAGGCGGCTACCCATCGCATGCAGGCATTTTTTCAAGGTCAGGTCGATAATTTTTGCGCAGCCTATGCTGTCCTTAATGCCCTCCAGGTCCTTTTTGGCATAACAGTCCTGCATGCCAGGAAGATATTCAACCGGACCCTTCTTGCCCATTCCCGCTGCCCATCCGAGTTTTCCGCCATCCTTGATCATAAGACGGACTATGTCGCTTTTGTCGATGCCATGCTGACTGATGTACAGAAAAATGATTATCCTGAGCTGTGCATAAAAGCCCCCTTCCTCCCGACGGCTCCCTGCCAGCATGTGTGGGAGGGACTGAGGGGCAGTGCGAGCCCTTCCATCCCCCTCGTTTCCCTGTTCCGTTTTTTGCGCTTTTCCCCCGGCAGGGAAAAGCCTTATGTGGATCATTGGACAGTAGGGCATCACATGGACAGGGAAGGTTTGCATTTTCTTGACTGCAGCATGGAGCAGAATGGCCTGTATTGCCTTCCCCATGCGAGATTGACCGATCCGTGGCGCCCGCTTTCGCATGACTATGTCGTCATACCCCCTGAAAGTGTGCGGTTGTTGTCTGTGGCCCGATCACGGGCGAATCCTGGATGAGCCTATGGCGATGAATACTGCCCAGAAGATGGGGACTGCTGCCATTATCATGGCATTGAGCGTGCTGGTTTCACGTTTCATGGGGCTGATACGGGACAAGATCATCTCGTGGCAATTCGGCGCAGGCGGCGAGACGGATATCTATTTCGCCGCTTTTGTCGTCCCGGACTTCCTGAATTATCTTCTGGCAGGGGGCTATGTTTCCATAACCCTCATCCCTTTGCTGTCACGCTGCTTTGAGAAGGACGAGGATGATGCCTGGAGATTTTTCGGAGCCGTATTCTGCTGGACGACGCTGGCCATCGGACTGCTCTCCGTCCTGGCATGGGCGGCAGCCGCAGAGATAGCCCCCTATGTCGCTCCGGGTTTCGATGCCGCACAATGCGCAAGGCTGACTTCGTTTTTGCGCATCGTGCTCCCGGCGCAGGTGTTTTTCCTTCCCGGGGCCTGCCTGTCTGCGATCCTTTACATCAGGAAGCAATTCCACGTCCCGGCGCTCATGCCGCTCATCTATAACGGATCCATCCTGCTGCTTGGCATGGGGCTTCCTTATTTCGGCCTGGTTTCCGGGATGGAGGGCTTTTGCTGGGGAGTATTGGCCGGGGCATTCACCGGTGCCTTTGCATTGCCCCTTTATGCGGTCCGCCGCGGCGGTTTCCGCTTTTTCCCGGCGTTTCACCATCCTTTGCTCATCCGTTTCATCCTTTTGGCACTGCCCCTCATGGTAGGTCAGTCAGTCGTCGTCCTCGATGAGCAGTTTGTGAGGATATTCGGCAGCATGGCAGGTGACGGCGCTGTGAGCCTCTTGAATTATGCCAGGAGGATCATGATGGTCCCTGTAGGAGTCGTCGCACAGGCGGCCGGAGTGGCGTCATTTCCTTTCCTGGCATCCCTTGTGGCCAAAGGGGATATGGACGGTTTTCGGGGCACGCTGAACAGCACATTGAAGAACAGCATGATCATTGCGGTCCCTGTGACGGTCTGGATGTCGGTCATGTCCGGCACTGTCCTGGGCTTTGTTTTTGAGGGAGGCAGTTTTTCAACATCACATACGGCAGAGGCAGCCCCGCTGCTCCAGCTGATGCTTTTGGCCGTCCCCTTCTGGCTGCTGCAACAGGTAACGGGAAGGGCTTTTTACGCCATGCAGGATACGGTCACTCCGGCAGTCGTCGGAACAGCAGCCACGCTGCTGGCCGTGCCGTGCTATCTCTTCCTTGTCCCCGTCCTTGGGGCCAGGGGCATCGCGCTTGTCACTTCCTTTTCCATAGCGCTCTATGCCGTTGTCTTGCTGTTTACTGCACAAAGGCGCTGGGGCAGCGGCGCGTTCGACGGCGTCGGCAGAGCTGCCGCGTGCAGCCTGGCGCTGTCTCTGCCGGGATGCCTGGCGACGGCGGGCATCCTTTGGCTGGATGCCGTCCTGCAGATCCCTGTCCCGATGCTCTTGCGGCAGTTCGCCGTCCTTGCGGCTGGGGGCGTGTGCTTTTGCATGCTCTGGCTCTTATGCGCACGGCAGTTCCTTCCGGAATATTTTGGCATCGTTGTTGCTCCCTTAGCCGGTCGCTTCGGACGTAGGAAGAAAGGTAAGGGAATGCCATGAAGGTGATACGGGCCCAGAAGGCGGGTTTCTGTTTTGGAGTGGCGCTGGCTCTGCGCAAGCTGGATATGCTGGTCCGCCAGGATCATGGATTGCGCGTGGCGACATTCGGAGAGATAATCCACAACCCCGCCGTGCTGCGATCCTATGCAGAGCAGGGAGTCGTTTGCCTGGAGGATCCAGGCAAGGCATCGCGGGATATGGCGGTCCTCATAAGGGCGCATGGCATACCTCGTTCCGTTGAAGGATCGTTGAAAAAACGCGTCGGACTTTTGCAGGATGCGACATGTCCCAAAGTGAAGAAAGCACAGATGGCCATTGCCGAGGCTACGGCCGGCGGGGCCAGGCTTTTTCTTTACGGAGAAACAGAGCATCCGGAAGTGCAGGGGCTTATTTCCTACGCCTGTGGAGAGAAAAGGATCTTTTCCTCGTTTCAGGAACTTAAAGGGCTTGAAAGCGAATGGGGCAGAGGCGCCATCGTCCTTGCAGCGCAAACGACCCAGGACAGGGCGCAGTTCGAGGAAATGAAGAGCTTCCTTGCCGGCAAGATGAAGGATCGGCTTATCGTTCTCGACACGATCTGCGATGCGACAAGGCAGCGTCAGGAAGAGATCAGCATGCTCGCCAGGATGTCTGATGCCGTTGTCGTCGCCGGAGGAAGATCGAGCGGCAATACGCGGCGCTTGGCAGAGCTTGCCCGCATGCTCGATGTGCCCACCATGCTCGTGGAAAGCGAGGAAGAACTCGACCCCCAGTTCTTTAGCGGCAAGGCCGTTGTCGCTTTGACAGCAGGAGCCTCGACCCCCCGGGAGATCATCGATGCCGTGGAGAAACGACTGCTTTGCATGTAGCGCAATATTGCATTGCCGCGTTATCTTTCGGATGCATGCGGGCATGACGATCCATTTTTGATTTTTCATCCTAACAAGGAATAGGCCATGGATACACATGAAAATGCAGCAGCACCCATTAAGCTCCTCGTCGTGGATGATGACGAAGACATCCGCGTCCTCATGGCAGAGTATCTCAGGCAGCATGGCTATCAGGTGGCCCTTGCGAGCGACGGAACGACCATGTTCGAACAGATAGCCGGATGCAGGCCTGATCTTATCGTGCTTGATATCATGATGCCCGGTGAAGACGGCCTTTCGCTATGCCGCAGGTTGCAGACCATGGAAGGGCTGTCTTCCATCCCCATCATATTCCTCACGGCCCTGGGCGATACGGCAGACCGGGTCGCCGGGCTGGAACTCGGTGCAGATGACTATGTGGTCAAGCCTTTCCAGCCCCGGGAGCTGCTCGCGAGGATCAGGGCGGTCTTAAGGCGGGGGGGGCGCATCCCCGAGGAATCTCATGCGGAGGATGCAGCACCGGAAAAAGCCTATCATTTCAGTGGCTGGACGCTTGATATCGTCGCCAGGCATTTGATCGCTCCGGACGGCATGGTCGTGAATTTGAGCGGGGCCGAATACCGGTTGCTTGAGATCTTTCTCGAACATCCCCAGAAAGTGCTCAGCAGGGATTACATCCAGGATGAACTTCAGGGGCAGGAGGTGGATCGCAATCCTTTCGACCGGAGCCTCGATGTCCAGGTCTGCAGGCTCCGTGCCAGGCTTCATGACAATGGGAGGGAAAGCAAGCTCATCAAGACCGTGCGCGGTGATGGCTATGTGTTCACCAGCCCGATAACCAAAGAATAGGCATGAGTTATTCCCAAGCATCCGCATTGAAAGGGGTATTGTCAGGAGCAGGGGCGCTTGCAAGAAAGGTCTTGAAGCGTTTTTACCCGGAATCCATGCTCTCCTGGCTCATACTCATTTTTTCCGGCAGCTTTTTCATGCTGCTTATCCTTACGAGCATTTATGCCGGAGAATCCCGCCATTTTTATTTTTTGCGCGGATTGATGTCCGACAGGGCGAGGCATATGGCAGAGGCTGCGTTCCTGCTGGATATGACGCCCAGGGAATTGCGCTTTTTGCTGCGCGACCAATTCAACAACAGCGGATTCCATGTTGCGTTCGCCGAAACTCCACCTGCCTTGAGTGTCAGCGACAGTGAATTGGCAGAGCCATCCAAGCTCATGGAATATATGCTTAATTTTTCATTGTCGCTTTTTTATGACAGGCCCCTGCATCCAGGTCTGAAGCGCAATCATTCCATGGACAGGATGCCCGATGTGCCCCGCAGGGCCTTTCTCGTCATAAACGAACTCAATATGCCCAGCCCATTGGAAGAGTTTAAAAAGTCAGTTTACAGCTATTTTAAAAAACCCAGGCGCGTAGCTGGGCCTTCTGTGTACAATGCTTCGGCAGCCATCCCGTTGCATGATGGGACGTGGGTGGTGTTCACCGATTCTTCGCCTGGTTTCCCTCCCATGCCGGAATTTCCCATGGGGGCTGTGATAAGCATCGAATTGTTTTTTGTCCTCATAAGCTTCATTGCCTTCTATTGCTGCGTCAGACCGTTGCGCCGTCTTGCCCGTGCGGCTGAGCGTTTTGGAGGCGATATCCCGGGCACTCCCGACCTCGAAGAAACTGGTCCGGCAGAAGTCCGTGAAGCAGCCCATGCTTTTAACCGGATGCAGAAAAGCATCCGCGAGTTTCTTGATGAAAGAGAGCGGACGATAGCGGCTGTTTCCCACGATCTGAGGACGCCTCTTACGCGCATGCGCCTCCGTGTGGAACAGCTTGACGAAAGCAACCGTTCCCCGCTCCTCAAGGACATAGGCGAACTCCAGCAGCTTATGGATACGACCATAGACATCGCGAGGAGCAAGAACGAAGCTCAGGCCCCTGTGGACATCGCATCGCTCCTGGAAAGCCTTGTTGAAGACAGGCAGTATGTCGGCCATGACATACGGCTCTCTGACGCGCTGCAAGATCCCGAAAAGCTGTTTTCCATACCGCCGCTTTTGGCCCGGCCGTTGAGCATGAAGCGCTGCCTGTCGAATCTCATGGACAACGCGATACGCTATGGTGGTCATGTCATCGTCGATGTGAAGGACAGCCCGGAGATGCTGGAGGTCATCATCATGGATGACGGACCGGGGATCGATGAAGACCAACTGGAAAAAGTGTTTGAACCCTTCTTCCGCATGGAACCTTCGCGGAACCGCAGCACAGGCGGTACCGGGCTGGGTCTTTCCATCGCCCGCGGCATGGCGCGGCTCCATGGCGGTGATGTGGTGCTGGAGAACCGCCCTGAAGGTGGACTGGTCGCCAGAGCTTCGTTCAGGCGCTGAATTGCCCCAGGTCCTGTGGAACGGGTATCAGGATCTGCCTGGGCACGGAAGGCAGCCGCAGATCCTGGCCGGACGTGCAGCAAGAGGAAAAGCGCAGGGCAGTTGAAAATCCCTAAAGTTTTTGTTTAAGATAAGTGCACAGGATGCCCGCTCAAGGGAACACGATCCTTTTTAAATGGGGTATGCTTAGCTCCTCTCGTATTGAACATAATGATCCGCTAAGCCCTGCCGCCCTGCTTTGACAATAAGCTGCCTATGGCTGACTCGAACCCTTTGATCCCGATCATTCCATTGACCAAGACCGTATCCCCGCCGAGCTGTATCAGGCAGCTGGGAAGCCTGCGGATCCCAAGGGAGCGCGTCAAACGCCTATCGTCCAGGAAGGCTTCTTCTGCACTTCCGTCTTCAAGATGCTGACGAAAACGCGCGGCATCGATGCCTGATTCCTGTGCCACGGCGACCAGTTCGGTTTTCAGGGTCGTCTGCCGCCCTTCCAGGAGCGTTGCGCGGCGCAGGCGCAAGAGGAAGGGCTCCGCTTTGTCCGGCTCGCAAAGCTGCGCGGCCTTGAAGGCGATGTCCAGCGGATAGGAGGAACGGTGCTCTGTGTCAAACAGGTGGAAGCCGTCCATGTTCATGGGCAGTCCGCCCATGGGCTCCTCGCTTTTGTAGATGAGAGCCAGGCGCCTGTTGTATGCGGCCAGCCCCTCTTTTTCCGGCATGGCAAGTTCTTCCGGAGTCATGAAGTCGCTCACGTCGCGCACAAGCCCGGCCATCACATAGCGGAAGGCGATGCGTCCGGTATAGCGTTCCTTAAGGGACGCATACACGGGCTCGCACTCATAGGAAAGCCCCATCATGGGATCGGTGAACGTGGTGAGGATGATATCGTCCATGTTTCATCTCCACCGGTCGCCGTCGATGAACATGCCATTGACGGACCATGCCGTGATGTCTTCGAATGTTGCGAAGATGTTGCCGGCGGGGATGTCCAGCACCTCATGGAATGCCTCGGTCAGGTCCCTGGCAAAAACGTCAAAGCCGCGGTGGTCTTCATTTCCAAAGATGGAGACCTCGATGTAGGCGGTCTTCTGCTCTTTTCCCCTGAGGTAAAAGCGGCAGCCTTCTTCCATGCCGAGCAGGAGGTCGTCTCTGCATTTCCCCGGTATCGCTTCAATGGCTTTGCCCAGCCTTTCCTTGATAAGCTCTTCCTGTTCCCTGTTCACGGGCACATTGACCCTAGTCATGACGAACGGCATCCTGCGTCCTCCATTCCTGAAGCTGCGCGAGGATCTTCTCCGCGACTTCCTGCTGCTTCTGCTGGTACGTATGGCCGGTATGCTCGATGAAAATGAGCTTGTTCTGGCTTGCCGTGGGCATATGGTCGTTTATGTTCCGCAGGAATCCTGCCGGATCCCCCCTGGTGAAATTGTCGTAGGTGCCGATGAGCAGGGCACCCGTATGGGGGTGATCTGTGCGCATTGCGAAAAGTCGCCGTCGGGATCCGAGGATGCATTGTCCAGCAGACCGGAAAATGCCCAGTCCCATGCAGTATAGGCAATGCAGTCCACCCAGCCCATGAAGGGGAAAGGCAGCCGTTCTTCTCCTCGCCCGTTTTCCACCATGTGCCTGATCACATCCTTGTCCCATTTCTTCACGCCTGACATCATGTGATCCAGGTTCGCCGGACTGAGCAGGAAAAAGTGGCTGATGCGGCTTTCATGGTGGCGGGAAAGGTAGTAGATCACCTTGTTGGCGCCGAGGGAATGCCCTCCCAGGATGATGTTTTTGTAGCCCAGCTCCTGGGCAAGATCGAGATAGGACCCGATGTCATCGTCCGCATAGGAAAAGCGCTCGTTCCATGATCCTATGAGCTCTTCCCCGCCCGTCTTCATATTGACGGTGCGTATCTCCCCAAAGGCGTCGTTCGTCTGGGCGTAGATGAAGTCGAAGCCGCCGTTGTTCAGCGTTTCTCCAATGTTGTAATAAAAAGGGTTGGAGTAGAAATTGCCGTGGATGCCGGTGATGGCGATCATCACCGTGTCGGCATCCCTGCTGTTTTCATTGGAAAACAGGACCCCGGTGAGCAAGGGGCCCCTTTTCGTCGATATGTCCAGCCTTTTCATTTCCCAGCCTTCCTGAAAACGCATTTGTGCCAGCGGGAAGAGTAGCATTGGTTGCAGGAGACGCATCGGGATGCGGTCGCTTCTCCGCGCAGCATTTTTGCAGGCAGGTCGGGCTCACAGAGGAGCGGACGGGAAAGAGAGATCAGGGCGATGCCGGTGCTGTTCAGTATGTGCTCCATGGTTTCGAGGCTGCGCATGCCTCCGACAACGCAGACCGGAACGGC
>JAEEGL015394445.1_pt1 | contig 10196 bp, 10 predicted proteins | sample 9134231 | NCBI WGS metagenome assembly JAEEGL01 (sample SAMN16246548, study PRJNA631951) | gut metagenome | biome: gut microbiome; feature: rumen; material: fiber-attached | host: Bos | place: Iran: Karaj | collected 2018-10
AAAAAGCGTTGACAACTACCTTGTGGACTTCAGAAGGACACTTCGTACCGGTCTTAAGACCGACCCCGCCTTTGAAGGCTATGCGGAACCTTCGTTTTTAATCGACGCCGAATGTCCCAGATTCGGAAGTGGCGAAGGTAAAGGCATCTTTAACGAATCCGTTCGCGGTAAGGATTTATTTATCCTCGTGGATGTATGTAACTCAAGCATCACTTACAGCATGAACGGATACATCAATCACAAATCACCGGACGATCATTATCAGGATTTAAAAAGAATAATTCAGGCCGCTACCGGCAAGGCCAAAAGAATAAACGTCATCATGCCCTACCTCTACGAAGGCAGACAGCACAAAAGAAACGGACGCGAATCCCTCGACTGTGCTTATGCACTTGAAGAGCTTTACTCCATGGGTGTTGAGAACATTATTACCTTTGATGCCCATGACCCCAGAGTCCAGAATGCGGCTCCTCTTTCGGGCTTTGACAATTTCAGCGCTTATTATCAGTTCTTAAAAACCCTTCTTGAGGGTGAGGAAGACATGATAATCGACAAAGACCATACGGTTGTTATCTCCCCCGACGAAGGTGCTCTTGACAGAGCGGTTTATTTTGCAAGCGTACTCGGAGTTGATGCCGGAATGTTTTACAAGAGACGTGACTACAGCAAGATGGTCAACGGCAAGAACCCTATCGTTGCACATGAATTCCTGGGTGACAATATAGACGGCAAAGACGTTATCATCGTAGACGATATTATTTCATCGGGTGAAAGCATTCTTGATACCGCCAGACAGATTAAAGAGAAAAACGCCAAGAGAATCTTCCTCATGGCCACCTTCGGTCAGTTCACAAGCGGAATGGATGCTTTTGACAAAGCATATGAACAGTGTATCTTTGATAAGATTATCACCACCAACCTTATTTATACCAAGCCCGAAGTAAAGGCCAAATCCTACTACCTTGAGGCCGACGTAAGTAAGTTTATTGCTCAGATAATTGACTTTATGAATCATGATTTGTCCATCGGCAATGTAATAACTTCTACCGAAAAGATTCACGAAGTTTTGGACAGATACAATGAACGTCAGAAATTTGAATTAATGTAATAAGAAAGTGCCTTGGAATCATCCAAGGCACTTTAATTATTCTGCATCTTCGGTTTCAATTGCCGAACTTAAGGTAATGGTAACCTTAAAGAGGTCTCCGTCAAGATATATGTCAAACTCTCCGCCCTGAGCCTGAGTTAAGTTCTTGGCTATGGACAGTCCGAGGCCCGAGCCTTCGGTGCTTCTTGACACATCTCCTCTTATGAATCTTTCCGTGAGTTCATCCGCAGGAATGTTTAGCTGCTGATTGGAAATGTTCTTAAGAGAAAGAACCACTTTTTCAGTATTGCCTTCCGTTGTTTTAACAAGGTCAAGGTACACTCTCGTGCTGACCATGGCATATTTGTATACGTTGTTAAATATATTCTCAATAACACGCCACATATGTCTGGGGTCTACCATGGTATATGTGGGCTCCGACGGAACATTCATTACCAGTTCAAGATTCTTTTCAATGAATTTATCCTCAAACTCTCCCGCAGCCTGTTTTAAGAACTCCACAAAGTCTATCCTGATGGGGTCGATGGAAATATTGCCGGATGACACCTTTGAGGCCTCCAACAAATCAAAAGTAAGCTGCTTGAGTCGCTGAGACTTTTCATCAAGAATAGAAATGTATTTCTTAATCTTCTCATCTTCGATATTCTCACGCTTAAGAAGGTCCACGTAATTGATGATGGAAGTAAGAGGCGTCTTAATATCGTGTGAAACATTGGTAATAAGGTCTGCCTTCAGTTTCTCGTCTTTGGTGCTGATTTCAAGAGCTTTGCTTAAGCCAAGGCCTATATTGTTAACCTCTTCCGCCAGCTCTTTATTGGCTCCGTGCATTTTGGATACGTCAATCTTAAAGTCGTATTCACCGTTATTGATGCGTTTAACGCCTTCGTATATTATTTTTTTCTCGTAATTTCTGTTAAATATACCCGCTCCCACAGCAATGTCAAACACCAAAAGGATAAAGAATGACACAACTCTGTGAGAAGTAAAGAACATTACGCATACCCAGAAGCAGTTAAACAGCAAAAACAGAATATACGATATCCATGATCTTAAAGCAACCGAGGAGCTGTCACTTACAATTCCGAACCAGCCCTTTATTTTGTCTGTCTGACGGTTTACCTTGGGAAGAAGCAAAAGAAGGAGGCTTCCTTCCATCATATTGCCCGCAAATATTCTTCTGATAAAGGTATACATTACGGACAAAACAATATATAAATCAAGTAACAGCAAAAGTGATGCGGGAACCTCAAAATAGAGGCTCTCAACCGGTTCATCAAGCTTAAACAGAATCTGCCTCATAAGCCAGTTTTCCACAAGATAAAGCAAAAGCCCCAGTGCCGCAGACATAAGAATAAAGCTCTCTATCGGCATTCTTTCAATGGTGTTTAAAGAAGGTCTGGTTTCTTCTTTGGAAAACAGTCGTCTGTCAAGGCTGATAATAACTATAAACAAACCGATAAAGCACACAACAGCAAATCCGCCGAAGGATACGACAAAAGGCACCATCTGGGCAGATTTGGCAAAAGAAGCCCTGTTATATGAGAAAACGTCATTGTCCGCATTGCCTCTAAAAGAAGTATCAACTCCCACCCAGACATTGGTATCTCCTGAAAAAGCATATGCAAAATCTCTCTGCACCGCTTCTCTTATAATCTCATAAGCCTTGGTATCTTTATTGTTACCGAAAAACTCGCAGGAAGCATCTATGTAAATATTTCCGAATTTTGCCTTAAAACCTTCCCCGTAGCCTGCAAATGACTGATCGATAAACTTCTCATCTATGCCCTTATAAAAGGCACTGACGTTAGAATAGATTTTTTTGCTGCCGTTTTCGATTTTGCTGACGCAATACCTGAAAGCTGTGGTATTTTCGTCAAAGCTGTAGCTGTTTGAACGGTATTCGGTATAGTTGTAATAAAGATCGTCTACGGTCTTTTGTATGTTTTTAACCAATTCTGCATATTCTTTGGAATCCGACACAAATTCATTGGCAAACTTTCCGTCAACGGTCTTGTAATCATAGCCGGCATAGGTTGCTTTGTCTTTAAGAACTTCAAAAGATTCATAAACGGCTTTGGGATCATAATCCTCGTCGGTTTCCATGGATTCGGGGTCTATATTAAAGAATTTGCAATATTCTTCATAATTGTAAAATTCATAAGTACAAATGGAGCCGTCTGTGGCCATCATTTCGCCCCACTTTAAAATGTCTCCCAATCTGTACTCAACCTTGGGTCCCGTATATTTGTCCACAGTATTACGATGAGCATACTCTCCCACGTTTATAATAATATTGGGATCGTATTTGCCGTTTCTGGTAATCTGCTCGCTGATAGTGACATATCGTATCATGGCATCCACGTAACTGCGGAAATTGTCATTGTAGACATCGGAAATATAATAGTCACTGCTTAAATCGTAAAAAGAAATATTACGATTTTCCACATTACCGCGTTCAAACATCTTAACACGGGAATTCATGGTATAGACAAAAAAACAGAGCACAATAAAAGTCCCCAGAATACTCTGGAGAAGCACCAAAACGTTCCTTAAAACTTTCGAAGGCCTATCCTTTTTGGGAACAGCCTTCGTTTCGTTTTTCTTAAGCTTATAAACTTTTACCTTTTTGTTTCTGTTGGTCATAGTCTTTGATTAGTTTAACTTGTCTATTTTATATCCTACACCCCATACAACCTTTAAATATCTGGGTTCTCTGGGATTTATTTCTATCTTTTCACGAATGTGTCTGATATGAACGGCAACGGTATTGTCTGCGCCGATTGCCTGTTCATTCCAAATCTGCTCGTAAATCTGGTCGATTGAATACACACGTCCCTGATTTTTTACAAGCAAAAGAAGGATATTGTACTCAATAGGGGTAAGTTTAACCGGCTCGTCATCCACCGTAACTTCTTTGGTCTCGTCATTCATCACAAGACCGCCTACTGAGTAAATAGCCTGGGATTCCTGAGGCATATTGCCAAGTTTTGTATAACGGCGAAGCTGGGACTTAACTCTTGCCACAAGTTCAAGAGGATTGAAGGGCTTGGGAAGATAATCGTCCGCGCCTACATTTAAACCGAGAATCTTGTCCGGGTCCTCGTTTTTGGCGGAAAGTATAATAATCGGAATGCTTGAGGATTCTCTTATCTTCATGATTGCGTGAATACCGTCAAGACGAGGCATCATAACATCGATTATAAGAAGCTGTATATCTTCTTTTTTAAGGATTTCCAGTGCTTCGATGCCGTCATATGCTTTGAAAACATTATAATTCTCCTGCATGAGATAAATCTCAATCGCATCCACTATTTCGTGATCGTCATCGCATACCAAAATATTTACCATAACTTCCTCCGTTTAATATGATTTCACAATCAAATACAATTTTATCATATTCGCAATTTATTAATGCACAAAGTATAATTTATTAATGTTTGTTTAAAAAGCGTCAAATGCGTTCTTTATCCAGGTGATTTCGCTGTTAAGAACTCCTATGCAGTCGTATCTTACATAGGTATTGTCACTGTAATGATTGTTGTATAAATAAATCCTTGAGGCGGCGATTATCCGCCTTCTTTTGCCCGGAGTAACGGCTTCAAGGGGATTACCGTGTTCCGGATTTTTTCTGTATTTAACCTCGAAAAAAACTATATAATCGCCGTCGGAGCCTACTATATCTATCTCGCCTCTGTCGGTAGAATAATTTCTGTCAAGGATTTTGACACCGTTTTTTTCAAGGAATATAGTGACAAGGTCTTCTTTGTCAGTACCCACATTTCTTTTATTCATTATCTGTTCATTTTGCCTTTAAGTTTATCCATGGCATCCACGAATACGAGAATTTCTGCCACTACTTCATAAAGTTCGGGCGGAATGGCATCGCCGACTTCCAGTTTGGAAAGAGTTTTGGCAAGCTTCTCGTCCTGATGGACGGGAATATCGTTCTTTTTGGCCTCTTCAATGATTCTTTCCGCTATATGTCCGCCACCGGTGGCCACAACTCGGGGAGCTATGTCTTCGGGGTCGTACTCAAGGGCTATGGCCTGTTTGGGCTTTTCTTTTGATTTGAGTTTCTTGTCTTCTGCCATGTTATATTCTTGCGTCAAAAGAAGTCTTTGCTATAAGCACTTTGGATATGCTGTTTTCAAAAGCTTCTTCGATGGGTGTTTTGGTACGTTCTTTAATATGACTCTCGGCGGACAAAGAATATCCCTTGTCTGAGAGTCTTCTGGTAAGAAAATCCAGGTTTTTCTCAATAAAATCAAGGCTGGATTCGTCGGCCAATGTAAATTCGGTATTGACGTTAAAGCCTTTCATCTTAACATAAACATCTGTGGGACCCAGGTGATCCATGTCGAGGTGTAAAAAAGCACTTACTTCGTCACCTTCAATGCCCTTTTGAGAACGATTTCTGTAAACGTATAACTCTCCCGCCCTTGCGCCGGACTCGCCTCTGAAGGGAATCTGCACATAAGGGATGAAGTTGTTTAAAGCATTCATAAAATCAATGTTGTTATTGACAAGGGCTATCTTGGGCGCCGCGGGATTGTCCTTGGGAAGAACCTCCTCAAGGGCTCCTGAAATCTTGCGGGTTTCGGAATAAAGTCGTTCGTAGAGATCTTTTATTTTGGCTTTATCGGGCAGATCCTGTTCGCTGAGGGTAAGTGTATTGGTAAATACTTTATCAAAAACTTCTCTGAGACCGGCCTTTAACGCTTCAGGAAGCTTGTCGGTAAGTTCAGGCTTAAATGCCATATCCTGTGCTCGAATCGCAGGGTTTTGTTCCGCTTCGTTAAGTGCTGGCTTAAAGGGCACCGTTTCTGAGGCTTGCGCATCGGTGTTTGGTGTCTGCTTAAGAGGTAGGTGGCTGTCATTTGGTAATGATTCTTTAAACTTTGCCACAAAATCTTTTAAAGCCTCCGAGAGTTCAGGCATGGATGAATTGCTGTCTAAGGCTTCGGAAAACTTTGTAACGGTATCAAGACTGTTTAATATATTCTGAATATCCGTACCGTTCTCTCCGCCTTGCACAGTTCCTTCGTTTAAGAGCGAATCCGCAAGAGTCCCCGCTATTTCAGAGAGGTCTTCAAAGAACACGTTCTTCATGTTCAGATATGCCTCATACTGCTCAAGATTCTCTCCCGTGACGGGAATCTGCATTTTCTGAAGGTCAACTATATATTTAACCGGTGTTTCGGGATGCAGAGCCACATCTCTGTATGATTCCACAAGGCTTCTTTTGTCTATGGGATTGCCGTATTCCATATTGCGAACGGTAAGTTCCAAAGAACGATTGTTTAAGGGAAGTCCTGCGGCTTTAAGAGCGCTTTCCGCTGTTACGGAGGAGGATGTGTTGATATTTAAAGGACGTAATGACACCTCCGAATCGGAAAGTTTATTGACTTCAAATAAAATGGTGCTGCCTTTGTCGAGAATGACACCGTTCTCGGCTTTGGCATTGATGGTAACCCCCATGTCAAGGGTCTTGATGGTATAAGCTTCTTCCGTGGAAGAAAGAACTTTACCGAGCAGAGTTTCACCGTTAGAAAGGCCCTTTATAAGGTCTAAAAGGGCGCGTTCATTTTCTTCTTTTAACACGGATACATCGACGTTTGTTGAATTAACGTCGGCTATCTGACCGTTATTTAATAAAGAAAGCGGTATTCCCTGCATATGGGCCTCCGATGAGACTTAAGGCTAAATAAAATTACCGATAAAGCTGTCTCTGTGAATGGGTGTCTTGCCGTATTTCTTAAGGGCGGCTATGTGCTCGGCACTGCCGTAGCCTTTATTGGATTTAAAATTATATTCAGGATATATCTTGTCATATTCCACCATGAGCCTGTCTCTTGTAACCTTGGCCACAATGCTGGCTGCGGCGATGGAAATGCTCTTGGCATCACCCTTGATAATAGGCACCTGCTTAATCTTAACGTCAGGAATGGTAACTGCATCGTTAAGCAAAACCTTGGGCTTAACCTTTAAATTGGAAATGGCCTCGCGCATGGCTTCGTATGTAGCATTTAAAATGTTAATCTCGTCGATTCTCTGGGGGCTGTTAAAACCAAGTCCCACAGCGACAGCCTGCTCCATGATGATGTCATAGAGTTCTTCGCGTTTTTTCTCGGTAAGCTGCTTGGAATCGTTTAAATATAAAATGTCACAGTCTCTTTTCAAAATAACTGCGCCCGCAACAACGGGACCCGCCAACGGACCTCTTCCGACTTCATCTATTCCGCATACATAGCCCATGGCTTCATACTGTCTTTCATAGGTCTTAAGGCTTTCTGTACGGGCAATTTCTTTGTTAATGGCATCCAGTTTTTTACGGGCAGAAAGAACTATTTTTTTGACACCTTCACGCTCATCGCCTGCATATTGTCTGATAAGTGATTTAAGTTCCTGATAGTCTTCCGTTACAAATCTAAACTTAATATCCTTAATTGAATCCATAAATATCCGTAATTCCCCTTATGTTTTATTTTACGGGACCCATTTCGGCAAAGGGCCATATTCTGAATACGGCTCTTCCCACAATTTCTCGTCTGTATACCACTCCCACGCTGAAACGCGAGTCCTCGGAATCATTTCGGTTGTCTCCGAGAACATAATATTCTCCGTCTTTAAGAGTAACGCCTTCCAGCGCATTTCCGGGATTTTGAATTATTTCACGCCCGTACGATTCATGAAGTACTTCGTCATTAATGTAAATAACACCGTCTTTGTCGATTCTGACGGTCTCGCCGGGAAGGCCTATTACACGCTTTATATAAGTATTGCCCGAGTTGTTTCTGAAAGGAAAAATAACGATATCAAAACGCTCGGGTTCGTGGAATCTGTAGCTTATCTTGTCAATGATAAGGTTATTGCCGTCTTCGAGGGTAGGCATCATGGACGGACCTATTACAACGGTTCTTTGGCCCACAAATTTAATGATTAAAAAGCTTAAAATTATTACACAAAGAAAAAACAAACTGTTGCTGAGAATATCTTTTAATTTTTTGTTCATGGCTTCTCCAATGTTATTTTCCCAATTTTTCCGCTTCTGAAATCATCTAAGATTACTCCTGCGGTTTTAAAGTAATCCGTCTCACCGCCTTGCTTGAGGCAGCCGCGCTTACGCGCGATGTGATCCATCATAAGAGACTGTGGTGTAGAAAAGGTCTCTTCGTCTTTTTCCTCGAAAATATCCTCGGTAATATTATAACGCTCTTTTAATAAATTGTGGTAATTATCTTTTAAATAAAGCAATAAATCTCCCGCAAGCTCTTCGGTAACCAAAATTTCGTCATTGATGGAGCCAAGATATGCAAGTCTGCGTCCCACTTCCTGATCTTCAAACTTGGGCCAAAGAATACCGGGTGTGTCAAGAAGCTGAAGTTCGGGATTGACTTTAATCCACTGTTCGCCTTTTGTTACGCCGGGTTTATTGCCGGTTTTTGCCATGTTTTTGCCGCAAAAAGCATTGATAAAAGTGGATTTGCCAACGTTTGGTATGCCTGCCACCATGGCCCTTATGGGCTGGTTTTTGATACCTCTTTTAAGGTTTCTTTCTATACGCTTTTCACAGGCTTTTTTAACCGCAGGCATAACGTTTCTTAAACCTTCTTTGTTTTTGGAATTGATAAAGACGGTTTCTATGCCTTTTTTTGCAAAATAATCGCGCCACTTGTCGCTAATAGATTTATCGGCTAAATCTGCCTTATTCATAATAATAAGACGGTCCTTGCCGGCTGCCATTTTGTCGATATCGGGATTACGGCTTGAAAGAGGGGCTCTTGCATCCAAAATTTCGATTACAAGGTCTATTAATTTCATGCCGGATTCCATGGATTTGCGGGCTTTGTTCATGTGGCCCGGGTACCAGTTTATGATAGGTTTGTTATTATCGTTCATATTTTTTCCTTTATTTGACTATTCCCATATATTCCAGTTTGTCGGAGAGTTTAAACCAGACTTTGCCGATGATATAACTGTCCTTAACTATGCCGATGTTACCGGACCTTGAGTCTTCGCTAAAGTTTCTGTTGTCACCGAGAACAAAGTATTCACCTTCAGCTAAATGAAGCTCGGACTCGGCAATACCCGGTTCTGCTATTTTATCGTAGGATTCATCCTCTTGCAGTTCTTCGTCATTAATGAAAATTCGACCGTTTTTGATAACAAGAGTATCTCCGGGAACTCCTATGACTCTCTTGACATAGTAGTGGGAGTTCTCGTTGCCGTTGGGCTGAAAAGCAATAACATCGCCGAATTTGGGCTCCGATATCTGATAAACAAGTCGGTTAATAAGAATCTTTTGACCCGCATAGAGGTGAGGCTCCATGGAATTACCCACAACGTTGGTACGAAGTCCGAATACGTATACCAGTACCACAGCGGTAACGGCCGAAATGCCTATCCAGAATAACCAGGAAAAGATTTCTTTTAGCACTACCGAGCTGATTTTTTTTCTTCTTTTGTGATTAAAATCAAGTCCTTTTCTTCTTCTCATAACGTATAGATTATATCAGAAATGTGAGCATAGAAAAAGGGTAACCGCCTTAAGATTCTCTTTAAAGGCGCTAAAGAAAAAAAGCAGTGCTTATACAGCACTGCTTTTTAAAATCATTATTATTTAACAACTTCCTTAACCTTAGCAGCTTTACCAACGCGCTTTCTTAAGTAGTTAAGTTTAGCTCTTCTTACTTTACCCTTACGAACAACTTCAATCTTGTCAACGTTGGGGCTGTGTAAAGGCCATGTCTTCTCAACGCCTACGCCGTTAGAAATCTTTCTTACAGTAAAGGTTTCACGAGCACTGCCGCCCTGTCTCTTTAAAACGGTACCTTCAAATACCTGAATACGTGTCTTCTCGCCTTCCTTGATCTTAGCGTATACTCTAACGGTATCGCCTACGGAAAACTCGTCAACGGATTCCTTTAACTGAGCAGCTTCGATGTTCTTAATAATGTCGTTCATTTTGTTCCTCCTTATATAGCAGATGTTCTTAATACACTTCGTAACAGAGGACCATCCGTACTGACAACGTTCGTATTTTATCACAATGTTTCTTCATTTGCAAGCGGTTTTTGCGTGGATTTTC
>JAEEGL015487044.1_pt1 | contig 10196 bp, 9 predicted proteins | sample 9134231 | NCBI WGS metagenome assembly JAEEGL01 (sample SAMN16246548, study PRJNA631951) | gut metagenome | biome: gut microbiome; feature: rumen; material: fiber-attached | host: Bos | place: Iran: Karaj | collected 2018-10
ATTTTTTTATTCGTAAAAAATGGAAAAAAATAAAGGAGTAAATATAAGAACAACTTTTAATGTTTTATCAAATGGATTGAATTTTAAATTAAAACAAAAACAGTTTGTTGAGAAGGAAAAAGAAGAAAAAAAAATTGAAGAAAAAAATACAATTGAATCTTTTCCTAATTGTATTAATGAAAAAAAACAAATTAAATTACTTCAAAAAAAAATATCAGAAATAACTAAATTAAATGATATTACAGAAGAAAAAAAAGAAAAAAAATAAAAGAACTAAAAGAAACAATAGAAACATTAAAAAATAATTTATATCAAAAATTAAATTTAACAACATCATCATATGATGAAATAAATCCTTTAGTATCTTTTAAAGAAATACAAAAAGAATGTAAATTGAGATTAATTTTTCCAGAAATAGTTGAAAAAAAATATAAATATAAAAATCCTTCACCAATTCAAAGTATAGTTATTCCTTTATTAATAAAAAAAAAGAATATTATTGCTTCAAGTGAAACTGGTTCAGGAAAAACTTTTTCATACTTAATTCCAATTGTTCATAATTCATTTTTAAATAAATTAAAAGAAAAACCAAATAAAGTTTTAATAATTTTACCTACAAAAGAATTAGCAAAACAAATTTTTAATAATGTAATTTTATTTTCTAAATATTATTGTAAAGGGAGTAAAGATGAAATAAAAGTGAAATATGTAAATAAAGGAATGATAATAAGTATAGAAAAAGATTATAATAAATTTTTAATTAACAATGATATTTTTATTGCAACTCCAAAAAATATTTTAAATTTAATAAATATTTGTAATGAAAATTTAATAGATAAATTAACATATATTATTTTAGATGAGGCTGATAAATTTTTTGATAATGGTTTTATAGAATTAATAGATGAAATATTAAATAAAGTTTCAAATAAAAAAAATATAACAAAAGCTTTTTTTAGTGCAACAGTATTAGATAATATAGGTGAAATTATTACAACTCATATTTTTGATTCATTAAAAATTTCAATTGGGAAAAATAATATTCCAGCAAGACATATAAATCAAGAATTTATTTATTGTACAAATGAAGAAGGAAAATTAATTGGAATTCGAAATTTATTTCATGAAAAAATAGAATTTCCAATTTTAATTTTTGTAGAAGGAATAAATAAATTAAAATCAATATATGAAAATATTAAATTTGAAATACCAAAAATTTCATTTATTCATAGTAAAATGAGTAAAAAAGAAAGAGAAAATCAAATAGAAAAATTTAGAGAAGGAGAAACTTGGATTTTATTATGTTCTGATTTATTATCAAGAGGAATTGATTTTAAAAATGTTAAAACTGTTATTAATTTTGATTGTCCATATAAACCTGTTAATTATATTCATAGAATTGGAAGAACTGGTCGTGCTGGGAAACAAGGAAGAGCTATTACTTTCATTATTGATAATGATGTTGAAAAATTAAAAAATATTTCTAAAATGATTAATAATATGATTGAAAATAATTATAAAAATGGTTTTGAAAATGATGTTAAATGTCCAAAATGGTTAATTAATTTAAGTAAAGTTGAAAAATAATTTTTCAATAAAAAATAAATAAATTTAAATTTATTAAATATTATTATAAAATGTTTTTTATAAAAAATTTTTTCACGTAAAAATTTATAATATATTATAAAAAATATTATACTACATTAATATATTAGATATTATATTTTTATTTTTCTTTTTTATTTAAATCATTCAATATTTTATTAGTCAAATATTTTATCTTTTCACTTTTTTTTATTTTTTTTGTTTTTTTTTAAATAAAATAAAATTTTATTTCAAATTTAGTAATATATAAAAAATAAATTTATTACTTTATTCAATTTGATTTAAATTTGCATCACTTAATTCTTTTCTTATTTTTTTAAATTCTTTTGGATGTTCATTTACTAATTGCTTAATTTTTTCTTTTCCTTTTTTACTTTTAATAAAAGTATCATAATCAATTTGTTCTCCTCTTATTTTTTCTTTATTATAATATTTTTCATAAATAGCTTTTTTAGATAATTCCAAAGATCTTCTTATAGGTTCTCTTTTAGCTCTTATTTCTTTTTTTTTTAAAAATTTTAAACTTTGACATTTATGAGTTCTACTCATATGACCACCTAATCCTTGAGGAGAAGAAAATTTACAATTACAATAACTACAATCATAATATTTAATTTCAGAATTAGAATTTGAATTTGTATTTATAAAAGAAGAATTTTTTATTGGTGTAAATTCTTTTAAATTATTTTTTGAAATTGTCTCATTTTTAAATTTTAATAATTGATTTTGAGAAATTGAATAATTTTGTGTATTTTTTATTTTTGACAAAATTTCTTGAGAATTAAAATTTATAATTGGAATTGAAGAAATTAACTTTTGAATATCACTTGGAAAATAAATTTGATTTTTTTCTAATTTATTTTTTTGATTTGAAATATAATTTAATGCATTATAAATTGAATCTTTATAAATTTTACAAGGTTCTTCTCCAAATGATAAAAATTTTCCATTTTGATTTTCATTTTCAAAAATATTTTTGCTTTCTAAAATTATATTTATATTTGATGTTATATGAATACTATCATCTATATTATCATTAAAAGATGAAAATAAATATTCATAATTATTAATTTGTATTCTTTTTGTTTCAGGTTCATTAATATCAATTTCTTGTAAAATAATTTTTATTTGTTTTTTTCTTTGATTTTCACTCTGGATCTTTTTAATTTTCTTAAATTTCCTTTTAATACCAAGAAACTCTTTTTGAATATTATTTGAATTATTTACATTTTCTTTAATATTTTCAATTTCATCTTTATTATTCTCTATTTTATCTGAAGAAATATCTAAATTATCACTGTTTTTATTTTCACTGAAAGAATTAAAATTATTATCTTTAAAATCACTTAATCTATTCTTTTCGAAATTATTTATACTTTCATTTTTATTTTTAGTGAATGATTTAATAATATAATCCAATCTACTTTCAAATTCTTTGATTGATATTATATTTTTATCTGCATTTTCATTAATTTTACTTTGTTTACTCATTTTCTTAAAAAAATAAATTATTATAAAATTTTTTTTTTTTACTAAATCAAAATAAAAAAAAAATAATTAAATAAATAAATAATATAAAATAATATATAATAAAATAATATATATTAAAATGAATTATTTGGAAGAAGTACTAAATCTTTACATAATTTTGAATAAATATTAACTTTTTTTAATGTTTCATAAATTTTATTCAAATTATCCTCACTTAAATTAAATTCATGTTTAATTTCTTCCATTAAAGAATCAATTGTATCTTTTAATAAATTATAAATAAATTGAATTTCAGAAACTTTTCCTTCTTCACTTATTAAAAATTTCAAATGTACATTATAATTTTCATCAACAATTTTAAATTCTTCATCATCATGATCACTAAATAATAATTTATCACTATCATCTTCTTTAGCAATTAAATTTTCATATTCTTTCAATTCAATTGTTTCATTATTTTTAATATTATTATTATAACTATTATTATTTCCTAAATCATTTTTATTATAATTTTGATTAAAAGTAGTAACATTATTATTACTAATATTTTTTTTATTATATGACCCTATTTCATATTTTAAAAAATTATTACTATTTTCATCATAAATTACTCTTTGTTCATAATCATAATTATTATTCTCATTTATAATTTTTCCTTCTTCATTATATGGATCTTCCTTAAAATCTTTATAAACTAAAAAATGTTTAAAATTCAAATTATCATCATTATTTTTTCTTATTTTCTTTTTTGTCATTAATGTTTTAACTTTAATTATTTTAAAATCTTCTTTAGTAACTTTCAAAAAAGGATCTTGTAATAAACTTTCAATATCATATCTTTCATTAGGATTATATGCTAATAATTTTAATAAAAATTTTTTAACTTCTTCATTCATAATTCTATAATATGCTTTTGGTAATTCTCCTTTTAATATTTTATTCTTAATTTCTTTATCATTATGACATTCACTATAAGGAATTTCTAAAGTAATAATTTCAATAATCATCATTCCCAAAGAATAAATATCACTTTTTTCATTTAAATTTTTACTCTCTGATATTAATTCAGGACTCATATAATTAGGAGAAAACATTTCAAAAGGTTTTTCCCCAAAACATTCATAAAAAACATTACTTGATACAAATATATCTTTTATTGCTAAAATTCCTAATGTTACATTAAATAATATTCTTCCACAATTTAAATCATAAAAAATTAATTTTGATTTATGTAAATAATCCAAAGACTTTAATAAAGTAACAATCCAACCTTTAATAACTTTTAATTTTTGTTTATCTATTTTAGTTAAATATTGTCTTAAAGTTCCCATACCAAATAAATCAGTAATAAACACAATAACTTTTTGATCTTCTCTTAACCAAACATCAGTTATTGTATTTAAAGAATTTTCTTTTGAAATTATTTTTAATCTTTTTATTTCATTATATAATTTTTCTGTTTTTAAATCATCAATTGAAGAAACATCAATTTCATGCCAAAAAATTTCACTTCCTCTATCATTATCTATTCCTGAATATGCAATATGATATTTTTCTTTATATGAAATATTTGAACTTCTTGAATATTTACTTCCATTTGGAGAATTTTCAATATATTGAAGTGAACCTTTTTTTATTTTTTTTGGTAATTGATAATCTTCTTCACTTAATCTACTATAATCTCTACTTATTTCTAGTGATGAATTTCCACTATATAATGTTAATGTGTCATTATAATTATTATTTGTTTCTGAATTTTTTGATAATTCATCATTTGTTTTTGTTTTTGCTGATTTTTCATATTCTATTTGTAAATTGGAATTTATTGAGTTTGAATTTTGATTTTTTTCTGATATGATTTTATTTATGTTTAAATTTGTTGATGACATTTTTTTTTTTTTTTAAATTTTAGATAAAAAATATATATTTTTTTTTATTTTTTTCCTATTATTATTCAAATAATAATTATATTATAATTTTTTTTTTTGATTTACATCAATTCAAAGTATTTATATTCAATAAAATTAATTATTTTCACATGATTTATTGTAAAAAATTAAAAACGTAATAAATAAAAATGGAAGTTTTTAAATTAATAGGACATGAAAATATTGAAAAAATGGCTTATCGAAAAATGTCTCGAATGAATTATTCCAATATAATTTCTTTAATTTCATTATATAAAGAAATGAAAATCATAGATTCCAAAAATCCTCTTTATAAATATGTTTGTTATTATACTCCATATACTCCAAATTTCAATAAAAAAAAAGAAGATAAAAATTATTTGAATGAAAATCAATATTATTCCTCAATTACAGATACTATGAAATTACTTAAAAAAATAAAAGAAAGAACTCATAATTGTACTCAAATAATGGAAAAACCGATTAATTTTAATTCAAAAAAGAATAAAAATTTACAAAGATATAATAATATAATAAAAAGATTACATTTTTTAGAACAGGAGAAATTATCTATTATAATTCAAAAACATGTTAGATCTTATTTAAAAAGAATAGCTATAATTAAAGCAATTAATAAAATTATTATAGGAAAATTTATGAAAAATATTATTAAAATTCAAAGAGCATTTAAAAGAATTTATTTAAAAAGAGAATTTAAGATAAATTATTTTATTAATTTAATTTGTGAAGAAAGAAAAAATAATATTTTTAAAATTCAAAAACTCTTTAAATCATATTATATTAAAGTTAACAAGAAAAAAAAATTGATTATAAAAGGAATTTTAGATAATAGAATAAAAAATATAATATTTATTCAATCAATTTATAGAGCCCATAAAATTAGAGAAAAAATAAACAAATTAATAGAATATAGAAAAAATAATTATATTTTAACTTTCCCATATAAAGCAAAAAACGTTGAAATTAGAATACTACAAAATCAAAATAAAATAAAATTCTTCCAAACATATAACTTGGAAAAATGTCCAATCCAAAATATTTTCAAATTATATATTAATTTTTCAGAATTAAATCCTGGAAATTATTATTGTCAATTTTTAGTTGATAATAAATTATTTATTGATCCAAGATTTCCATATTTCGAAGCCAAAGATGGTCAAACTTTTAATCAAATTGAATTTTTAAGAGGAAAAATTATAGAAGGAGATAATGAATATAATTGCCATAAAAATATTAATATCCCTGAAATTAAAAGAAATAATATGGAATATATTCAAAGAAACAATGAGAATAAAAAAAATAATTATAATAATAAAATCAATCATTCTACTTATATTAAACAAAATAATCCTATCAATAATAATAATAATAATTATAATAATAATAATACTAAAAAATTTTATGAAACATATAATATTGATTATAATTCATATACTTTTAATACATTAAAATCAGATTTAGGAAATCAAAAAAGTTCAAATTATGAAAATTATTATAATTCTGGAAATAAAAATATTGCTCCTTTTACTAATAATACTTCTGATAATAGTAATAATAATTCAAGAAAACAATCGACTGAAGATGATTATTATACTTCTTTAAAAAAAAATTTAGAAGGAATAGTATTCGAATATGTAGATTAAAATTTTGCGTTGGTTATTTTATTAAGTAATTATAAATGTTGTTTATATTATATATTTTGAGTAATTAATTACATTTGAAAAAAAATATAAATTTTAAAAAATATATAAAATAAATATGTAATTTATAAAAGAAATATGAGTTAGTTTTATATATAAAAACTTTAAATAAATTTTTTATGATTATTTATTGATGCATAATTTAAAATTATCAATATTTTAAATAAATTTATACCATAATAAATAATATATTTTGGAAAACTTATTTTTATTTATTCATCATCATCCCATTCGGCATTTCCTTCATTAGCAAAATCTTTTCTTATATCATATACAAAATTTTTATCTCCCACTTTTATATAATTTTTATCATAAAATTTATCCATATGTTTTTTTCTTAAATTCAATTCTTCAGTTGATAATACATTAAGATTTTCATTAGTATCAATATCATATTCTAAAACTTTTTTCTCTTTTTTTTGTTCATTTTCTTCTTGAATTTTTTTTTCTTTTTCTTCATTCATTAAAATAATTTTTTCTCTTAATTTCTCAACTAATTGAATAATAAGTGCTTTATTTATTCTTTCATGATTAAGATAACTATTATGATTTTTATAAATATCATCTATTATTTCAGAAATTTTTGCATTATCAAAAAATTTTTGTAATCTAATTTTATGATGATAAAGTTTTCCTGAAGAAGGTTTTTGATATTCTAAAATAATTTGAGGAGGATTATAACTTAATCCAAATCTTTGTGGCTCATAATCTGAAAGATTTACTGAAATTTTATTTTTTTCATTTACTTTCATATTTTATTTTTATGTAAATAAAAGAAAAAAAAATTGTTTTCAATATAGTTTTCATATAAAAATGACTTGATTTTATTTATTTATTAAATTAATCCAATCATAAAATTTTTTTAAATTAAAATAAAATTTAAAAATGTTATTTAAGTAATTTTTTTTTTTTTTCTAAATCAATCATAATTTTTAATCATAATTAGCAAAAAATATCCAATTAAATTTCAATATTTATATTTTAAAAATATTAATATTGATTTTTTTTTAAAATTTTATAATGGTAAAGAGAGCTAGTAAAAAAAAAACAAATAAAAAAACAAAAAATGAAGATGAAAAAAAACCTGTTTTAAAAGCTTCTAGGAAGGTAATTTTAAAATCAATTCCTCCTCCTGTTGTAGAAAATCCTTCTGAAAAGAAAAAAGTAAATAAGGAAAAAAAAGTAAAAAAAGAAACCAAAAAAAAGGTTAGAAAATCATCAAAAAAAAATCAAAAAAGTACTCTTAAAGCAAAATCAAAGAGAAAAACAAAAAAAAATAAATAAATATTTTTGTTTTGATAATTTAAAAAAATGAAAAAAATTTATAATTTAATTTTAAAATTGATTTAAATATTCTACATTTTTTATAAAAATATAATTTTGAATTTTTATTTCATATTTTGTTCGTATATAAAAATTTTAATATTAATATATTGTTACAAAAAAAATTTTAAAAAATTTATGAAATAAAATTGCATAAAATAATATTTCAAAATAATAAAGAGCATTTTTTTTAAATAAAAAATAAAATTATTTCATTTTATCAATAAAAGGTAAAATTTCATTTTTAAAAATATTCTTTTCAATAATCCTATAATGTGGTTCATACTCATCATCAAATCTTTTACTATGACTCATTTGATATTCACCTTTTTTTAAAAGTTCACTAATATCATTATCATCTTCTTCAAAATTATATAAAGTTTTATCTAAATGTAAATCATTAATAATAACATTTCTAATAATTTCCCATTCTTTAATCCATTCTTCAATTGGAATTGGTTTAATACTATTAACACTTTTAATAAATGCATTAAAATAATTTTGATAAGGAATTAGATTTTCATGTAAAATTCTTAAATTTACTCTGAGTAAATTACCTAAATAACCACAACTTTCATAATATGGATTTTTAAAAGTTTTTGCAGTTTCTAATTCATGTTTAAGATATTCATCTGCTGATGATATATTTTTTATTAAATGACCTGGACCAAATCTATCTTGGAAAAATGATTTATAAAGATCTCGAAGTTGAGATTTTGGATATGTTATTAATTGATTTTTTATTGATTTGATTATTAATTGTTTTATATCTTTGGATTTGGAAAGTGATATTAATGATAATATTAATATTATACCTATTTGATTCAATTTCATTTTTTTTGTAATATTTTTTTTTGTTTATATATAGGAAGTTTATTTTATTTTTTTATTAAAATTTTAACTTTTTATTTTAATATTTTTTTAATTAAAATCAAAATTAATAAACTTTTAATTTATAAATTATTAATCTAATAATTTAAATCTTAATAATGAAATCTTATTTACTTTTTTCTTTTATTATCGTAATATATTCAAAATTACCAAATAGAACACCAACACAAAAAGAAATAGAAGCGATGAAAGATTTTTATTACTTATTAGGAAACTTTACAAATACATCAACACCAGAAGAAATTAAAAATGTTGTATATAGAAATATTAATTATAAATTAATTACAATTGATACTGCAACAGAAATAAATATTGATAATATAATAAAAGATAATAATCTTCCAATAATAATGAAAGGATTTATTTCTGAAATTATAAAAGAAAATGATATGGATGAAGTTTATGAAAGATTTTATGGATTAAAAGATTCTTTAGGATTAGTAGAAACTACTCAAGAATATGCAATACATTTACAAACTAATTATGAAGGAGATTTTAAAATTATTTATATTATGTATAGTGAATCAAAAATTGGTATTGAACCTAAAATTGAAAAAATAGAAAAAAGTATTTGTAATAAGGGATTTCTTATTGAAAATTGTAAAACAATTAATATTTATAAATTTGTTAGTTTGCTTAATGATAAAGATGGTAAAAAAATTATAGCACCTACTCAATATTATAATCAAAAAATGATGATGAGTAAATTAAAGGAGATTTATGGATTTTAAGATTAATTTTATTTATATCTTTTTATAATTTGATAAGATAATCTTAAGATTTTTTTGGTTTTTTGCTTTATTCAAATATTCAATTTAAAAAACTATAAAATTTAATAATATTTTATTTATATTTTTAAAAGAAAATATACTTTTATAAATATTTTGGTTTTAAAAAGAAATAATTATATTTGAATTTAAATATTATATTATGTGAAAGAATTATTTTATTAAAAATAGTAAAACCTTGAATTGAGTCAATTAATTCATTTCCATTTTTTTCTATTTTGAAATTAATTAAATCAATATTAAAACTTAAAAAAGATTAAAATATTAAAAGGGAACTTTCTCCTTTATAACTTTTATATCATATTCATATTCTTTGATAAAAAAATTTTTTTTGACTTCATTATTAATAATTTTATGTGAAATAATATTTATAAAATAAAATATTTTAATTGAATTTATATTATTCAAAATTTAAAAATAATTCTCCATTTAAACTTTTAAAACATTGAAGAATATTTCAAATTTAATTG
>JAEEGL016105478.1_pt1 | contig 10196 bp, 9 predicted proteins | sample 9134231 | NCBI WGS metagenome assembly JAEEGL01 (sample SAMN16246548, study PRJNA631951) | gut metagenome | biome: gut microbiome; feature: rumen; material: fiber-attached | host: Bos | place: Iran: Karaj | collected 2018-10
GCGACGAACAGAAAGGCGGCGAGATACAGAGCGATGCCGATAAGAAGGCTCTTGTTTTCGGGAAAGGGGTTGATATCGTTCCAGAACTGGACGAAGTATCCGCTCAGCAGAGCGTCAAAAATCGTACCGAAGCCGATATGCTCGCGGAGTATCAGGTCGGTTATGAGTATGAGGACGGAGATTATGGTCATCGTGGCGCCGTAATTGAGGGGAGTTTGCCCGGCTATGCCCATGCCGAGGCATTCCCAGGACGCGAGACCGATGTTCGCGTATATCATGAGATGGACTCCGAAGGAATAAACTATCAGCCCCGCAATGACGCGGAGCCATTCCGAAACGATGCGCTTTCTTTCCATAATCTTCGATCGCCCGCATTTCCCGAAGTATTCTTCCGATCATAATTGTATATAGGTCCGCCAAGGCTGTCAAGACGGCGCGGAGATATACTTTTATATATACTTTTTTACCCTTTTGTGCTATAATTCAGTCAGAATGAACAAACCCCGAAAAAGGAGAAAAGGAAAATGAAAAAAGAGCAGACGGCGGCAGGAGGACTGCGCCTCAATCACAAGCGCACCTTCCTCATCGGCTTCGCGTTTTTCGGCATCCTGCTTTTGTGGCAGGTATACGATTCCTGGTGCCCGACCTTTCTGACCGACATCTTCGCAAGACAGATGTATGACCTCACCTCGGCTCAGCTCAAGGCGTCCGACCCCTCCAAGATACTCAACGTGCAGTGGATAGTCGGAATTATAATGGCGTGCGACAACCTTGCCGCCCTTATCCTGCTGCCGATATTCGGTTCCCTTTCGGACAGGACGAAGACCCCGATCGGCAAGCGTATGCCGTATATACTGACGGGCACGCTGGTCGCCGCCGTAGCCTTCCCCTTCATCCCGCTTTTCTTCCATAACAACAACGTCGCCGGCATGGTCATCATGATGGGCATAGTGCTCATATTCATGATGATGTACCGCAACCCGGCGGTCGCTCTGATGCCCGACATCACGCCCAAGCCCCTGCGCGCGAGAGCGAACGGCATAATAAATATCATGGGATACTTAGGCGGCGCATTCGCGACCGTGCTCGGCATCTTCTTAAAGCTTTCCGACTACATCAACGTCGCAGACTCGGCGAGAAAGCTCTGGATAATCGAGATACCCTTCATCGTCGCGTCTGTCCTCATGGTCATTTCCGCCTTCGTGCTCTTTGCTACGATAAAGGAGAACAAGGTCGCCGAAGAGATGCGTGAGGAGATGGAGCTCGGCGAGAAGCTCGCCGCCATAGAAAATCCGATCGACGACAACGCGCCGATGTCCAAGGCGAACAAGCGCATGCTGCTCGCCATACTCGCCGCCGAGTTTCTGTGGTTCATGGCGGACAATTCGATCGGCACATACATAGGCAACTACGTCATCTATTATCTCAACTCGGCTTCGAGCTCGACCATGCTGCTGACGATCATCGGCGGCGTCGCGAGCGTTGCGGGCTTTGCGACGGCGGGCAGCATCGCAGACAGGATAGGCCGCAAATACACGGTGTCCATAGGTCTTGCGCTGACGGCGGTCGCGGTGGCGTTCATGTGTCTTGTCGCCCCGACGGGCAAGGTAGTCGGAGCCAACGGAGAGTTCTCCTTCCCGGCGGCGCTCTTCGCCGTGTGGGCGGTCAAGGGCTTCGGCATGTCGATGGTGCACATATGCTCCTTCCCGATGGTCGTCGAGCTCTGCTCCAATAAGAATATAGGCAAGTTCACGGGATATTATTACGCGGCGAGCATGTCGGCGCAGACGATAACCCCGGTGCTTCTGGGCCTCGTCTTCAATATGACGCTCGCGTGGCGCGCCCTTCCCGTTTACGCGTGCATACTCTTTGCCCTCAGCTTCACGGTCTTCTACGTCTTCGTAAAGAACATAAAGGCGAAGAAGCTCGGCAACGTCCGCGGGCTCGAAGCCCTCGACAACGACTGACGGGCGGCGGTACATGATCGCGGTTTTGATCGTCATAGTCTGTGCGGCGCTTCTGCTCCTCTTTCTCGTCGCGCCATATCCCGCGGGGAAGAAGAACAAAGCCCTCTTTTACGGCAGGAGCTTTGCCCACCGCGGGCTCCATTCCGAGGATAAAAGCGTGCCCGAAAACTCCCTCGCCGCATTCGCGAGGGCGGCGGAGCGCGGATACGGCGTCGAGCTCGACGTTCAGCTCTCAAAGGACGGAGAGGTCGTCGTCTTCCACGACGACGATTTGAAACGGGTCTGCGGAGTCGAAAAAAGGGTCGACGAGCTCGATCTTTCGGAGCTTAAAAAGCTCTCTCTCTGCGGCACGGAACAGAGCATACCCCTCTTTTCGGAGGTGCTCCCGGTCATAAAAGACGTGCCGGTCATAGTCGAGCTCAAAAACGGCAGGCGCAACCGCGAGCTCTGCGAAAAGACCCTCGCTCTGCTGAACGCTCACGGCGGAGAATACTGCATAGAGAGCTTCAATCCCTTCATCGTCGCCTATTTCCGTTTTCACGCGCCCCATATCTTCCGCGGACAGTTATCGCAGAGGGCGGAGGACTTCAAAAAGGGCGGCATGAACGGAGCGGAGAGCTTTATTTTGGGAAATCTGCTTTTTAACTTTGCCGCAAGGCCGCAGTTCATCGCCTACCGCATAGGCAAAAGACCCTTTGCAGCAAAGCTCGCAAGAGCGCTCGGAGCCCTGCTCTTCGGTTGGACGCCGAAGGATCCTTCCGCCGAGAAGGACAACGACGCGGTCATATTCGAGCATTACTCGCCGGAGATAAGGTTCAAATAAAATAAGGCAAATAAAAAAGACGCCGCGGGGCGTCTTTTTTGTTGTGCGCTTTTATCTGCCGAGGCGGATCTTGCGTCTTTCGATCGCCGCGGCGTATTCCTCCTTTTCCTCCTCGGTCTCGGGGACGAAGGAGGGGACGATTATGGGACGGTCGTTTTCGTCGAGGGCGACGAAGACGATGTAGGCGCGGTTGGTAAGGTCGCGCTCTCCGTCGAGCTTTTCGACAAAGGTGTCGACGCGCACCTCGAGCGAGGTGCGTCCGGTCCAGGTGACGAACGCCTCCTGAACGACGGTGTCGCCCAAAAAAGCGGGCTTCAAAAAGTTGAGGTTGTCAACGCATACGGTGGTGACGGCGCTCTTTGTATATCTCTGCGCCGCGACCGCGCCGATGACGTCTATCCAGGACATGAGCTGTCCGCCGAAGAGACGGGGCTTGGCGTATCCGTTGCAGTGTGGCGCCAGGACGACCTGGACGCTCGTCGTTTTTTCTCTCATTTTTTCCTCCGAAGCAGCGTAAGTCTTTATTTCTTTCTGGTCAGCTCGACCGTCTGGGTGACGCCAGACATCGACGTGTCGCCGGTGAGGGTCAGCACGTCGCCCTTGACCTTATACGTATATTCGTAATTCGTGGTCGTGCCGAGGAAGGTGACGCTTATTGTGAGCTTGCTTCCCTTGACCTCGTAGGTGCCGCTGTAGTTGAGGATGCTTGAAAGGGAGACGGTCACGGTGCCGTCTTTCTTGAAATCGTATGAAAGATAGCCGCCCGGATAGTCCCACGTTCCGACGATGGACTTTCCGCACGCGGAAAGGATGAGGACGACGGATAAAAGAGCAAGTGCGAGAGCAACGGTCTTTTTCATATATATACCTCCGTTAAAATTGTTTCTTTGATCAGAAGCCTACGGTCTTGCGGCGCTCGAGACGCTCGGAGAACTCTTTTTCACCCGACGCCGCGATGAAGTCCTCGCGCGTCAGCGCGATCTTCGGCACGCCGGCGAGCGCGGCGCGCAGAGCGCCCTTCGACCACGTGCGCTCGTAAAGGTTGCGCACGAAACGGGCGTTGGCGAACTCGCGGGAGTTTATGTAGTTGTCCGAAAGTGAAGTAAAGAACCTGCGCGCCTCGGTCTCGAGCCCGGGCTCGAAGTCGAAGTGCTTTCTCACCATCAGCATGAATATTTGGAAAAGCTGGTCGCGCGTATAGCTCTTGAAGTCGAGCAGATAGGGCATGCGGCTTCGAAGTCCCGTGTTGCCCTTCATCAGCGTATCCATTTCGTCGGTATATCCCGCCATGATCACGAGCATGTCGTCGCGGTGGTTCTCCATTTCGGCGATCAGGGTCGTGAGAGCCTCCTTGCCGTAGTCGTTCGCGGACATATCGTCGTTGTAAAGAGCGTATGCCTCGTCGATGAAGAGGACCGAGCCGTAAGCGTCGCGGCATATCGCGGACGTCTTCACCGCGGTCTGTCCGACGTATTCGGCGCAGAGGGTGCGGGCGCTGTATTCGAGGAAGGCGCCCTTGCGGAGTATGCCCTCCTCGCGGAATATCTGACCGATTATGCGGGCGACGGTCGTTTTGCCGGTGCCCGGTGCGCCGACGAAGCGCATGTGTATGCAGGGGCGGTCGAGGCGCTCGTCGGTCATCGAGAGCTTGACCTGCGCCGTGATCTCGCGGACGCGCTTTTCTATCTCCTCCATGCCGATGAGCTCGGAAAGAGCATCGTAGCCGCTCTTTTCCTTTTTGGATTCCTTAACGGTGAGATCGGTCGGGAAGACCGACTCGGTATCGGGGGTATTGCCCGCCGCCTTTTCGGAGGCGTCGTGAGAGGCCTTCTGAAGCGCCGCCTCGTTGGCGAGCTTTTCTACAGTCTTGAAGCCGTAGAAGCGTCCGTCCTTTTTCTCCTGGAGCACCCTGCGGAGGAAGGGCTCTCTCACCGAATAGGAGACCTTGAAGCCGAAGCCGGACAGTTTGTCCCAGTAAAGCTCCCAGAGATAGCTGTCGTGAAGGGGCGGTATCTCGACGACGCGCAGCAGAAGAAGATCCGAAAGAGCGTCCGCGACGGCGGCGAGGGCGCTTTTTTCAAGGAAGGGGACCTTGAAAACGAAGATGTATTTGTCCTGAAAACGGTGGAGCCTGCGGACGAAGGAGCGGAGCTCGTCAAACTTGTTCCCCTCGAGGAAATACGAAATGTCGAGACCTATGACCGAGCAGTCCTCGTCGTCTCCCGAAAGACGCTCTATGGCGTCGTTGAGGGAAATGAGCGGACCGTCGGTCTCGTTTGACAGAACGTATTCGTTGTGCATGGTCTTCCTTTCGCTTTCCTCTTCAAAGACGCCCATGCGGCGCAGATAGTCGCCGAAGGAGGAGAGCAGGGTCGTAAAGCCGCAGCCCGGGTCTATGGCGAAAAGATAGTTCTGCATGCGCAGAGCCGGGAGGGCGTTCGCGCTTTTCAGCAGAGGGATCTCGGAAAACAGCTCGGTCGTCAGTTTAAGATAGGATTCGGCGCCGTAAAGCTTGTATACGGCGTCCATGAGCTTTATATGATCATCGTCCTCGTCTCTCGGCATTACAAGAAACTCGGCGCCGTCGGGATAGTCGGGATAGAGCTTTTTGAAGGTGTCGTCAAAGGCCTTTCTGCATACGTTCTCCGAAGAGGCGGTCGCCTTGAACAGACCGAAGGTGAAGCGCTCGAAATAAAACTCGGACAGAAGCTCCGCGGGGAGAGACCGCGATATGCTGCTGAGCGCGTAAAGATTATTTTCTGCGCTTGTCAGCGCGAAGGAAGGGTTAAGACAGACGCGGACTGTAAATATCGGCATAGCATTCTCTCTTTCCGATCGCGCCCGGGCGATCTTTAAAAGGGTCTGTATATATTCTATATTAAAACGCTCTCCTGCGCAATAGCCGCGGGACTTTTTCCGAAAGTAAAGAAAAACTCCCCGCGCCGGAGCGCGGGGAGCGGGAAGCGTTTATCTGTCAGCCTTCTATGGCTATGGTCCTTGATTCGGGAAGCTTGGGCTTTTCGATCTTCGGCACCGTTACGGTGAGGACGCCGTTTTCGAACTTTGCCGTAATATCCTTTTCGGTCAGGGCGTCGCCGACGTAAAAGCTCCTCTGGAGCGAGCCGGAATAACGCTCGCTGCGTATAAGCTTGCCTTCCTTCGTGGTCTTCTCTTCATCGAGGCCCTTGGAGGCGGAGACGGTCATATAACCGTTGTCGAGCTTGAGCTCGATCTCGTCCTTCTTGAAGCCCGGCAGGTCTATGTCGACCTCATAGCGGTCGTCATGCTCGCGGACGTCGGTCTTCATCTCGTGTGCGGCATTCCTTCCGTAAAGCTTTCTGTCAACGTTCCTAAGCTCCGGAAAAGCGGGGAAGGTGAACCAATCGTCAAACAAATTCTCTCCAAAAATACTCGGCAGCATAAGTCATACCTCCTTTGATATGTAAACGGTCTTATATGCCCGAGCATCGGAGCGGAGGTCCTTTTCCGATCTCTGTTCCTTTGTTCTGCCCCTATTATAGCACACTTTTTAGCACTGTCAAGGGGAGAGTGCTAATATTTTGTAAATTATTTGTGAACGATTGCTTATTTTTCCTCTTTTTTCTTCTTTTTGTTCTTGGATGCTATGATTATTATGACCACGACGATGATTATTATTATCAGAAGCCAGATGAAAATGCATATTCCGAGCGGACGGGGGCAGAAATGGCAGATGGGACACTTGTCTGCCGAACCGGCCGGGACCGCGCCTGTCGTCGTCGATCCGTAGGTGTTGATATCGTCGGTACCGAAGGAAATGACCCGCGAATAATCGGACCAGATATCGTCCTGTCCCTGCTGATAGCAGCGGTAGCGGCAGCGCAGCTCTATCTGCGTGTCCGCGGGGATAGTGGGACGCTGATCGTTGACGAGATGCAGAAGGGCGCATGTGAGCTCTCCGGTCTTGACCGAGTGGTCGGTGTTCTGCATTTCGGTCCATTCGGTGTCGCCCTTGACGCGCGCGTACGTCTCGACGGATATGCCTCCGCGCATGGCCGCGATCTGAGACGCCTTATACGCGAGATCTTCGGGGACGGTCAGAGTGAAGGCGACGACGGGGTTGCCGTTGAAGGTCTCGTCGGTCATATGGAGCTCTTTTATCTCGGGCGCCGGGAGGTCCTTCGCCGTCAGGACCGTGAACTTTACGCCGTCCTTGCCGGCGGCCGCCGTCTGCGACCAGTCGGAGATACCGATCGTTTCAAAGCTTTCGCTGTTTTCCTTGATCGCGTTGAGGACGAAGCGTGCGCGCACGTAAAGAGTGTGCTGCGTCCAGTCTATCCAGACAGTGTCGTCGTGATACGAATACTGCGAGGAGCGGAGCTGCTCCTTGACGCCGGGCGTCTTAGTGTCCGGATTGCCGTTCCAGCGGTCGTCGTCCGGCACGCCGCGCGTGATCCAGAGAGTCTGAACGGTATCGAGGTTTCCCAGAGCCCAGAGGTCACAGCCGTCCCATTCGCTCGTCCGTCTGTTTCCGTCGTTATCGACGCCGAAGGTGCCAAAGTAACTGTTGTATTTCCAGAAATCGTTGTAATGCCAGCCGGAGACGCTGTCGTTCACGTCGTCAAGCGCCCAGTCGAACTGCAGGTTGAGATAAATATCGGTATATCCGTATTTTTTCAGGAACGCTTCCTTATCCGTCGCTTTGTCGAGCTTGTCGAAGAAGCCGAGCATATCGTCGCTCAGACTGTATGAAAGGGTATGGGTCGTCGGGCTGTCGCCGATGTCTTCACCGCGGAAAACGAAAACGTTTTCCGGAGGGGTGAGCTCGAAGGGCAGCTTTTCCGCCGCCGAAACGGAAAGCGTGAGCAGGGAGAGCAGGATGAAGCATGCAAGCGCCGTTGATAAAAGCTTTTTCATAAACCAAACCTTCTTTTTATATTATGTGTTTTTTCGTTTCGGATGATACGCGGTAAAAGTGATCAGGCGTTCTTTTCGTTCGTCAGGTTCCACGTCGGGAAAAGCTCGAGCCAGACGTCGCTGTGCGCCTCGCATATGAGGCGGTGGGCGAAGCCCTCGCGCGCCTTTTCGTCAAGGTCGATCCCGCTCAATGCGCGCAGAGGCGCGGTGTAAGCTTCGCGCTTGGATTCGCAGAAATCGTGCCAGCCGCGAAGCCATCTGCCGTCCTTGAGCTCTTCGTTGCGCTTTTTGAACTCGCTCATGATCTCGTCGCGGTCGGCGCCCTCGGCAAGGTCGACGCCGCTCGCGTATATGCGGAAGGGATGGAGCTTTAAGCTTATCCCGCCCTCGGTGTCTATCTCGGCGAGCAGGCCCGTGTGCCAGCCCTCGAGGGAGCCGCGGCTGCAGAAGACGAAGTTGCCCTGACCGTAAAGGATGTGCCCGCCCTCGAACTGCTCGTAGCAGCCTATGCAGTGGCTGTGCTGGGTGAGCACGACCTCGGCGCCGCAGAGGACCATCTCGTGACAGAGCCTGTAAAGGCGGGGAGAGGGATAGCGGCACTGCTCCTTTCCGCCGTGGTAGATGACGATGACGTGATCGGTCTGCTTCTTAAGCTCGCGGATATCCTGCATGGTGAGGAAGGGGTCGAAGGGGTTGGACCCGACGCGGTCGGGCAGAGCGCAGGAGTATTCGTGCTCGCACACGTTGATTATGCCTATCTTTTCTTTTCCGTCGTCGATTATATAAGGCTTGCGGGAGTCGGTATCGTTTTCGCCTATGCCGCCGCAGCGGATGCCCGCGCCCTCAAGGGCGCTCACCGTTTCACGAAGGCCGCGGACGCCGAAGTCGAAAACGTGGTTGTTCGAGAGCATGGCGTCGGTCACGCCGAAGGCTTTCAGCGCGTTTACGCACTCGGGGACGCCTTTCAGATTAGGACCTATCTTGGGTATGGGGTCGCCGCAGTTCGTAAGCGCACATTCGAGGTTTATTATGACACGGTCGGCCTTTTTCGCAAGCTCGCACGTCCTGCCGAAAAGGGCCTGCGCGTCGCCGTTTATAAACAGCCCGTCGTTGCCGGCGTTCGGAACGACGTCGCCGCCTATGAGTAATTTCATAAAGCGCCTCCCGTAATTATATTTCAGTATGATTTTACCACGGCGGGGCGCGGAGTTCAATAAAAACCGTTGAAATAGCCGTGACAAGGTGGTAAAATCTAAAAAGAAAAAGCGAAAACGGAGGACGGGATATGGACAGGACGGAAACCGGCGCGGAATATCAAAAGGGCGGGCTTTATCTGACCCTTGTGAACCGTGAAAACAAAATACCCGACGATTGGAAAACGCGGGTCGAGCTTTTGCCCGCAGGCAACTGCGACGGAGAGGAGTTCCTTGTCGAGAAGGAGACGCTTAAGGCGCTTGACGGGCTCAAGGCCGAGTTTCTCGCGCAGGGCGTGAAGATAGAGATAGACAGCTGTTTTCGGACCATGGAAAAGCAGCAGAGAGCGTGGGATTATCATCTGAACCGCGAAGGGCTCGAATATACGAAGACCCACGTCGCCGTCCCCGGCTTTTCGGAGCATCACATGGGGCTCGCCGTCGATATTTTCGTAAAATGCGACGGCAAAAGGCTTTACCGCAACGAAAAGACAAATCCCGTAAACGGCACCTTTTCAAAGATACATTCGCGGCTTTTTGCATACGGCTTTATACTGAGATATCCCGAAGGCAAGGAGGAGATAACGGGATACGGCTTTGAACCGTGGCATATAAGATACGTGGGGAAGGCCGCCGCGAAGGAAATATACGAAAAGGGCCTGACGTTAGAAGAATACATTAAAGCAATTTAAAGCCGGAGGGCTTTTGATCAATGGAGGAAAAGAAAATGAAAAAGATCATCGTTCTGCTGCTTGCGCTCTGCCTTTTGACGGGGCTTGCGGCATGCGGAAAACAAAATGACCGCGCATCGGCGACCGACGTGAAGGACCCGGGACCGGAGCCGGAAGCGGAGGATATTTATGCCGGCGAATATATCGATCCGGATATAGGCGAGGTCGCGCTCAGGATAACGAAAAAGGACGGCGAGAGCTATGACGTTTACATAAGCATCTTCCGCCTGACCCTGCTTGACGACGGCGTAGGCACCCTTAAGGAGGACGGACTTCATTTCACGGCGACCGACGCGAACGGCAAACCGATCTCGGGCGTCATCACCGCAGAAAGCGACGGGATGAAGGTGACCTTCACCGACTCGAAGTGGGACCTTTTGGAAAACGGGACCTCGTTCACCTATACCAAGGGCGGACCCTCCGCCGACGGACAGAATCCCGTTATGAACTTCGTCGGCGAATACGTCTGTGACAGAGCGCGCGCCCTCGTGGAGTGTTCGGGCAAAGAGGACGCAAAGGTGACCATAGAGTGGGCGGGCAGCGCATGGACGCTGGCGCGCTGGGTAATGACCGGAAAGTTCGATGA
>JAEEGL016955467.1_pt1 | contig 10196 bp, 6 predicted proteins | sample 9134231 | NCBI WGS metagenome assembly JAEEGL01 (sample SAMN16246548, study PRJNA631951) | gut metagenome | biome: gut microbiome; feature: rumen; material: fiber-attached | host: Bos | place: Iran: Karaj | collected 2018-10
CAAGTGTTACCGCACGGGCTTTGTTAAGAGATTCCTGATACTCACTTTTCGGTACGGAATCCGCAACTATACCTGCCCCGGATCTGACTGTTATCTCACCGTTTTTCTTATAAACGAGTCTGATCGCTATACAAATATCCAGATTTCCTGCCAGGTCAAGATATCCAACCGCACCACCGTAAATTCCTCTGCGGCTCTCTTCCAGCTCTTCAATGATCTGGCATGCCCTGAACTTAGGAGCACCGGACAAGGTTCCTGCCGGAAGGATCGCATCTACTGCATCTACCGCATCCTTGCCTTCTTTTATCTGTCCGGTCACAGTCGATCCAATATGCATGACATGTGAAAACTTCAGGATCTGCATATACTCTTCAACATTAACCGTGCCTATGTCCGAAATTTTACCTATATCGTTGCGGCCCAGATCAACCAGCATGTTGTGCTCGCTTCTCTCTTTTTCATCGGAAAGAAGATCCTTTATCAGCGCCTCGTCCTCCGCCGCATCAGCGCCACGGGGTCTTGTCCCCGCCAGAGGAAAAGTAAACAGCTTTCCATCTTCAAGTTTTACGAGAGTCTCCGGTGAAGCCCCCGCCAATTCTATGTCCTCACTTGAAAAGTAAAACATGTATGGAGAGGGATTCGCGGCACGAAGCACCCTGTAAGTATCGAAGAGACTCCCCTCAGCCTTTGCTCTAAGGGGGTTGGAAAGCACCACCTGGAAAATGTCCCCGTCATAGATATATGACTTGGCACGCTCAACCATATTGCAGTACCTTTCCTCCGAAAACTTTGGGGTAAGGGGCTCGTCGAGACGCAGAGGAGGGAACTGCGCCTTTTCACCGTTCCGGATCAACTCTTCCATAACGCGGAGTTTTTTCTCCGCCGCGAGATAATCCTGTTCCAGATTGTCCGATCCGATACCTGTAATGAGATACACCCTCTGTCTGTAATGGTCGAAGGCTATTACCTCGTTAAAAAGCATAAGGTCCAGATCCTTGAAATCAGTGTCTGCCGAAAGCTTTAACTTTGGCTCACTGTACTTTATATAATCATAGGAAAAATAACCTACCAGGCCGCCTGTAAAGGGCGGGAGTTCCTCAATAACCGGGCTTTTGTAGTCCGAAAGCACCTGTCTCAGGATCTTTCCGGGATGATCTACATGTGTCTCTGTTTTTTCAAGTTGTCCGTCTTCGGACTTTTTTGTAATAACCACATGTCCGTCTTCACAGGTTATATCCATGAGAGGCTCATATCCGAGAAATGAATAACGTCCCCAGGACTCGTCAAGTCCCGCACTCTCCAGCAAGAAGCAGTGCTTGCCTGCACCTCGAAGGCGTCTCATCACCTCAATAGTCGTAAACTCATCAGCATAAAGAGAACGCCAGACCGGTATGCGACGGTATTCATTAAGGTCAAATCGGTCACGTATTTCTGCTATACTCGGTTGCATGGCTTTCTCCTTTCTTTGTACACAATTTACCTTTCGCGCGAGCGTGCTTCCATAGCGGGGCTTTTTATATAAAAAAACTCGCCCTCAACAGAAGATAAACTTCTGCCAAGGACGAGCATAATCAACACCCGCGGTACCACCTTGATTTGCGATCCTAAGATCACACACTTTGCAGGACGCCATCACGTCCCCGGCAACTAACGCATGCCCTCGCGTCACGGTATACTCACTAATTAATGCTTCCCCCGTGCCCTCAGCGGCCCATTATTCACGGTTCCATACGATCCGGATCTCAGCTACCCGGACTCTCTGTGCGCGGTTTCCGTGTTTTACTTCCGCTTCAAAGGTTTTTTATTAATTTCCAAAACTATAGCACTTTAAAGTGGCAAAGTCAAGCGTATTCCGGTGCATATTCAGTCAAAACACCGCCAAGATCAGAGTTCCATCAGTACACTCGCGCCGACATAGCCTCACATTCAAAGTGCTCAAGTCCGGATTCGGTCTTGTCAGACACGAAGTCCTTTGAGCCCGCATTGATGATCACGTACTTCTTTTCACCCTCATACTCTCTGGAGAAAACGTAAACCCGGTTTTCATCATCGATATACTCAGTGCGGTAATTACCTCGACTGAAGGCCTTGGATGAACGTCTGAGTCCGATCCAGTACTTATAATACTCCTCCAGTTCACACTCATAGTCCCAGGGCATCTTTGCTCTGTAATCAATCTCCTCCAGTCCCATGATGGCTTTTTCGTCTCCGTAGAAAACAGAAGGAATACCCGGTGCGCACATCATAAATGCAACTGCCAGCTTGAGTTTCTTTCTGTCTCCGTCGCAGAAACTTAAAAATCTTCCCACATCATGGGTATCCAGGAAATTCATCTGAGCGAGACTTACCTGACTCTGATATCTGCGGATCATCCTATGCATGCGGGCATCAAATCCGGAAACGGACAACTCACCCTTTGCGAAAAAGTCCTTGCAGATATTGGTAAAGGTATAGTTCATGGTGGAATCAAACTGATCTCCCTCCAGCCATACCTCTGAATCCTCCCAGATCTCACCGATGAGGAAAGCCTCCGGGTTTTCACTTCGTATAGCCTTTTTGAATTCTCTGAAGAAATCATGATTGATCTCATTGGCTACATCCATACGCCAACCGTCGATGCCACATTCCCGGATCCAAAAACGTCCCACATCACAGCAGTATTTCAAAACCTCCGGATTACCGGTATTGAGCTTTGGCATGGCTGCAACATAAGCAAAAGCCTCATAGTTAGGATAAGGAAAACGCTCAATGGGAAATCTCAATTTGTAGAACCAATCCTTATACTTTGATTCCTCACCATACTTCAGGACATCTTTGAAAGCAAAGAAATCCGGCCCGCAGTGATTGAAAACGCCATCCAGGATGACTCTGATATCGTACTCATGACACTTTGCCACCATTCTTTTAAAGTCGTCCATGGTACCAAAGCACGGATCGATATCCATATAATCTACGGTATCGTACTTATGACAGGAATTTGCTCTGAAAATAGGATTGATATAAATAAGATTGATACCGAGACCGGCTATATAATCAAGGTTCTCCGTAATCCCTGCGATCTTTCCGCCAAGAGAGGAGCGATATTCAACACCGTCTTCCTCAACGGAATAACCGACGCCGCTGATGGACCTTTTGCCGTCAGCAAAACTGTCCGGGAAAATATGATACATAACTGCATCTTTGGTCCACTCCGGCATTACTATCATATCTTCTCTTCGAAGATAAGGGAACTGGAAAAACTCCGTCCTGTCCTTGTCCATATCCTCTGTAAAGATCCCGCCGCCGTAGTAGCGCCTGCTGCCCTCTGTATCCTCCAAAAGGAAATAATAACAGATCCTGGTCAGTTCACTTTCCACTTCACACTCGAAGTGATCATAAACATCATCCGTTGCAACAAGTTCCATGGGCACCTCTGTCATGCGTATCTTGGGTTCAAGATCCACACGATTGCCATAGAATAGGGAGACCTTTTTAAGATCTCCCCTTGCGGCTTTAAGACATATTATAAGTCTGTTTTCGGACACCATATACGCATCTCTTCCCAGAGGTACGTGAATAATTCCCGCAAAATTCATTAGCCCTTAACTGCGCCTCCTGTAACGCCTTCAACATAAAACTTTTGAGTCATAATAAACAAGATTGAAATCGGTACTGCTATCATCAGACCGCCGCAGCAGAATATAGTAAAATACTGGTTGACCAGCGCACGCTGAAGCAGATTGAAAAGTCCGATAGCCATAGTCCAGTCTGCTGAATTTTTGGACTTGATCATAAGTCGTGCCAACACAAAATCCATCCATGGAGTCAGGAAGGAATTTATTATGGTATACACGATCATGGGCTTGGAAAGAGGAAGCACTATCCTTGTAAAGATCGTAGCCTCCGATGCACCCTCGAGCCTTGCAGCCTCGTGGAGCGATATCGGTATGGTATCAAAGAATCCCTTGAGGACCAGATACCCCAGTCCCGATGCTCCCGAATAAAGGATGATAAGTCCAACGATACTGTCCGAAAGGCCCAGAAGCTTGAGCACGAAATACATTGCGATCATGGAAAGAACGCCGGGGAACATACCCAGTATCAGTGAAAAGCTCATAAGCTGCTTTCTTCCTTTGAAATCCAGACAGGAAAAAGCATAGGCTGTCATGGTAACAAATAATGAAGAAACTATACAGCAGCACACTCCGATAATCATGGAATTTGCAAACCATGCAGGGAAATTAGCCGCTGCATCCGGCTTAAAAAACAGCTGGTAATAATTATCCAGTGTCCAATGATCAGGGAAGAAATGGTTCGTATTGATTCCCTTCTGCGTACTGAAAGTAGTAACAAAAAGCCAAATGATAGGTATCAGCCAGATAAACGCAAGAAGCGCAAGGACTATATGCCTTATTATTTTTTTGATCGTCTTATTCATCTGTATATACCCTCCTTATCTCCACCGATCATCCGCGAGAAGGTAAGAAGCGAAAGACTCGCACAGATGACGAAGGTGATGATTCCAATAACGGAGGCCATCTTGAAGTTGCTGTACTCATTGGTCAGTCGGAACAGCCAAGTGATCAGCAGATCGACCTCCTTTGCATTGGAATTAGCCAGGGCCATGTCAGTCGTCGTGTAGTTATATGTTAAGAGGTAGATAACATTGAAATTGTTAATATTTTGGATGACTGACTGGATAAGTGAAGGTCCGGTGATAAACATGACATATGGCATTGTTATCTTCCAAAAGATCTGGAACTTGTTAGCTCCGTCGATTCTGGCAGACTCGATCTGATCCGTAGGAATGTTCATCAGTATTCCCGTTGCGATCAGCATCTGATAAGGTATGCCGACCCAGATATTGACCAGGATAATGGTCACATGCGCCCAACCCGGTTTTGACAAAAACGGGATACAGGCCGCCCCCGGCCCCAATAGACCGATATTTTTAAAGAAATCCAATATTCCCACGTCTGCGCACCAGGTATTTACGATACCATAATCGCCGAACATCTTACTGATAAGCAGCAGTGTTACGAACTGGGGGATACCGATGGTGATAACGAAAAGTGTCCTCCACAGTCCCTTGCCCATGGTGTGCTCGTGATTGATAAACTGCGCCAGAAGGATGCCTCCGAAAAATGTGGTGGCAGTCGCAATGATCGCCCAGACAAGTGTCCAGACAAGGACACGAACGAAGGCGTATCCAAATGTGATGGTCTGGCTGTTTGTGAACAGACTGATGAAATTCTTGATGCCTACCCAGGTAAAAAGATAGGTGGGCGGCTGGTGATTCTCATCATAATTTGTAAACGCAATACATACCATGAAAAGGATCGGTATTATATTGATCAAAAGCACGCCGATACTCGGAAGAGTAAGGAGTGTAATGTGAAAGTTTTCGTTTTTGAAGGAAACCAGGTCTTCTGAGAAAGTGTTGAGATGCTCCCCGTTTTCCTGCATTTTCTGTTCACGATAAACCGCCCTGATATTACTGATATAAAGGGCAATGAACGCAACGATTATCAAAATGCCAATGATACCGTACAAAAGTATCAACAGTGAATTGTCGTAATCATTGACAGTTTTTTTCATGGTCACTATGTCAAAGATCTCTTCTCTCTGCACGGTACCAAGGGTATTAAGCTTGGCCATGTAAGGGAAGAAAACAGTGACCAATGAAGCGATAACGCCACACTGGAGTAGGGTCATGAGAATACCCCGGGCGATCTGTTTTCTGCCGAAATATCCGGCTCCCATGATGATTAGCGACAGCTTGACCCAGATGTCGCCCTTAGCAACGGCGACTCCGAATTCCTTTAAACTGTTTCCGATATTTTTAAAAAAGCTCCCCATATTAACATCCTTTTCAAGTTTGAATGATGTAAAAAGACTCACGAATCGTCCTCAAAAACGACCCGTGAGTCCGTTCATACTTTGCCTATAGGCCGTCTATTTGATGATGTTAGGGAAACGCTGATCAAAGCGTTTCCCTGCGCGAAAATCGCAGCACGAAGTGCCTTCCTCTGCGATTTTCTGCGCATCCTCGCGGAGCGGGCCTGCAAAATGCTGGTTAAACCAGCATTTTGTTAGTCTTACTCAGCATCAGGAGCCTGTGTGATACCTGCTACAGCATCATCAAGGATCTGCTGACTAACCTTACCCTCAAGGATGTTAGCACCGAGGGAAGCTGCGGGCTCCCAGTACTTTCCGCCAACTCTCTGAAGCTGTGCGAACTCTGACTGAGCTGCAAGACCGTCAAGAGCAGGTGAAGAAGCCTCAGCAAGTGCGTCCTTGTTTGAAGGGCCCTCGCCTGTTGCCTGATAGACCTTCTGCTGAGCAGCTGCACTTGTAATGTACTCTGCGAAAAGCATTGCCCAACCGGTGTTCTTTGCATAAGCGTTAACGCCTACGAACTTGTATCCTGAGTATGAGCACATCTGCTTGTCCTCGCCGTTTACCTTGAAGGTAGGAAGCTTGGTTGCTGCATAGCCGTCACCATAAGCCTCTGAGAAAGCGGGAACGTTCCATGTACCGGAAACATATGCTACTACCTTGCCATCAGAAAGGTTAGCAAGAAGGTCGTCATTACCATAGCTCTTGAAAGACTTAGCTGCGAAGATGTCCTTCATTGACTCTGCTGCTGCAAGTCCTGTCTCGGAGTTCCAGTCACAGTTGTTTGAAGTATCCTCATTCTCTGTAAGTGTGCAGCCTGCGCCCTGGAAGAATCCGTAGAGATACCAACCATTGGCAACCTCGCATCCAACTTCCTTGCCAAGCTCGTCAGCCTTAGCTGTAAGTGCCTCCCATGAAGCAACATCAGCATCGGAAAGCTGGTTCTTATCATAGTAAAGGAAGTATCCGTTGGAAGCTGTGAAAGGATAGCCGTACTGCTTGCCGTCATACTTTCCTGCCTCAACAGTAGCCTCTGTGTCATCTACGTTCATATCATGTGTGTACTGAGCTGCAACTTCGTTAAGAGCGCCGGCCTTAACAAGTGCCTCAAGCTGATCGTCAGGGAAAACGAAAACGTCTGCTGCTGCCTCAACGTCCTCAAGTACGCGGTCCTTCATGTCTGCCTCAGATACTGCGCCGAGTGTGATGTTGAAGTCAACGTCTGAATACTGAGCCTTAAAGTCGTCAGCAAGTTTCTGCATAACTGTCTGATACTGCTCTGTCTCTGAGCACCAGAGTGTGATGTCTACAGTACCCTCTGTGTTAGCAATAAGTGTTGCAACGGGATCCTGTGTTTCGTCAGCGGAATCAACAACCTCTTCCTCTCCAGCGTTTCCTGCGTCGCCGGTGTTAGCTGCCTGATCTGATCCGCCGCATGCTGCAAGTGATGTTACCATCAGTCCTGCTGCCAGAAATACTGACAAAATCTTCTTCTTCATAGTTCCTCTCCTCCTTGTTTTCCTGTCCGGAACCGTTTCCATCCGCGTCCGGACTGACTTTTGAATACATCCACATTGTGGCATCATTCGAAAAAACTGGCAATACAAAATGCAATTTTTGGGGCTGCTTTGTAAGGAAACCGCTACACCTGATCCCAGGTTTTTGTACAAAAAAACCGCAATCCCTATGGATCGCGGTTTAAATCCGGTTTTATGGTATAAGTTCCGGAAAGGGTTCCAGTGGCGGATTTGCGCCGATCGTGGTGTAGCCCTGAAGAAGGACCGGCAACGTAGTGATCTCCTGAACGCGACGGGACGGGTCATCAATACAGGAAAGGATACGGTCTGCTGCCGCAACACCCATATCATAGGCGTTAACATCTACAATGGTTGGCAGTGGATCCATGATCGTCGCATAAGGATGAATGTCAAAGGTGAGAAATCCTATGTCTTCCGGTGTGGAAATCCCGTATTCATCAAGGACACGCATTACGGATAGTCCCAAAAGATTGTTCTCACAAACGATGGCGTCTATGTCAGCAAGAGGTTGCTCCTGCTCCCGGTCTTTTACAAATTCGCTGAAGGTTTTGTAGGCGCCGGTACGGGTTCCATCGGTATAAACAATATGAGATCTGTGAACATGATGGCCGTGATCCAGCATATACTGCTTGAATCCCCTGAGTCTCTGAGAAGACACCAGTTCCTCCTTTTGAGGTCCCACATAAAGTACACTGTGATAACCGCACTCCATCATATGCTCAGCGGCACAAACTCCTGCCAGGGTATTGTCCGTATCTATCCAGTTAAGATCCGGATCCAGATCCGGTCTTCCTATTATCAGATGGGGAAGGGAAACGCTGCGAAGCACCTGGATCAATTCATCGGAAAGGGCAGATGCATGGACCAAAAGACCGTCGGCAGAGTGGGACTTGACTATGTCCGAAACCGTACCTCCTGCCTTCAGGGTCTCAACAAGATCCACCAGCGCAATAGAATAACCATGTCGCGAAAGTTCATGAGAAGCTCCGCACATGATGTCAAAAGTAAAGATGTTGGTATATGTAGTATGCTTGTGGGCACTTGCTATATAAACGATATTCCGGGAAGTCCCCCTGGCAAAGTTAACCGCCCTCTGGTTAGGTATATAACCCAACCTCTCGATGATCTCATTTACGCGGGTCACCGTCTCCTCCGAGATAGAACCCTGATGGTTTAGGATCTTGGAAACAGTGGACTTTGAAACACCCGCTTCCCTTGCTATATCGTTGATGGTGATGTGTGTACTCTTCATAGGTTAATGTCCCGTAGTATCACGCTGCGCCATAAGAAGCGCGATCTCAAGGATCACTGCATCACGGAAAGAACGGATATCCAGCCCCGTCTGCTTTTCCAGTTTCTCAAGACGATACACCAGCGTGTTGCGATGCACAAAAAGTTCCCTTGCGGTTTCAGCGATGGAAAGGCCGCTGTCGAAAAACACCTCGATGGTATGCTTGGTCTCGCTGTCAATATTTCTTGGATCAAAATCTCCCATATGATCTGCGATAAATTCTCTGCAAACCTCCTCGGGAAGAGTATAGATCAGTTTGCCCAGACCCATGTCATGATAGCCGTAAATACTGCTTCCGGAAGAAAACATACGGCCTATCTCCATGGCTGCTTTTGCCCTGTGAAAAGTCTCATGAAGATGCTTGTAATCTGAACAACAGCTGTCATAGCTTACATCAACCGACATCATAAGCTCAGATTCGATAACGTCACGAACCTGACGTGCGGCTGCAGCCAGATCTGAGTCTGATATCGGACTTCTGAGCTGTCGAAGCACAACAAGATGTTCACCGTCCTCTTCAACCATATGGTCACCTGCAGATGCATACAACGAAGACAACACCGAGATCACCTCGGTATCATATGAAGTCCGAAATGATATATACAAAAGAAGCCAGGGCGCATCCTCCTTTAACCGAAGACGGCGCCCCCGCCTGATCATCTCATCCTCTCCCAGCTCACCCGAAATAAGCTCTTTGAAGAAAAAGCCCTTGTTCTGATCCCCGGTATACCTGTGAAGTAGCCTGGTCAGTCTTCGCAGTGTTTCCGGGGTATCGTTTTGATTATCCTCTATGGAAAAGCGCATGCCGGTCTCGTTATAGAGTTCCTCCAGCAGCTGCTCGATCTGTTCGTTATGATCCATAGTCATGCTCCGCTCTTTTTGCGCCTCTCAAGATTCGCAAATCTGGTGTACTCAGGAAGCCATGCCAACTCAACGGTACCGACAGGGCCGTTACGTTGTTTAGCGATTATGATCTCGGACACGTTTTTGTTTTCGGTGTCCTTGTTATAGTAATCATCTCTGTATATGAACATTACAACGTCCGCATCCTGCTCGATGGCTCCGGAATCACGAAGATCCGAAAGCATGGGGCGCTTGTCATCTCTCTGCTCAACGCCTCGGTTAAGCTGGGAAAGTGCGATAACCGGAACCTCCAACTCTCTGGCTATAGACTTGAGGGAACGAGAAATATCCGAAATCTCCTGTTGTCTGGATTCGGTCTTGCCGCCTCCTCTCATAAGCTGAAGGTAGTCGATCATTATAAGAGAAAGGCCGTGTTCCTGCTTGTACTTGCGGCACTTACTGCGAAGCTCCGAAACTGAGATTGAAGGCGTATCGTCTATAATAAGCTTGGACTGTCCGATGATACCTGCACCCTCGATCAGCTTTTCCCACTCCATATCCTGGAGTTTACCGGTACGAAGCTTTTGAGCATCCACATGAGCTTCCAGTGAAAAAAGACGGTTCACCAGCTGCTCCTTACTCATCTC
>JAEEGL016978978.1_pt1 | contig 10196 bp, 8 predicted proteins | sample 9134231 | NCBI WGS metagenome assembly JAEEGL01 (sample SAMN16246548, study PRJNA631951) | gut metagenome | biome: gut microbiome; feature: rumen; material: fiber-attached | host: Bos | place: Iran: Karaj | collected 2018-10
GGTTTTACTATAACGGAGGTGATAATTATGAGTAAAAAAGACTTATTAATCTTTTCACTTCTTATAATCATAATATTACTTATTCTTAAGTAATAAAAAAACCTAACTTTGGTAAGTTAGGTGCATCCTAATAGGTAACACTTAACTTGCGCTTTAAGTGTTCCTAATTTTATTTTATACTTTGTAAACTACCATGTCAACCCCTCTTGACTAAAAAAGTTGGGTAGTATATTATATGTATTATAGGAGGAAATTATGAAAGAAAAAAGAGGATTTACACTAATAGAATTATTAGCAGTAATAGTAATATTAGCAATCATCGCATTAATTGCAACACCAATAGTACTTAGCTTAATAAGTAGAGCAAGAAAAGGAGCAGCAGAAGATAGTGGTTATGGATTAAGAAAGGCTGCACAATTATACTATACAAGCTCCCTTTTGAATGCTACATCATTTGAAGAAATAACATTTAAATGTAATGGAACTTCTTGTAAAGAAAAAGATGCTACAACTGGTGAACAAAAAACAGGTGATGATGCTAAAGTTTTGTCAATTGATGGAACTATACCAGATAATGGAGATATTACGATTAAATCAACTGGTGAAATCGAAGTAAGAAGTATTAAAATAGGTGGATTTGATTGTGTAATACCAGCACAAGGAAAAGTAATATGTGGAGACGATGAAGATGAGGTAGTAGAAGAAGAACCAAATACTGGTATATCAGGTTCAGAAGCAGCTGGAACAACACCAAGTGGTAATGAACAAGGTGGAACAACACCAAGTGGTAATGAACAAGGTGGAACAACACCAAGCGGTAATGAACAAGGTGGAACAACACCAACAATAGCAACATGTCCAGGATGTCAGTTTATTTTTACTACATCAACATATGCTATAGAAGGAAGTCCTTCAGCTAGTGAATATAGTAGTGATATACCAGCAGGAACAACAAATGATTATACAACACTAATAGGAGAAGGAGGACATCCATACTTCTTAGGAATAATACCAAGTCAAACAAATCCAAATAAAATAGGAAGAGCATTTTCCTGTGGTATAGAAAATGGAACAGCATTTTGTGTAGAAGGATATGATACTAGTAAATTTGACTCTAATGTATCAACGTTAAATGCAACTATTCCAGACTGTGACGCAAGCTCAGAATTTGATGAAACAGGATGTAGTGATGAGTCTGATTTTGGTGCCCATATCTTTAGTTTTGGTGTTGTGGATGTGTATGATGACTTTGGCTTTTGCTATGTAGATACTGAAGGCTACTTTGATTGCACTGTTAGTTAATAACGATGTTTTCAAAATACACCTTTGAATCTTAAATTTTCAAATTTAATTAGAAGCTTTTTATGCTTCTTTTTTTGTTATAAAAAAGATGGAAATTTACACTTTTTTTGCACTTTTTCTATTTACAAAAGTATTAAAAAAAAGTATAATAGTGTTGTTAAGTGGAATAAAGTGGGTCAAAGTGGGGTGATAAAATGTTCATGGGTGAATATCGTCATACTATTGATGAAAAAGGAAGATTAACAATTCCTTCAAAAGTAAGAAGTTTGCTTGGTGAAGATTTTATTGTAACACGTGGTCTTGATAATTGTTTATTCATTTATCCTAAAGATGAATGGGTACAAATTATTGAAAAATATAAAAGTTTACCAAATACTAAAGATGCTAGAAATTTTATGCGTTTCTTTTTATCTGGAGCGACATCATTAGAATTTGATAAAGCAGGTAGAATTAATTTACCATCACCACTTATTGAATTTGCGGCATTAAAAAAAGATTGTGTTATTATTGGAGTCAATGAAAGACTTGAAGTATGGAGTCAAGAAAGATGGCAACAATTTATTAATGATAATGAATCTAGTTTTAGTGATATAGCTGATAATTTATTTTCAAAAGAATTAAATTTCTAGGAGGGTTTTATGCATATTAGTGTTTTACTTACTGAGACAATTGAAAACCTTAATTTAAAAAAAGATAGTATTGTTGTTGATTGTACACTTGGTTATGGTGGACATAGTAGTGAAATATTAAAAAGAATACCTAATGGAAAATTATATTCATTTGATCAAGATGAAGAAGCAATAGCTAGTAGTCAAAAAAGATTATCAGAAATTAGTAATAATTATGAAATCATATATAGTAATTTTGCTAATATAAAAAAAGAATTAGAAAAAAGAAATGTATTTAAAGTTGATGCGATTGTATATGATCTTGGGGTTTCAAGTCCTCAACTTGATGAAGAAGAAAGAGGATTTAGCTTTCATAAAGATGCAAAACTTGATATGCGTATGGATAAAAGTCAATCATTATCTGCTTATGAAGTTGTTAATGATTATCCATATGAAGAACTTGTTAAAATCTTTTATGAATATGGTGAAGAAAAATATGCAAGTAGTATTGCTAAAAAAATAGTAAAATATCGAGAAGATAAAAAAATAGAAACAACATTAGAACTTGTTGATTTAATAAAAGAATCAGTACCATTTAAATATCGTAATGAAAAACATCCAGCAAGAAAAGTATTTCAGGCAATTCGTATTGAAGTAAATAATGAATTGAATGTATTTGAAAAATCACTTGAGGATGCTTTAGATATGTTAAATGTAGGTGGAAGAATAGGTGTTATTACTTTTCATTCATTGGAAGATAAAATATGTAAACGTATATTTAAAGAAGTATCAGAACTTCCAAATGAACTAAAGAAAATGCCTATAGTTCCAGATTCTTTAAAACCTAAATATAAAGTGATTACAAATATTATTCCTAGTGAGGAAGAAATATTGAATAATAAAAGAAGTAGAAGCGCAAAATTAAGAGTAATAGAAAGATTAAAATAGAAGGTGTAATTATGACAAAGACTAAAAAAAGAAAAGCAAGTAAGGGAGAAAAATTATTATATTTATTAGGACCATTATGTATTGTTGCAGCAATTGTTGTACAGATTTTTTGTGGTGCAAGTATTGGTCACTTAAATCTTTCTGTTGAAAAAATAAAATATGAAATTGATGAACAAGAAAAGAAAAAAGAAAGCTTAACTATGAAAGTAAATGAATTAACTTCATTTGATAATGTTAAGAATGTTGTCAAAGATATGGGATTGGCGTATAATAATAGTAATATAATTGTAATTGGTAAATAATATTAGGAGCGTTTTTTATGAAAGACAAGAAAAATAAAAAGTCAGTTTGGAAATTCCCAAGAAAAATTTTTCTTGTTTTTTTCTTGCCTATAATGGTTTTATTGTTTGGTCAATTATGTTATTTATCATTATCTAAAAAAGTATATGGTATTGATATGGATGAATTTGCTGCTAGTCGAAATACAACAAGTGGTATTTTAAAAGCAAATAGAGGAAATATTTATGATTATAATGGGGGAATACTTGCTCAAAATGTATCGTCTTATACAGTAATAGCTTATTTAGATGAATCAAGAACAACTGATCCAGATAATCCAATGCATGTTGTAGATTTAAAAAAGACAGCTAAAGCCATAGCTGAAGTTTTAGATAAAGATGAAAATGAATTATATTCAAAATTAGAAGAATATAAAGATTATTATCAAGTAGAACTTGTACATAATATAAGTGAAATTCAAAAAGAAGCAATAGAAAATCTTAATTTAGATGGTATTGATTTTGTTGAAAGACAAAAAAGATATTATCCTAATGGTAATTTTGCTTCATATGTTATTGGGTATGCAAAAAGTTATGAAAGACAAGATAATGATAAAACAGTTTATGAAATTGAAGGAGAACTTGGAATAGAAGCCAAGTATGATGATTTATTAAAAGGTAAAGATGGTTATTTAAGTTATCAAAGAGATCGTAATGGTTATAAAATACCAGATACTAAAGAAATAAGGATTGAACCAACTGATGGTGTTGATATTTATTTAACTCTTGATTCAAACATCCAAAGATTTATTGAAACTGCTGTCAAAACAACTAGTAGTCAATATGAACCAGAATGGATGATGCTTACAGTTATGAATGCTAAAACAGGAGATATTTTAGGTACATCATCATATCCATCATTTGATCCTAATATTCTAGATATTGAAAGTTATGAAAGCCCACTTGTTTCATATGTATATGAACCAGGTTCTACTATGAAAACATATACATATATGTGTGCAATTGAAAAAGGTACTTATGATGGTTCAGCCACTTATGAATCAGGACGAATTGATATTGAAGGAACACCAATTTATGACTGGAATAATGTTGGTTGGGGAACTGTAACATTTGATAAAGGTTATGAATATTCTAGTAATGTTGCAATTGCTAATATTTTAGATAGATTTATTAATCGTGATGATTTAAAGAATTGTTTAGATTCATATGGATTTGGTTCACTTACAAATATTGAACTGTCTATGGAAATGCTTGGTGATATAAGTTTTAAATATCCAATTGAAGTAGCTGCTGCTGGATTTGGTCAAGGTATTACAACAACTGCTATTCAACATTTAAGAGCATTAACAATGATTACTAATGATGGTCGTATGTTGTCTCCACATATTGTTGATAAAATAATTGATCCAAATACTAATAAAATAATTTATGAAAGTAAGAGAGAACAAAGTGAACAAATTGTAAGCGTATCGACTGTTAATAAAATAAAAGAACTTATGTATAATACTGTAAATGGTAATGATGATGGTACAACAGGAACAGCCTATAAAACTGATTCTATAACTGTTATGGGTAAAACTGGAACAGCTCAAATTTATGATAATGAAACAGGTGCTTATTTAAAAGATTCTAATGGATATATTTATTCATTCTCTGGTATTTTTCCAGCAGAAGATCCTGAATATATTATTTATGCAGCTATTAAAAAGCCAAATATAGGAAGAAGTTCTATACTTGCTGATGCTGTTAAAAATGTTATTGATAGTATTGTTAAATACAAAAATATTAGACATGAAAATAATACGGATTCTAAAAAAATAATTCTTGAAAACTATCAAAATCAAGAAGTAAAAGATGTAGAAAGTATTTTGAAGACTAAAGGTTTAAATGTAGTAGTAATAGGTGATGGAAAAATAGTAACAAGTCAGTATCCACAAAAAGATGAAACTCTTTTAGCTGGTGATGAAGTATTCCTTATTACTAATGGTAATATGAATGTTATGCCGGATATTACAGGTTGGTCTAAAAAGAGTGTAGTATTCCTTTGTAATCATTTAGATGTAGCATGTAAGTTAAATGGTTATGGATATGTTACAAAACAAAGTATTAAAAAAGATACTAAACTTGAAAATAATATGACACTTGAAGTAACATTTGAAGATAAAAAAGTTTTACTAAATAAAGAGGAAAATGAAAATGTAAAAGAAAAAGAATAAGGATATGAAGTGACTTAATATGATCACTTTCTAAAGTCTTTATTCTTTTTTTTGAAATTATTTTTGGTATCTAGATATATTTAATATAATACCCATAGATATCATTGTAATTAGTAAGCTAGAACCACCATATGATAGAAATGGAAGTGTAACTCCTGTTACAGGAATTAATCCAACAACTACCATTAGATTTAGTATAGTTTGAAATGATAATTGAAACATAATACCAAAAGCTAAGTATTTACTAAATAATTCTTTAGAATTAATAGCTATTTTAAAACCTCTAATAATGATTATTAAAAATAGAGTACTAATTATTATTATTCCTAAAAAACCGAATTCTTCACTTATAATTGAAAAAATAAAATCAGTTTGAGGTTCTGGAAGATAAAAATGTTTTTGTCTGGAATTACCAAAACCAAATCCAAATAATCCACCTGGTCCAATTGCATATAAAGATTGAATTATTTGAAAACCACTTCCTAAAGGATCTTTCCAAGGATCTAGAAAAGATAAGATACGTGCTAATCGGTAGGGAGCCATAATTATTAAACTTGTTATTCCAATAAGACCCATAAAACCTATTTTTACAAAGAATGATAATTTAGTACCACCTATAAATAATAAGCCAATAATACTCATAACAATAATAGTACCAGTACCAAAATCAGGTTGTAACATAATTAGTCCAAAAATAAGCATAGTAATTATTAAAATAGGAAGTGCTCCTTTTTTTATACTTTTCATATCACGTTCATTATTTTCTAAATATTTTGCTGTAAAAATAATTAAAGCAAGTTTAGTAAATTCACTTGGTTGAATACCAAAAGAACCAATTCCAAACCAACTTCTACTACCATTTCTAATTGAACCAATACCGGGAATTAATACTAATATTAAAAGAATAATACATCCTAATAATAATTTATTAGAGTTTTTATAATAAAAATGATAATTTATTTTACTGATGTAGCACATTAAAAATAAACCAATTAGAAAAAAGAAACTTTGATTTTTAGTAAATTTAAATGGGTCATTAAATTTATATTCTGCCCATATATATGATGCAGATGTAATCATAATAATTCCAAATAAACAAATTATTATGATTGTTAAAAAAAGAACTATATCAAATTTTTTATTTTTCATACAATCACCCCAAATATAAGAGCAATTCCACTAAAAATAAAACCAATAATCCAAAATAGAGAAATAATATCTTTTTCTTTCCAATTCCATTTTTCAAAACTATGATGAATAGGAGTCATTGGAAAAATTCTTTTTTTAGTTAATTTATAATAAAATCTTTGAATAAGACAGCTTATTGTTTCTATTACAAATACTCCTCCAGAAATAATTAAAAGTATTTCATGCCTAGTTAAAATAGCAATCGCACCTAAAGTACTACCAAGTGCCAGTGAACCAGTATCTCCCATAAATACTTTAGCTGGATGGGAATTAAATACTAAAAATCCTAATAAAGAACCAGCTAGAAGAAAGCAAAAAATACTAATTTCGTAATAACCATCAAGCCATCCTGTATTTAATGCAATAATTCCAAATGTTATAAAACATAAAAAAGATAAGCCACCAGCAAGTCCATCTAAGCCATCTGTTAAATTAACAGCATTAGAACTTGCAACTAAAATAAATAGAATAAATAATCCATAAAACCAACCAATATGTAATTTTAAATTAAGTGTATGAATCCATAAAAGAGGTTCATTACCAGCTTTCATAAATAAATAGAAAAATATAATAGCAATTATAATCTGTAAAATTAATTTTTGTTTTTCAGAAAGACCTTTATTATTATGTTTAATAATAATTAAAAAATCATCTATAAAACCAATGGATGCATATCCTATGAATGTTAATATTATAATAAAAAAATGATATGAAATATTAATTTTATTTAATATTAAGAGAATTAATATTAATAAAAGAGTAGGTAGTATAAAAATGAATCCTCCCATAGTTGGTGTTACTTTTTTATCTTTATGACGTACTTCAAGATAAATACTTAAACTTTGATTAAATTTTAATTTTTTTAATATCGGTATAATAATTAATCCACATATACATGAAAAAATAAAACTTGTTAGAATGCAAATAGTTACTAATATTAGTTTATTCATAGATACCTCCTAATCAGTAAGTAGTAATCTAACTTTTTCACCTTCATAAATTCTTTCACCAGCACTTGGAGATTGATATGTTATTATATTTCCAGTCCCAGAAAATTCTACTTTAAAGTTTTTAAGTAATTTAATTGCTTCTTTAGAATTTAAGCCTATAACATTTGGTATTTCATAATATTTTTTATCTAAATAATTATATTTTTTTTCACTAGCACCATCTCTTTTTTCAATACCTAAAATACTAATTGCATCCAGTAAAACATTTCTAGCGATTGGTGCAGCAATAGTACCACCATACTGTGTTACACCTTTAGCATTATCAACAGCAATATATAAAACTATTTGTGGATCATCAGCTGGTAAAAATCCCATAAAAGAAACAATATAATTTCCAACCATATAATGACCATCAGAAACTTTTTGAGCAGTACCAGTTTTACCACCAACACGGTAACCATCAATAAATGCTGGACGACCTGTACCATTTGTTACTACACTTTCAAGAGCATATCTTACTTTTTCACTTGTTTCTTCACTAATAACTTTACGAACAATTTGTTTTTCTTTTTGCATAATTACGCTATTAGTTTCCGGCTCATTTAGACTTTTAACAATATATGGTTTATATAGTATTCCACCATTAATAGCGGCACTAACAGCAGTTATTTGTTGAATAGGGGTAACACTAACTCCTTGCCCAAATGCAGTGGTTGCTAGTTCTAAATCACCGATTTTGTTAATATCAAACATAATACCACTTGCTTCACCATTTAAATCAATACCAGTTTTTGATCCAAAACCAAAGTTTTTAATATATTCAAAAAGAGTTTCTTTACCAAGCTTAAGGCCTAAGTTTACAAAACCTGGATTACAAGAATTTTCAACAACTTGTAAATATGTTTGAAGACCATGTCCACCATGTTTCCAACAATGTAAAGTGGCTCCTTCAACAGTAATACCACCAGTATCAGTAAATGTATCATTATCAAGATCTACTATTTTTTCTTCAAGAGCAGCTGAAAGAGTTATTATTTTAAAAGTAGAACCTGGTTCATAAGTTGCCCAAATAGGTAAATTACGATTGATTTCTTCAGTACTATAATCTTGATAATTACTTGGCGAAAAATTAGGACGAGAGGCGATAGCTAATATTTCACCACTATTAGGATTCATAGCAATTCCAAGAGCTCTATCAGGTTTATATTTTATAACAGCATTATCAAGTTCACGTTCTAAAGATTTTTGAAGTTCACTATTAATAGTTAAAGTTATGTTGACACCATTTTGTGGTTGTTCATAAACTTCAGATAAATCAAGTCTAGTACCTTTAGCATCACTAAAATATTTAATAGCCCCATAACTACCAGTTAAATAATCATTATACATAAGTTCAAGGCCACTTAATCCTTGATTATCAATACCGACGAAGCCAATAGTATGAGAAAGCATTGTATCAAAAGGATAGTATCTTTTAGATTCTTTTACTAAATAAACACCAGGAAGATTTAAATTAATTATTTTATCAGCAATTTCAAAATCTAATCTTCTTCCTTCTGGATGTACTCTTTCAATAGAAGATATTTTCATAACATGACCAAGCATGTCTTCATAACTAACATGTAATATTTCACTTAATGCTTTAGCTGTACCTTCTTTATCTTTAATTTGATTTGGAATAAGTACTAGTGATGTAGTAGTTAAATTATCAGCTAGTATTAAACCATTACGATCGTAAATAATACCTCTGTTTGCTTCTATTGGAAGATTTCGACTCCATAAAGATTCAGCTAAATTGTTTAATTTGTCATAACTAATTACTTGAATATAAAATACTTTACCTATAATTAAAACAAATAAAAAAAGAATAATTAATATAATTACTTTGATTCTTTTATGTATTTTTTTAAAAAACATAAGTGCCTCCTAAAAAAGTATATGAATAATAATAAAAAATAGTATAAATTAATTGAAAATAATTGAGAGGAGTGTTAAAATATTTCATGTAGAAAGAGGATAGATAATATGTCAAAGATTAAAGATGTTATAGGAAGAGAAATACTTGATTCTCGTGGTAATCCAACTGTAGAAGTTGACGTTATTCTAGAATCAGGTGTTATAGGAAGAGCTGCTGTTCCAAGTGGAGCATCAACTGGTGAAAGAGAAGCATTAGAACTTCGTGATGGTGGAGATAGATTTCTAGGTAAAGGAGTTCTAAAAGCTGTAGGTCATGTTAATAATGAACTTAGAAATCTAGTAATAGGAATGGATGCTGCTAATCAAAAAGAACTTGATTATGCCATGATTAATTTAGATGGAACTGAAACAAAATCTAGATTTGGTGCAAATGCTATACTTGGTATTTCAATGGCTGCTTTAAAAGCATCTGCAATAGAAAAAGGTATGCCACTTTATAAATATATTGGAAATGGAAAAACACTTCCAAAACCAATGATGAATATTATTAATGGTGGAGCACATGCTGATAATAAACTTGATTTCCAAGAATTTATGATTATTCCACAAGCTGATACTATTCATGATAGAGTAAGAATCGGTGCAGAAGTATTCCATAATTTAAAGAAAGTATTAAATAGTCGTGGACTTGCAACAGGTGTAGGTGATGAAGGAGGATTTGCTCCTGATCTTAATAGTAATACTGAAGGTTTTGAACTTATTATGGAA
>JAEEGL017188965.1_pt1 | contig 10196 bp, 7 predicted proteins | sample 9134231 | NCBI WGS metagenome assembly JAEEGL01 (sample SAMN16246548, study PRJNA631951) | gut metagenome | biome: gut microbiome; feature: rumen; material: fiber-attached | host: Bos | place: Iran: Karaj | collected 2018-10
GTCGAAAAACTTGCAACCTTTTCTTGGAAGAAGCGGCACATTGTAACACATGCCCTTGTGTTTGGGCACGTGCTCTTTGTGTTTCTTCCAGGTTTGCAAGTACCTTCGACGGGCCAAAGATGTCACGTGCCTTCTTTTTGGCTTGAGAAGGTAAAATATATAAAACAACAAAAGGAGAAACAACAATGGCAAAGTATTTCTGCAAGTACTGTGGACAAGAAAGCAGTGATCCATCTAGATTAGTGAGAGATACTTGCTCCAAACATCCAGCAGGATGTTTCAAAGGTAAACATGAACTTTTTGAGGGACCGGAAGACAATGAATATCGCTGCATTTATTGTGGAAAAAGCGAACGTGATTTTCGCCGCCTGGTAAATGACACCTGCCCTAAACATCCAGATGGATGTTTCAAGGGAAAACATGTTGCCTATGAAGGTGGTACAAAAAATGAATATGTTTGCAAATATTGTGGTAAACATGAACGTGATTTTCGCAGGCTTGTATCTGATACTTGCCCCAAACATCCAAATGGCTCTTTTAAAGGGAATCATTCCCCACTTAAATAATTTGAAAAATTAATTTGTACATTTTATAAGATTTTATTTCTAAACAATTTATAATCGTATTAACATCACAAAACCAACTTACATTATTATATAAAATATTATCTAAGAATATCTATATTATATATACATAATTATTTATTGGAGTACATATCAAATGCAAATGAGAATAAATACGAAAATCATAGAAGACATTGTTAAACATTTTGAAGATCCAAAAATACAAGATATGTTAGAAGCTATTCGTGTTGAATTAAAATCTGATGCACGCAAAGCAAAAAATGAAGAAGCTTTTACTGGATTAATGAATTTAGCTGAAAAGGTTATGAACGAGGATTTTTGGTGCGAGATGGATTATTTGCTAAATTGTTTTTATTTTGATTTTTGATTATAAAATATATAGAAGAATAGGAGAATGATTCCATGTCCGAGCAGCACAGCAGCATCATTGATCAGCCAGTGACCTTGTCCTCGCAGGAAAAACTGGAAGAGAAGGATAAATTCGGTATTTCCAGATATGAATACGCCTTGAAAGAGTTCATCAAACGTGCGGATACACCGTTGACCATCGCCCTACAAGGTGAATGGGGGAGTGGCAAGACCTCATTAATGAATCTTCTAAAATACCATCTGTGCGAAGCGAATGATGCACTGTTCTACTCGGTATGGATCAACACATGGCAGCATTCCATCATGAACAATCCGGAAGGCTCCATCATTGGCATCCTCCAAAGCATCATCTACCAGCTTGGAAATGCCCTGGAGACGAATGAGGAGGAAAAGAAGCGCAAGCTCATTCCTATGCTCGGCAAAATCGGCAAGATTGCCAGTACATACGCACTGAACGCGGCGGGGAAATTCGTTGGCGCGGGCGATGCCGGCAACCAATTAGTCAAGGCTTATGAAGATGTCTCCAAAGAGCCGGCCAGCGAGCCCGCCACAGGCGACTCCCAGATAGCGGAACTGAAAAAGACCATTGCAACCTTTATCAAGGATATTCTTGAAAAGAATTCCACAAAAGGCCGTAAAGGCTTCCTGTTCTTCATCGATGATCTTGACCGAATTGACCCACCGGTTGCCGTGCAAATTCTTGAATTACTAAAGAACATTTTCGATCTTGAAAACTGCATTTATGTCCTTGCCATTGACTATGATGTGGTCGTCAAAGGACTGAAGCCGAAATTTGGTGAACTAACCGACAAGAACGCCCGTGAATTCCGCTCTTTCTTCGACAAGATCATCCAACTTCCCTTCGCTATGCCTGTCTCCTCCTACAAGATCGACACTTTCCTTATCGATGCTTTGAACCGCATTGATTATCTTACTGCTGAAGAGCAGACCAATGAGGAACTGAAACGGAATCTTACGCAAATGGCTATGTATTCTGTTGGCACGAACCCACGTTCATTAAAGCGGTTGACCAATATCCTGTCGCTGATTCAATTGATGTCCGAGGAAGACAGAAAGAACATGGACGGCAAACAGACGAAAGAGGAAATCCTTTTGGACAAACAGATCAATTTCGCCCTTGTCTGTCTGCAGATCATGTATCCATTGGTTTACAATACGTTGCTTGAATATCCGAATTTCCGTCAATGGGGAGATATCAATGAAGGTGCCAACAGCGGGGGTAAGACACTTGTCAAAAAGTTGTCCCTTCAGGAATTGACCGAGGCAGAGCAGAAGAAACTGGATAAGCAGGGGGAGGATTTCGACGAGCCATGGGAGCGCATCCTGTTCAGAGTCTGCCTCAAGGACAACTATCTCTCAAGCCGTGTCGTTGACATATCTCGTCTTCTCAATAAAATTTGTGACATCGTTCCGAAGGGCGAAAGCAATGATGCCGATACGGCTGTCAAGGAGCATGACGAAGCAGTCGCCCAAACCATTGAACGACTGATACGTTTCTCTGCCGTCACCAATGTCCATACGACAGAAGATACTGTCGTTAAGAAAATAGAGGATTTCAATCCCTCCTGGTGGTTGAAGCAGTTTAGGGACAAGTTCGTTCCTGAAGTGAATGCTCACATGGGAGATTTGGACACCATCACATGCACAAACGGACGTGTCCAGAACAATCTCTACTTTATTTTCGAAAAACAGAAACAAGCTGGAAACAGCGGTGCCGATTTCGGTGTCGCCATGGCACATGATGACAAGTCGTATATCGTAGGGTTGAGTAACGGTATTGAATTTCTACGAAGCGGATTTGGAACGATTCTGGAAGAGGAACGATTGCTAGGATGCCCAGGACTTCATGATTCTGTTATGCGTGAAATAAGAGAACTTGCAGCACAATATTCTGATGTCAAACTGAACATTACAGATTCCTATGACCAGAAACAGGATGAGTCAAAATACGGTTGGCTTAACATTCACATTCAATTCTTTTTCAGTACTTTGGAAGAAGCGGTCGCAGACGAATCTGTCAAGAGATTCGCTGACTTTTTCAGCGGCTTAATGCGCATCCGTTTCAGGATGATTCAGGAAATCAACGCGTTCTGCTTTGGGCAGGAGACAAAACTCCGCGAACAGCTCAAAAAAATGGATATTGCACCATTTGCGACGATAAGTGAATGGCTAAGCCAGACTTATCTTGACGGTTGCAAACTAGGTAATGATACTTTTGGAATTACTCTTTTCCTGTGTTCCACTGGCTTCGAAACTAGTATCTGGGAAAGCAATCAGAATCTACAAAAAATAGCCGATGTAATGAACATACATCCAGAATTGAAGGCTATCTTCCCTACACACGGCAATGAAAGTCCGTCCCCTAAGGAGGTAGTTCCCTTCGATTCCATTATCGATTGGTTGAAAGACCTGCAAAAACTTTTAGTGAGTATTGCTCATTAATGAAATACAACCTGAAACCATTATAATTAGGAGTTTTGTATGCAATCTTTAGTTTTTTGCAAAATTCTTCCCTTTTGACCGGAATGATCAAAACTGATCTGAACGATTTCCTCGATGGCAAGAAGACTCTTTCCAGATGAGGAGAGGCGCAAAAGCCGTTCGCACAATCGTTGACTAATGGTGATAAAAAATTTTTATGTTTATGCTTCACGAAATGACACATATCTGGCAATATGCCAATGGTTCACGTAGCGGACATGGTAGGGATTTCTACAGCACCATGGTTCACATCGGCGTACGGCACATCGGCGTACGAAGGAAAGAAGAATACTGTCGAAACGGCTCACTTGCAGACTATATCCTCAAGGAAGCTCAGCAAAACCACCACGATATCTGTCTCCATCTTCGTGAAATACTGGAATCTGACATCCCACAGCCTAAACAGGGGGATGTCAGATTCTTTTGGGAAGAAGTATTGGACAAGTGATGGTTCTTTGTGTGATGTCTTCTCGCAGATGCACTTGATAAAGGTGAAGATTCATTCATATCATTGAGTTAACTTTAGAAACTGTAGTAAACTCTCGGAATTGGTACAATTGTCAATGATAATGTCAGAATTATTATTCTGTAGCGTTTCCCAATTATATCCTTCTCTTTTTTTCATTAAGTGACCATCAATGTTAATGCAATATTCAACACCATTGTACATGAAACCAATGTTCCATCCAGAGAAAATGACAGTACCGTCTATAGGCATTGGGCCTGTTATTATCTTATTTTTTATCAATTGTGCCAAACAAGGTAAATGATGATATTTATCCAAAATGACATTTCCATAGGCGTTCCAAGTGTGCCCAGAAGTAGCATATAGAACAATTCTATCACCATATTTACCTAATATCTTACCATCATTTCGACTATTGTTAAGTAAGTCTGTGCTAGCAAGCAGATAAATCCAGTAATCTCTGTCATCGATTTTACTAATTTCATCTGTATCTGTATTTCTAAACACACATTTAAAGTACTTGGTGAGTACATTTTTCCAGTTAGATTCATTTTTCAATAAAGGTATTCTGGAATCTAGAGAGTAATTTTGAAGAAGATGTGATACCAAAACTTTTATCAGGTGATATTCATCTTGATTATCGATCATAGTTTTCAATAATTCTAGACGCTTTCGTAAATTATTGGCATCATTTTTTTCTAAATCATCATTGGGGAACAAAACAGAAATGCATCCCTTTAGGTATTTATATTTCTCCGCTTCTTTTATCACTTTTGACAAATCACCATTATTTTGGTCGTTCTCGTTCTCCGTTAACATCAGTTTGGCTTTCTCATGTTCTTCTTTTAGTTGTTCATTTGCAGAAGATAAATCTTTTGATATTATCGGTTCATTTATCGAAAGATAGTAAAGAATATTTCCACTGTGCTCCGCAAATTCGGCAATCAACTTGAGTGCGCCAGGGAGATTGTTTTCAGCATCTGAGTTCTCCACAATATTCCACACAACGCGCAACCAGTCCTTGAAAGCGCTAATCTGTTGTGTATAGTCGTCGTTTTCAGGGGCATTTTTGATGAGCCATTGGCAAATGGCAAAAAACACGGCGCGTTCCTCAACAGTATTAAATTTAGTAACCTGCAAAATCTCTTCTTGGCTGTTGTTTGTAATTTTAGCCAAAACACTTTTTTGTTTATGATATTCTGGTAAGAAACACCATTCTTTAGTTTCCCAAGCTGGTTGTATGGATGTCTTAAAAACTTCACCTATTTGATTCAAAGCCTTTTGAAGTTTGGGTAGCCTATCAAGAACTTCCTCAAGTCCAAGAAGCCATTCTATTGGAATTTTCTTTTGTCTATTTTGGTAATGTTCCAAGTTATCAAAAACCAGTTTTGTATCATCATTGTTTACGCCATATAACGGATGATTTCTCCAATAGTTCTCATTTTTGTTATCATTCGAAGCATCTAAGGCATGGTAGTTAAAGAAGAAACGATTGAAGAATACAAAGAAGATTTCATCAATATGATTTTGATTTTCTAGATTTTCCGATTCATCCTGAGAACGCTGATTCCAGAAGATATCCGTCCAAGTATTGTCCAGTTTTTGACCAAAGCCGTTCTTTGCATCATCAAATTTCTGCCAGTATTTTTGTTCATTGGAGACTGTTTCAGCTTGCTTATGAATATAATCTACTAATTCTGCCTTGAAGTTTTCAAAACTGGTCAAGGGCTTTCCGCGTGCATTCATCTTGACATAGAGGTCATCAGTTTGGCCAATTGATGATATGTCTAGAACACGGAATTGGATACATTGTGTTGTCGTAAGTTTTTTCCAATAACCTGTGTAAATAGAAACGCGGCACTCAATGCATTCAATATCTTGACACTGTTTAAAAACGCCAGAGATACCATCTGAGCCATCCGACAATGTTCCCTGTATCATTCGTAGCATAGATTGAACCGTCGGATCCTGATTCCAATAGGAGTAGAACCATGTTTGATTCTTGATGTGTGCAATAATGTCTGTTTGACCATTTGACAAGGGGGTTAGTTCGCAGAGTTTATTACAGAAATCACGTGCGGAGACCCTCGTGGCGTAGGAGAATTTCTGAAGGATTTTCAGATTTTCGTCATTTAGTTCACCTGCCTTGTAGGCAGCGTACCAATGAAGCAACCATAATGTTGTCAGACGTTGCTGTCCATCCAACGGATAGAAAGTATATTTTTCAAAACTTCCATAAGCAAAATCAAGCATCAGGAAGCCATTGTCAGTATCCAACGCTTGTTTCAGATCTTTCAGAAAGCGTTTTCGCAGTTCCTCCTTGGCTGTTCTTCCTTGGGCATAATCCCGCTGAATAATGGGAATGCAAATATTGTAATCTTGCAAGAACTGCCAGAATGTAGTTTTATCACCACTATTCATTTGTTTACTCCTTCTTTGTTAACATTATTATCAGGATTATTTACACCAAATTCTTCCAATGTCTTATAAATTTGCATTAAATAGGCATCTGCATCGTCTTGAGTCCATGACATAATGTCAGTTGAATTGGGTGTATAATACTTCATAAAAACATTTCGTGTACATGGAGGAATAAAGGAAGTATTACCTCTTTCTGTTTGAATTATTATTTTATCGTTCATTATAATAACATCAATGCTTTTTCCAAGATCTTTTTCTACAATTTTTCTTCTTTTTGTTGGAAATATATCATTTTGATATCCACGATTAGTATTTTGATCGAGTAAAACAAAATTACCAAGAGTTTCTTTATTTGCTATAGTTTTAGTGTTTTGTTTTTCATAAAATTGTTGAATTTTTTGAGATAACAAATCAAAATTTCCTATATTATTTATAAGAAAACTTTTAATAGTCTCATTGATTTCATTTAATTCTTCATTATTGATACTATTTTTTCTATCTTGATTATTAATCTTTGTATCAATCCACAAATATATATTTTTCAACCATTCTTTTTGTTCAGATAATTGAGTTAAACCATTTGGGATTTCAGAATCAATGTGTTCAATATCCCATTTTTCTATTGTATACAAATAAAAAGGAAACTTATAAAAAACACCATTTTGATATTTTTGCATATATTCATCATTCTGATTTATTACAGTCTGAATATTAAATAGAAGTAATAAAGGCTTCCAATCTTTTTTGTCTTTCAAATTTTGCTTTAAATTTGATAAACTATTAATGATATCTTTGATTTTATTTTTCATGCAAATCTTAAATTGCTCTTTACTTAATTGGGATTTGCGATATTCTTTGACTATTTCTAGTAGCTTTACATTGTTGTTGACAAGGAAACCAATGTAATGATAATATGTCACATCATTGAACCATTCACGGAAAATTTGGAAGATCTCTCTTACTTCAATCCATATCTCTTTATGTCTATTACAAATTTCTTTTTTGTCATAATTCAGATACTGATATAAATATCTGAATATTGTATAGTTATCATTACCAAGTTTTTTACCTTTAAATATTTCTCCATGAATTTTCAAAATTTCCAATTCTTTTATCAAATCGAAGATAAAATCAATTCTTGTAGGTTTTGTCCATTCTTGTGGGTGAATAAAGTACCAAAAATCATTATTTTGTAAAGTAAATTCAATTTCATCCCATTGCGATGCCATTTCAAGTTGTGATAAACGAAAAGACTCAATTTCTTGAACATCCAATGTGCTAAAATTTGATTGCTTCAAAAGCATGGCCTTAATCAATTCTGCATTTGTCAAAGCAATTTTACCAATATTTAGACGGGTAAAGGTATCAATTGGCTTCCCACTATCATCCACATACCAAATGAAATAAACATTATTAAGAAGTTTCTTCTTAAAGTTTATTTCATCTGTATCTTCATTTTTGAACCAATCATTAATAGTATCATAACATTGTTTCATATGGAAAAAATCAATATTCTTATTTGAGGCATCTTGTTCAACATTATTAACATTCTCTAAAAATGCTTGACTTCCCCAATACTGGTAACCATTTGCCTTAAAAGGTGCTATTTTCCTTGTTTCATATTCAATAGAGAACAAATTTTCAGATTGTTTATCGTATAAATATTTTAAAAGGATATAGATTGTTGTCAAGCGTTGTTGACCATCTATTACATCATATTGATATTTGATTTCATTTAAGATACTTACTGCAGTATTTAATAATTCTTTGACACTTTTATTATCCAAATCCTTTATTTTTTCTCTTAATTCTTTTGCATCATTATCTTTTATTGTTTTTTGTATTACTAATGGTTGCAAACAATAACTTTGTTGAGAATCATTTATGTCAATCTCATTGATATCATTTAATAAATCAATAACTTGTTGTTTCCCCCAACGATATCCACGTTGATAGCTTGGGATGAAAAACATCTTACCCATAAGATTACTTACAGGCATAAGTTTAAAATTTTCTTCACTCATTGTTATATCTCCTTAAGAAATTCTTAAAGTTACAAATACTTCCTCACGGTGTTTCTGGATGTTCCAAGAGCTTCGGCGGCTTTGGTGATGTTGCCGTTGTATTTCTCGCAGACATGTTTGACATGGAGGCGCATGGCTTCATCAAGATTATCGGGAACTTCCACTTTGTCCTGCGGCAGGAGAGCGGCGTTCAATTCACAATGTTCACGGATTAACTGTTTGTAGTCGTTAATTTCAAGAACGTGGGCGCGTTCCAGCAAGTTATATAGTTCGCGGACGTTGCCTGGAAAATCGTATTCCATCAAAGCATCGACTTGCTCCTTCAAGAGCCAGCCGCCCATCTTGTTGCGGTCGCGATAGGAATAGGCGATCAGCGGAATGTCCTCCTTGTGTTCACGCAACGGTGGGACACGAAGCTGAATGACACTCAAGCGTTGATAGAGATCGAGACGGAATTTGCCGTCACGAACCATGGAAGCCAAATCGCGATTGGTGGCGGCGATGATGCGTACATCCACTTCGATTTCATTACCGTTACTGCCAAGCCGTTGGAAACGGCCTTCTTCCAAAACACGCAGAAGAAGGCCTTGTGCCTCCAACGGTAGTTCGCCAATTTCATCCAAGAAAAGCGTGCCGCCGTTGGCGACTTCAAAAAGACCATTGCGGTCTTCAGTCGCTCCCGTGAACGCACCTTTTTCATATCCAAGAAACCGGCTTTCAAGCAGTTGCGGATTCACACTGGCACAGTTGAAGACGATGAACGGCTCGCCTTCCTGACCACGTTGCGATTTGAAATGAATCAACGTGGCAACCGTCTCCTTGCCCGTGCCGCTCTCTCCAAGAATCAGCACTCTGGCATGTTCATGCGGCGCAATGAGATTGATGCTTTCCTGTAGTTTTTCAATGGCGGCACTTTTACCAACTAACTCACGATGGCCATAACGGCGATAATGTTCAACCATGCGCCGTTCGCTTTCCGACCATTTGCTTTCCGGATCTTCGGCGGCAATATGACGAATGACGCGCGGATAGGCTTCTTCGTCCTGATAGTTCCGGTAGAAGTATTCGGCCGCCTCTTTGAACTCAATATACTGCCTGCCGATGGGCAGATTTACATCTTCATAAGCAGCCAATTCACCTTCCTTCCGCTTATAGTATTCTGTCACCGCATTGGAAATACTCTCTGAATCATTGACATAGCTTTCAAGATTGGAGCGGATGTCATCCCCCATCCATTCAGGGAAGTCGATGCCGCTGATCCAAGTCACTTTGACAGCTTTGTTCTTGAGTTCTTTTAACGCCTTGGCAAGACGTTCCACGTCGCCAGTCAATGACACGCCCAGAATGACGATTTCCGTATAGCCGGAAACCTCCTCCAGATATTCGGGCAACCTCCGTCTGCTCATGCCTAAAACATCGGCAGTCCCGAAATGCCGCAATGCTATTGCCGCCGCGACGGCATAATCCATATATTTTCGTCCAGTCAAAATCAACGTATTGCTCATCATCCAATCTCCGATGAAACATGACTATGTTTCATGTAGTCATTGTGTTATCGACGGCGGGACGCCGTCGATACGTTTTATCAACGGCGAGACGCCGTCGTTACTTTCGCGGGACGCCAACGTCACACCAGCGACGGCGAGACGCCGTCGTTACCTTCGCGGGACTCCGTCGTTACCTTCGCGGGACTTCGTCGTTACCTTCGCGGGACGCCGTCGTTACCTTCGCGGGAACGCCGTCGCTACCTCCCTGTACTGAAATGTCTTAGATATCCTTCCGGGATGCCCGTCTTTGCGATGATCGATGCGCAGGCCATGGCGTCCTCCA
>JAEEGL010406666.1_pt1 | contig 10195 bp, 7 predicted proteins | sample 9134231 | NCBI WGS metagenome assembly JAEEGL01 (sample SAMN16246548, study PRJNA631951) | gut metagenome | biome: gut microbiome; feature: rumen; material: fiber-attached | host: Bos | place: Iran: Karaj | collected 2018-10
TACTTTAGAGCCAGATGTTAATTATCTTGGATGCTTGATCGGAGTTGGAGCTGCAGGAAAGGGAAGAATTATGGCTAGAACAGATAAGAGATATTGTGTTGGAATGGTGGTTGAATGTGACCCTGATAAAAATGCACATAGAGTCAAGATTCTTTTAGGGAATCGTTGGCAATCATAAAGGAGAGATAAATAAATGATTATATACAGATCTACTGAAGATACTAATAAAACAATTAGAATGCACGATCTTAAGAAGTTATATCCTAATATTTCATTTCCAAAGGAAGTTACTAATGAGCAGTTACAGTTTTTAAATATACCGTATACTGCTGAGGAATATGTTCCACCTACTCCACCTGAGCCTACTCTTGATCAGCTTAAAGCTAGCAAAGCTAGAGAAATTCAAAATAGATCTAATATACTTATGGAGCAGATTAGTGATGGATATACCGATGGTGAAATTAAAACTTTTGAACAGCAGAACTTGGGTGCTTTAGATATTCTTAATGGTACCTATAATAGCGAAAATGCTATGTTTGTTATATCACTTCTTAAAAACAGGCTTGCTAAAACAGATGTTACTAATGAAGAAATTACAGAGTTTGCAACCAGGATTAGAACTAATTATACTAATGCATCAGCATACACTTCATTAGTAGTTGGAACTCAGCAGCATCTTGAACTTCTTGTTAGAGAAGCTGAAACTAAAGAAGAGGTGGAGGCTATTGATGCTTATTTTACCCCAGTTGTTCCTGATGTTCCAGCTGCAGAGCCAGAAGAAGATGAAGATGAAATAGTGGAAGAAACTGATCCAGAGGATACTAACGAGGGACCTACTGAATAATAAACTATACAAGAAGAACACTGTGCTAGAGATAGTATAGTGTTCTTCTTTTTATTTGAACAAATATAGAGAAAAACTATAGAACAAAAGAGGTGAATCTAGGTGCCCAGTATAAAAAAGACAGAAGAAGCTCTGGCTAAGGTAATTAAGGAATATATTATACCCAGCACGGCTGGTAATGCTGGAAAGGTATTATCCACTTTAGATGGTACAACACTTTCTTGGGAAGGTGTTGATAATATTTTACCAGCACAATCTGCTTCTACTGAAAATAAAATATTAGTAAGTGACGGAGTCAATGTGTCTTGGAAAGCTATTAAGATGAAGCACTTTACTGTTTATGCTGAAGCTAACCAGACTACCATCCCTACAACTTCATATAATATACAATCCTTTATGCAGCTTGATGTTTTTAAAGATGGCATTAAACTTATTGAAGGTGCTGAGAATGATTATACATACAATGTATCAACTAAAACTATAACTTTAACTACACCTTTATTTGATACCGACATTATAATGCTTGCATATTTAGTTTTTGAATAAGGAGGTGCATATATTGTCAATTACAAGAAATACTTTAGCCGATACCGCTATTACTAGAGATTTCCATGAAAGAATATTAACTATAGATAATACTAATGACACTGCTCAAATTAATAAACTTCCAGTAGCTAATCAATATGGATATCTTGATAAAAGCTGGATCCAAGATTATAGTAGTTATAAAATTAACAATATTGGTGATGTAACTAGTAATTTTGCTGTATCTAAAGATAATTCAGAATTTGTTAATGTTATAACCTTAAAAAGTGTAGGTTTAACTATAACGTTATCTAGAGATTATGTTGTTGAAGACGTACCATATACTAGAGCTCTAGTATATAGATTTTTAATATACAACCCTGATGGCTATGATTTAACTTGGGAATCTGATGTCCCAAATTCTATTTTTATTTGGAATACATATAGCGAAACCCCTCCAGTACTTGATGAAAATGGAACCTATATAGAATTTATCAGTACTGATAACGGTCAACATTGGTATGGTATAGCTACTGATATGACTGCTTATGATATAGTTAATAATTACTATACTAAGTCTGAATCAGATAATAGATTTGTTAATGTGACAGGTGATACAATGACCGGCACATTAACGTTAGAAGGATCCCATGCTAACGGATATCATAGGGGATTAACTATTACAGGAGAAGGGCAGTCTCATGCCTTGATGATTCAAGATACATCCTTTACAAAGGGAACTGCACCTTTAGAGGGTAAAACTATAGAAGGAATTGCTTTATTTAGCAATGTAGATTCAGGCATACCTGCTGGAACAAATGGTCAGGTTAGTGCATTATATGGATCAGTTACCACTGGAAATAAAAATTCATTAATAATGCGTGTTCACAATTTATCATCAGTTGATAATAGTGAAGTAAACTATCTTTCAGTTAGTATAGCTCCTGATGGAACTAAATCTTCTTATTAATTTACTCCGGATACTGCCGATAATTCTAATAATATAGCTACTACCGCATATGTTAAGAATCAAAATTTAGTTCCAGCTATGGATTCTAGCACAAGATACATGTGCTTAACTAATAACGGTGAAACTTCTGAATGGGTTAGATATCAAAAAACACAATATGTGCGAGTAATAACATCTGATACTAATAGTATCACTGTTCCGTCTCAATATATGGAAAACGCTGTAATTTCAGACGTTTACAGAGATGGTGTTTTACTTATAGATCCTGATGATTATAGTATTAACACTGACACGCTAACTATTACTTTTAACGATACTCTTAGAGATAGAGAAAAAATAATAGTTACTTTTGAAAATACTGTAAAAGTACGTTCCGCTGAAATATTAGACAATATTATATTAAATAACAGCACCGCTACTACTCCAGAGTATAGCGACAATAGCAATAGAATTGCTACTACAGAATATGTTAATAGAGTTTTAGATAATTATACTCCAGGGTCTGGAGCATCTATACCTACACACTCGCCAGCTTTCTCAGGAGTTCCTACAGCTCCTACAGCTGCTCCAGGAACAAATACTACCCAAATTGCTAATACTATTTTCGTTACTACAGCTATATCAAAATCAAATCATGCTCCTATAGATTCACCAGCATTTTCTGGTACACCTACTGCACCAACACCAAATGCCAGTACAAACACTACTCAAATTGCTACAACTGCATTTGTTAAAACAAATATTTCTAACTTGATTAATGGAGCTACATTAAATACCTTACAAAAACTATCATCTTCAATAAACAATGATCCTAGTTATTATACAACAGTTAATAGTTTATTAGCTAATAAATTAAATACTGGTATATCTGAAGAAGGAACTGGAAATGGCGTTTCTTCAATTTCAGAAATAAATGGAGATATAACTGTTGTAAAGGCTAATTTTAGTTTAAGTGATCATAATCATGATATAAATTACACGGCATTAAGGAATAGTGTAGGTTCTAGTATTAATCCAATATATACGGATATTAATGGAGTATTAACAGCGTCTACAGAAAGCGTTGGAAACAATGATACCCCAATATATTTAGATAATGGTGTAATAACATCTACAGGTAAAAATTTTAGTGATTATTTACCTCTAACTGGAGGAGAGATTACTGGTGAATTATCAGTTTCTGAATCTATATTAATTGGAGATCCAGAGAGTTCTAATATAACAATCACTGATAACTCTATTCAATCCAATGGAGAAAATTCCTCAACATCGGATCTACATATTAACGAAGATGGCGGAGATGTATTCTTTGGGAATGAAGATAGCGGGCAGGTTTCTATATCAAATGGCGTTATTACAGCATCTTCATTTGTGGGTAATATTGGTGGAACTTCTGAAAGAGCTTCAATGGATTCTGAGGGGAATGTAATACATGAAACTTACGCCACATTAGATTCGCCCAGTCTAGTTGGAACCCCAACCGCTCCTACAGCTACTCAAGGGGATAATTCTACTCAAATAGCTACGACTAGCTATGTTGATACAGCTGTATCAAATTTAGTAAGTTCTGCTCCAGGAACATTAAATACCTTGAATGAACTAGCGGCTGCATTAGGCAATGATGAAAATTTTGCAACAACTATAACTACTGAACTGGGAACTAAGTTAGATGCCAATAGTTCTGATTATATATCCAGTCTCTCTGTAGATGGAACAACTATTACTATAACAAAAGGAGACAGTACTGAAGAAAGTTTTACGACTCAAGATACTGTTTACACTGCTGGTTCAGGTATAACTATTTCAGATTTTGAAATTAGTGCAGATAGCCAGTTACCAAGTTTTACCGGTCATAGGGGTCAATTTTTGACTACAGATGGAACATCTGCAAATTGGGTTAATGTTTTACCACCGCAAGCTAATAACGGTGGCAAAGTGCTTGCTACAAATGGAACAACCTCTTATTGGACTGATTTTAGTGAAATAAAAATCGATTCTATACATTATCCTAATGTAAATGATACAACTATAGTTTTATCTGATAATCAATCTATTCCTAGCAATGTTGATAAATATGCTTTAGCAGTATACAGAGACGGCGTATATCTTAATAGCAATATAGACTTTAATTTTGATCCACTTACTAGTACATTTACTTTCGCAAAAGCTTTTGACGAGGATGAAGTAGTCACAATTCTATTTACATATGTATCATCAGATACACAACCTGCTGTAAACGTTGATGTTGATGAATACGAGGCCGGAGATAATATTACCTTTACGAATAACCCAATTACTAACAAAATAACTATTAGTGCTACATCAACATCTACAACTATTGACTCAACTGTAACTGGAAACGGAAATGCAATTACTGACATATCTATTAATAATGGGGTTATTTCATTAACTAAAGGAACTACCTTTAGCGTTGAAGGTCACACTCACAGTGATTATGCTCCAATTGCATCTCCTGCGTTTACAGGAACACCTACTGCTACAACACCGGCTACTTCAGATAGCAGTACTAAAATAGCTACTACAGAATATGTTAATAATAGATTTACTACTTCTATTGAAAATGTTAAAGAATTAACATCAGCTTCCAATATTACTATTAATCCAGCTGAAAGTAGTCTATTCTCATTAACATTAGATACAAATACTACTATAAATATTTCAGCTATATCAAATGGCTATTATACAATAAATGGCTCAGTAATTACGTTATTTATGCCTGCGCATAACTACACAGTTACTTGGGGATCTAATATTACTTGGGTTGAGAATGGTTCGCCTGATCTTAGCACCGGTTACAATATAATAACATTCGCTACACCCAATGGTGGGACTACTTGGTTTGGTAGTTGTCTCACTGTTGAATCTTAAAGAAAGTGAGAGGTGAGAACAATATCTAATCCAAAAACTAGGGTAGCTTTAGAGATGATCTATCCGGAAATTCTGTCATCTGCGTATATTAATAATACATTTGCTCCTTTAGATTCGGCAGTATTGGTCGGAACTCCTACGGCTCCAACTGCGGATGTAAATAGTCCGGGTAGTAATCAATTAGCTACAACTAATTATGTTAAAAATAGTATATCTGCTTTAGTAGCTTCTGCTCCAACTACTTTAGATACATTAAATGAATTAGCAGCAGCTTTAGGTAATGATCCTAATTTTGCTACTACTGTAACATCTAGTTTAGGTAATAAAGTTGATACAAATAGCGCAAATTATCTAAAATCTGTGTCAATATCTAATGATAATAAAACTATAACTTTTACAAAAGGAAATGGAAGTACCGTTGTAATTACTCCACACGATACTACATATACAGCCGGTAGTAGAATTACTATAACAGGAACTACAATTACAGCTAATGATCAGCTTCCATCAAGATCTAATAATGCTGGGAAAATATTAAGAGTTAGTTCTAACAATAGTTCAGTAGAGTGGTCTGATGAGAGGCCTACGTCGTTAGTTTCAGGTGGAAGCTCTGCTACAACTAACTCAACTAGCGATGTTTCAAATCCATATTTAAATACGATTGAAAATAGTACTAAAGTAGGATCTGTGCAATTTGTTGGTAGTGGAGCAACTACTATTAAAGCTAAAAACGGTATAATAACTATTAGTAGCACAGATAATGACACTAAATATTCTCATCCATCTTATACAGCTAGAACAGGTAACCCAACCACTAATTTAACCCCTAAATTTGGTGATACAATTACAATATCTCAAATTGTAAGTAATGGAACTGGTCATGTTACAGCAGCTAATGACAAGACTATAAAAATACCTGCAGATGGTCCAACAACTACTCTTAAAGGGTTAATGCCAGCTCTAAAAAATGACTCGACCTTATATTTAAGGTCAGATGGAAATTGGGTTAAACCTCCGAATGATAATACTACATATTCTTTAGCTTCAACATCCTCTGATGGGCTATTACGTAAATTATCAACAGATACATCCTTATACTTAAGAGCTGATGGTACCTGGAAAAAACCGCCTAATGATAATACTACTTATAGTGCTGGAACAGATTTATCCTTATCTACCACAACATTCAATCATAAAAATAGTGGAGTAACCGCTAATACTTATGGGCCAAGCGCTAACGTTGATGCTTATATATACAAAACAACTACAATAAGTGTTCCGTATTTCACGGTGAATGCTAGAGGTCATATTACCGCTGCTGGAAATAGAACTTTAAGGATAACTGCTAATGCTTCTTATTGTACATACACCTGTGCATATTCATGTAATGAATGTGATAGATGTGATCCTTGTGGTAATAATGATGGTATGGGTTAGTAGGTGATATAAAATGAAAATATTTACACATAAAACAGATAATAAGTCATTTAACCATTTTTTCATAACTAAAAATGCTATTACATGTTTTACCTTCTTTGAATCTACTGAGCAAACTGATTCTTTTAATAATAATATAAGCACCTTTTTAAATACACATACTAATAATTTTACACCTAAACCAGCAAACGTTAGAGGCGAGGATTTATCTGAAGATTTAGCGGGGCGTGTATTTTTTTGCGCTGGTGCTCAAACACTAGATTTAGCAAAGATTTATAGAAAATATGATATAGCGTCTTATGCATTTATAAGAGTAAAGGAAGATATTTTCCCAGCAGTATTTAATAGATTTATTTATTCTTATTTAAATAAATTAACGAATAAAGAAGTATTGGAACAATTAGAAGGTAACTTTATAGCTAAGTTATCTATACCCTTTAAAGATAACTCTATTATAGATGACAGTAATGTTTTAGTTGTTAATTACGGTTCACTCGGTTGTAAGTTTAGCGGAATTCCAGTTGTTCCAGAGGAACTAACTAATGAAGAGTTAGAGATTAGATCTAGAAATATGCTTACGCCAAAGATAACTATCAGTGGACCTGATTCAATAACTGATTTGAATAATGGTGAAGAATATATTATAGATGTTAAATGGGCTGATGGTAGACCAATTGAAAAAGATGTTACAGTATATTTGAAATCAGATGCTGGTTATCTTTCTAAGAATAAGGTTACTACTAATAATGGTATAGCTAAGATTAAAGTTATCCCATTAGGATTAAATAATGGAGATCATATAACTTTAAAAGCTGGTTTTAAATATTTGCCAGGATTAACTAAGAAAGGAATTGATATATAATGTGGTTTAAGATTTCTGGTATTAAGGATAACAAACCAACATATATGTATTACAACAATATTACTAATGAGTTAAAGGACGAATACAGAATCCCTTTAAAATTTGATGAAGTTCAAGTTATAAATGATAAAGTATATCCTTTTACCCCAAATGACAATCCTATACGAAGAAAAAAAGATATTAAGACATTAGAAGTATCCCTTGGGTTAAAATGTAATTTTAAATGTGAATACTGTTCTCAAGCTATATTACATCAAAAAGGTAATGAAGCTACTGTAGATCAAGTATCGAAGTTTATTGATATGTTAAAAAAATATAATATCAATATTACTCAAGGATTTCAGTTATGGGGAGGAGAACCATTAGTATATACAAAAATATTATATGCCTTAATACCAGAACTCAAAAAGTTATATCCAAATGCGCACATTGGATTTCCAACTAATGGAAGTTTACTTACAAAAGAGTTAGTAGACTTTTTTGCTAAATATGATGTAGCAGTATTTGTATCAACTGACGGGTCACTAAACACTGATAGAGGCACACCTGTTGAATTAGATCCGAAGTTAAATGAAATATTTAGATACGCCGCTGATACACTTGGAAAGCATTTTGGGTTTAACACAACTCCACATGCAGGGACTGCTAATGCTGTAAATATAATAAAGTTTTTATTATCACAAGTGCCTAATGTAAAAAATATTGGTACAAGGAATGTAGTTAGAGTACACTATAAAGATTTAGTTCCAGAAGAGGTTTTCTATATATCTGATGATGAACTAGAGGAATATAGTAAATCTATTAAAGAAGTTCTAACTACTGAAGACTTATATAAATATGATTTTTCAATGAGACGACATGCTGATATGATAATGTTTAGAATAGCATCTCGAACAGACATGAGAACTATTTGTGGAGAATGCCCGTTAACTTCTGCTGATGATATGATAGTAGATTTATATGGTAACATATATGCATGTCATACAAAAAATGATAAAGGAAGTGAGATAGGGCATTTAAGTAATTTAGAGGAAACTCCTTTAGTAGGATTTACTCATTGGTCTAATAGACCTGATTGCTCTAAGTGCCCTTATCTTGTTTCTTGTTCAGGCAGTTGTTCAATATTAAATGACGAATGCCATAGATTAACTTGTAGAAATGTAAAAGCAGTCCATAAAGGAATGTTTAATGGAATATTTAAAAGATGGTTTAATTTAGATATAACATCTATTGAACCTCTAGAAGACATAGATATTTAAATACTTTAAAGGAGGTGTAACATTTGCCTGAAAAATTAAAGCAAACTTTATATAACTATCCAAATAATCCGAATCTTATAGATCCAGAATACCCCTTGCAATCTGTATTAACTGAATCTCATGTACAAAATACTATTACTTCAGATATGGTATCAGTTACAGCTGCTAAAGGAAAGATCCCAGTCGGCGATCCCGACCAAAATTATAGATTAGACATTAGCTGGATAGGTATAGACCCCGATGCCTCGTATGCGCTAGATGCAACTACTACTAGAAAAGGTGTTATAGAGATTGCTACGGAAGCTGAAGCTAAAACTGGAACTGATACTGAAAGAGCAGTTACTCCTGCTGGCGTTAAAGCTAGTATTTTGCAGAATACTCCGGTGGCTTCTACTTCTCAATCTGGTATAGTTACACTGTCTAATCTTATTAACGATAGTACTACTACAGCGGTTACACCATACGCTGTTAAGAATTATTTAAGTAGTAGTAATTTTGCTAAAGCAAAATATAATGAAACATATGGTATAACTAGTTATGCTAGGCCAAATCTTGTTTCATCTATAATTAGTCAATCAAAATCACTCACAAACAGTGCTTTATCAGCTACAGATGGTACATCAAGTTATACAGAAGTGGCGGTAGATCCCTACTCACTGTATAATTATATTTCAAACAATCCAACTTATTACAATGTTAATAAACAGGTGTTTGCAGGTACTATTTTTAGAACCTTAGAAGAAGTTGAATCCGGAAATGCCACTACAGTTAAATCTACTGAAAAAGCTAGAGTATGGTTAAACAAAGAGTCAGAAGACTTTAACATAACTGTACCATCAACTAAAGGAATATATGCTAAACAAAATAACTATGAGGGATCTACAGGAAATTTAACTGGAGGAGTAGTAAGAGAAGCTGCAATATTGGATAAAAGCGGTAATACTGTATTACCTGGAATTTTAAAAGTCTCGAGTATACAAACATCAAACGGATCCGCTCCTAAATTAGGCACATCTGGTATAGGTAATATAAACCAACCAGTATATATAGCTAGTGATGGAACTATAACAGCCTGTAATGCTGTTGACGCAGTTACAAATGCTACAAATGCGGATTCGGCTATAAAAGATAGCGCCGGTCATGTCATAAAAGATTATTATCTTCCGTTATCTGGCGGAACGATGACTGGGCCTATTAAGGCAAAAACGACTTTTACGAATGATAATGGGGAAGAAAAAAGCTGTACGTATAGTATTATAGATTTTAGAACAAGTGGAACTACTACTGGAAATAATGTTGCATTTGGTGGTAACAGTAACGCTATTTTTGGCTCTGGTGAATCTTTTATAAATCAATTAAATGCATTAGACGGAGTTGAAGCTGAAGATCTTTACTTGGTGTCCGATGGA
>JAEEGL010573230.1_pt1 | contig 10195 bp, 5 predicted proteins | sample 9134231 | NCBI WGS metagenome assembly JAEEGL01 (sample SAMN16246548, study PRJNA631951) | gut metagenome | biome: gut microbiome; feature: rumen; material: fiber-attached | host: Bos | place: Iran: Karaj | collected 2018-10
AGGAAAAGCTGCGCGAACTGCTCTCTTCCAGGGCATAAGAAATGAAAAAGCGCCCGCCATCGTCGAGCGTATCGTAAACGATATTGACGGTATCGTGAAGATAGTCCGATTCCCCGGATGGCAAAATACGTCTACAGGCCGTAAAGAAATTAGCAAAAACCTGAGAGATGTTGTCATGCGCAAATATCGGATAAAAGACCAAGATGTCTTCGCAAAGGCCTATAGCTATGTTGAGCAGTATTATTGATATCAAATTGAAAACCGAACAGATCTTGGATTGTTGTGTAGAATAATGGGGGTATATATTTATGGACAGTCTTGGCCAAAGTATGACATTTGCAGCCATCATGACTCTCTTGGAAGAGATGGAGGAAGAGGAAAACCTCCAAGGACAAAAGATGACATGGAATGCAAATGAATATGGAAATGATGCAAGAAATGAGTTCGAGGATGCAACACAACGAACTGCTATCTGCGATTATAAGCAAAGGGCCCTCCATTTTTCGATTCGTTTGGTTTGCGAAGCAGACAGACAAGCTGGAACAGTATCAGATATCACGGGATTGCAGATGATTGACATGCTCATAGAGTCGGTGGTATTTGAGTGCATTAATAGCCATCCGATCTCAGATGAGAAAAAAGCGCATGCATATGATCTTGCGGTTAATCTTGCGGATCTGTCTTACCTTGGGAACATACTCCGGGGGCGAGACTTATTCCCTGCAAAGGCAAAATTTGTTGATGTATACGAGGAAGCGCTCGATCTATCACTAAGATTATATAACCAAGGTGCGATGACTGCTGAAATGGTATCACAACTACCTGAACTCTCATTAATGGTTTGTAAAGTGCTATGGGGAATAGAGCATGAACTGTGCAAATGTGATCCAGATGCTGGCTGGCCGGGAAATAGAATGACTCTATATTTTATCGGGAAAATGTTGGATATGTTCAATGAAATGAAAGAATCGATTTGGAAAGAATTGTCTCCGTCTGATAGGAAAAAAACAGACTACGACAGGTGGAAAAGAGAGGAGAAGGCCAAGAAACGCCGCTGGTTCCAGTAGATGGCGAGAATCTATTTCGTCACCTTGGCGACGTTAACATGCTTTTTTCAAAAGACAATTATACTCGCTGATAAGAGCGGTTGTGTTTGTGATGAGATTGGAGGATCCTCATGGACATTAAAGCAAAACTCCGGCCTTTCTTTGTGGCAAAAATGCTCTATGAACAAACTGATGAATCTCACTATCTAACCATAGCACAGATCATCGAACAGCTGGAAAGGGACTACGGAATTACGACTTCTCGGGGAACTGTGGGCGATGATATCAAGGCCCTTCAAGCCCTCGGTATCGATATTGTAGTTGAACCATCAACTCAAAAACGATTCTACTTGGTTGGCCGACGGTTTGAACTCCCGGAACTCAAAGCCTTGATTGACGCCGTTGAGTCAGCCCGCTTCATTCCCAAGGAGAAAAGCGCGGATCTGGTAAAAAAGCTTGGATCATTGACCAGTCAATACAACACGGAAAAGCTAATCCGCAATATCGATGTAGAAAATCGTATAAAAGCAAGCAACGAGAGAATCTACTACATCATGGAAGCGCTGAATGACGCGATAAATGATGGGAAAAAGGTTTCGTTTCAGTACTTTAGCTATAATGTACGGAAAGAACAGAAATTGAAAAACGATGGCTATACCTATGTATTCAGCCCTTACAAATTAATATGGAACGGCGATTACTATTATGTGGTCGGTTATTCTGAAAAGCACGGCGGAATTGGCAGTTTCCGAGTGGATCGCATAGTTCGTTGCCCACAGATACTTGAAGATGACGCGGTCTTGCCACCAAAGAGCTTCGACCTCAATGTTTTTCTGAATTCGATGTTCCGTATGTACAATGGAAACCGAAAGCAGATTGAACTTGTCTGTGACAACGATCTAATGGATTCGATTATAGATAAGTTCGGTGAGGATGTAATCATATTTGCGAATGATATGAAATCCTTTCGCGCCATGGTTACCACTTCCGTTGGCCCAGTCTTCTACAGCTGGATCTTTGGATTTAGGGGAAAAGTGCATATAAAGTCTCCAGACGAAGTCAAGAACGAATATGCAAATCTGGTTCGTGAGGCAGCAGAAATAGTAAACCTCTCCTAATGCTGCGCTTATTCTGAATGCACTGTTGAATAATGCCAATGAAAAAGACTACGGAACAAATCAGTTATAACATGAGAAGAGTGAAGAACAAGGATTCTTCTATTGAGCTTACGCTTCGAAAAGAACTGTGGCGAAGAGGACTCCGCTATCGCAAGAATGTTTCGAAGCTCTTCGGTAAGCCGGATATCGCTTTTATCGGGAAGCGAGTTGCTGTTTTCTGCGATAGCGAGTTTTGGCATGGCTATGATTGGACAAACAAGCAAAACGAGATCAAATCCAGAAGAGATTTCTGGATTCCAAAAATAGAGAGAAATATAGAGCGTGACCGTGAAGTAACCGAAAGACTTCAGGCCGACGGATGGATCGTTTTGCGCTTTTGGGGGAAAGAAATCAAGCAAAATGTTTCCGCCTGCGCGGATCAGATCGAGGCAGTACTTGAGAGGCGAAGAGATGATATTCAAAACAGTTGATCTCTGTGCAGGGATCGGAGGTATAAGAAGGGGCTTCGAACTCACGGGGCATTTCCGAAATGTGTTGTCGGCAGAGATAGATCCCCTTGCCTGCAAAACATATGAGTTGCTTTTCAGCGAGAACCCTCTTAACGATATCAAGAGTAATGATTTCAAAAAAAAGATATGTAATACACCATATGATGTATTGCTTGCTGGATTCCCCTGTCAGGCATTTAGTCGAGTAGGCTTACGTCAAGGTTTTAATGACGAGGATAAGGGAACAGTTTTTTTTGATATCTATGAGATAATTAAACAAACCAGGCCGAAAGTGGTGTTCTTGGAGAACGTTGAAAACCTCACCAGTCACGATAACGGCAACACATTTAAGACGATAATCGAATCGCTGGAATTGGATCTTGGATATCGAGTCATCGGTGTTACAAATTCCGGTAACGGCCCCCTTCAATACAAGGCGAAGGATTTTGTCAGAAATACGAAGTACTTTGGAATACCGCAGAACCGGCCACGGGTTTATATCATTGCATTTAGCAGGGCCCACTTTGGGCGCCTTGCGGATATGATAGAAACGGCGATGCCCGCTTCTGGTGATAAAGTCATTTTCGAATCTGTCCTGGATGTTCTCGAACAGGATGTTCCTGCGCGGTTCTTCTTATCATCCGGCTATCTCGAAACCCTCGAGAAGCATGCTGCCAGACAAAAAGCAAAGGGGTACGGATTCGGATATCGCATTCTAAATTATGATGGGATTGAGAAGCCTATCGCCAGTACCTTGCTTGCTACTGGCGGATCTGGAAGGGAGCGAAACCTTGTAATCGACACAGTTAATGGTGCAAAGTATGCGGGGGAAATGGTAAAAGGAAAGTACTCCCCGATTAACACAAAGAACGTCCGGACAATGACTCCAATCGAATGGGGACGCCTACAAGGCATTATCGGATATGCATTTGTCGATGGGAAAGGAAACGATCACTTTGCATTTCCTAATGATATGCCAACCGCTCAGAAGTTTAAGCAAATCGGCAATTCGGTTTCGATTCCAGTTATCGAATCCATGGCAAATTATATTTTTAGCTGTCTTGGGGACATGATCCGCGAGCTCTCCCCTATTGAACGTGAACTGCTTTGTCTATATGGTGAAGAGTTCAATGTCTGTAGAGCAATTGTTTGTAGCTTAGAAGGGCATGCGAGAGAGACAACAATACTTCGGTATATAGATTTGGTAAAGCATTTTGGATGCGAAAGACATGTCAGTAACCGAGACCTCTCGAACTATCTGGGCTATACAACGGCAAGAGCATCTCAGATAATCGGACAACTTTACAGCATCGGCTGTATAAAGCGGTGCGAGAATAAAAAAATACTTTTCACAACTCAGATTTGATTAACGTGGGGTGACGAAGGATGGACGCAAAATTGGGAGCGATGGAGGCCGTTTTTCAAAACTGTGACGTGCTATTGGACGGGGAGATTATCTCTCGAGAGTTGATCCTGCGCACTTTCGGTAAATATCTCAATGAGACATGCCAGCAGGAAACACATAGCGTAGGGATTGCATTGCATACAGGGTCCCCCTTATTCGATGCGATTGCAATCGCATTTGCTGCGCTTTCAAATCTTACGCTAAATAGCACTAGTAGCGAGGACATTATTTCCAATCTCAATAAGGGCGATGCTGTTCTTTACGGAGAAAAGGCAAAGAGCCGATATATATTCGACGGTTTCCTTGATAAAAAGAAACCGTCAGATCCAGATTACATCCTTCTGCGAGATGATAAAAACTCAAAAACATTCGTTCCCAAAGGTAGGTGGAGGTTGATCGCACCGTATCAGGGTGCAGCGAAGAGCTTTGACAGGAAAGGAATAAGAAAAACCAGCGGTATTAGGGACGCTTTCTTCCGTGAAGTGCTGGGAATGGACACGCATGAAATCCCAAGTGTTATCGATTCTTCTACAGTCATAGCGATAACAAGAGAGAATGCAAACCGGCTGATTAATAATATCTCTTTCCGGTTTAACGGGAAGACGGCAAGACTGTTGGAGCTGATCACGGCATCGTACTATACCGAGACCGAAGAATACCGTTACGAGGGCAATGCGGCAAAACACGAACCGGTTCTTAAACTGTGCGGGAACCTATCTGTCGCACGAGAAAAAATGCTTGAGCAATCGGATAACAGGAATGTCGGACTGATTGTGCTCGGCAATGATGTTCTTGCCAGGGGTTATTCGGAGATGCCGTTTCTGATGAAGAAAAAGTCAATCAGATACGTGGTTATCTCTACTCAAATCGATTCGGAATCTGGAAGGCAGCTCCTCAACGAAGCTGAAGACGCCGAAGTCTTCGCATGCACAAAAGATTTTCTGTTATCTCATTCGCTGAAACCTGTTGAGGAGTGTCGGATGACATATGAACTATATGATCAGATCGATGCTATAATTCAACGAGAATGCAAACCGATTTATATTTCAAGTCACTACGGGTGGAAGGAGTATCGGCAGTTTAAACAGAGCTTGTTAAGAATCAAGGAATCTGGACTTGCCTCTCAGGATAAGGATGCTTTTATTATCCAGGCATACAGCCTGATGAAACTATTCTCAACCGCTGTATTCACCATGAAAGCACTTGAGACACTTGTAACGGAAGGCGCAATCAGTGTTGTGGCTCCCAGTCAAAGACTGGACGAGTTGAGAACCGCTTCCGCAGCATTCCCTCCGTTTCTTAAGGAGGCAGCGACAAGTGTATCGGACTTTTTGGAGACTATGTACCTCCTACTTGATGAGCGGTCCCCAAAAGAAGAGTTCCTTCGAGAATACCTCATCAACCACCGTGGCGATAGAATAGCCGTCGTTGTTCCTAAGGCATATTATGAGGATGTTATTCGTTCTTCTGGACTGTATTCTCTTATGGAACACCCCGGCCAACTTACCGTTACAACCACAAATCGTTTTGACAACTCAGTTGTCTTTGATGTTGTAATTTGCGTCGGCGATATTGAGGGAAGACGGTTTAGTCCCTTCCGGTGCAGATCGGCATTTAGTGTTCTCACTCTTCTTCTTGATTTTGAAGCGAACCTTTTCAAACATAAACTTCGGATAGATCGAGAAACGGAACGACGGCTAAATGCGCGTTCCACTATTGCCTTCGCCGAGGACGATGCGGCAGACAGTAGCGAATATGAATATGAAGATGCGAGCGAAGAAGATATCATCGATACGGAGCAAATCGATTCCGATATTGATAGGTACATCGCCATTCTTAACGAATCTGCCGAATTCAAGCATTTTGGCGTCAGCACCACGACCTCCAGCACAACCAAAATTACGGTGATCGGTACCTTCGAGAACGGACAAAAAGCATTCTTTACTCCGATGTACAAGGCATACGTTTATGACGAGTTAAGCGGAGAAGCGAACGAAAAATCGGTTGATGACCTTTGCGAAGGAGACTCCATTGTATTCACGCGCAGCAATGACGATACTCGTGACATAGTTGACGGTATTTTGAAGAAACTGGTGGCTGAAAAAAAGCTAAACGAGGAAATCTTGCAGTCCTATGTCATGTCGAAGCGATGGAAAGAAGAATTGGTTTCCTATATGAGGGACAATAATCTCTCTGTTTCTCAGGTTGCCAAACAAATGAAGCAAAACGGTCTCGGTGTTCATGAAATCACCGTTAGAAATTGGTTGGATGAGGATTCTCATATCGTAGGCCCAAGGAACGCGGAATCCATACGCCAGATCGCATTCTTGGTTAATGATTCGGAGATGCTCGAACAGTATGAACAATTCTTTGAGGGATGCAAAACAATCAGAGGAGTCAGGCGTAGAATTCTGACAATGATAGGCGAATCGATCATCCAGAGTGTCAGCGGAAAAGCACTGGAAAAGGGTTCTTTCCTTGCCGATGTGTCGGAAAAGATCGGTAGCCTGGGATTGATCCTCAGACTGGAATCAATCATTCATGTGAATCGAGACGTCCCTATGGGTGTAGTAAACAAGCCGATATCTGTCAAGGAGTAAAGCGATGGATAATAATCTTCTTCTAAAGACACGTAGCGAATACATCACTAAAATTCGATGCGAGCTCCTCGGACCCGGATCGGAAATAGCTGTTCCTGATGCGGACCATGAGTTAATTTCAAGCCCCCCCAGCGTCCGATATTCCATCGGCGTTCTATTTCCGCCGGATGAAAAGATGAATGCCGACAGTAATGAATCGACCCGAGTCGAAAAGGGAGTTTCGGACGAATTAGATGATGAGGACGCAACACCTGAAAATCTCGGCCATTCGGGAGATCGGTTTGACGCTGATAACGAAGCGGAAGAGGAAAACTTGGATGAGGAGATTAGTCTGGCCGCTCAGAATAAACCGTCATCTTTCGGTATCACTTTTTTCGCCAAAGGATCTACCGACACAATCCGGTGTTCTGTAAGCTTTGCAACATATCGTCCGGCAAAGGCACAGGATTGTCGGATTCCTATCACGGTTACCGATCCCGATAGTCTTCCCCCCTTCCCCGGAGAGGTCGGAACATTTGTCGAATATGAAAAGGAAACTGGATGTCTTCATCTGATCCGTGGAGGACTAACAAAAAAGGCAGTCTCGGATATGAAAGAAAAGGCATATCTGGACTATGACGAATACGGCATCTTCGATGCACTGTATAAACTAAGTACGCAGCTGAAAAGCGGGTATGTTAGGGAACCGCATCACGCCGATATTATTCTGGACTTTACCGGCTCGGATTACATTGACAGAAATAGAAGCATTGAGGATTGCAGTGTCAAAGTGACCGCACTCCGCAGAAAAATAAAGGATGACTTGTATTCCGTCACAATCATGCTGGTAAATGACGGGAGCAAGAAAGAGGCTGGATCCGACTGCATTCTCCAGCCGGAGATTGCGGTAACTACGGATAACAACACATTCCGATTCCAGGACTATTCCGGTATTACCAACTATGATCTTCTTACAGATGAAGAAAAATCATTAGAACTACAGTATAGAAATAATCGTGTATACGGAAGTGGGTTGGGTGTTGCCGTTAGCTGGAAGATAACGCCAGATGGCTACGGGGTATTGAAAAGCGATTTCTTCCCAGAGAAAGAGGTTCCGAGCATGGATTTCAGCCTTCCCAAGGCCCTTGACATACCATCTCGCGCATTGTCAATGAAATACCTGTCTGATTTGTGCGATGAGGAGAAAGAAGCGAAACTCGCAGATCTCCGTCTAATTGTATCAGCATATCGGAATTGGATTGATGCACAGGAAGAACGAATTCCGGAAATAGATGAGAGGCTCAAGATCGTCGCGAAGCGAAATCTTGACGGCTGCCGCAAATCTTGTCTGAGAATGGAAGCCGGATTAGCATTATTATCGTCCGACAGCGAGGCGTGGAATGCCTTCGAGTTGGCAAACCGGGCGATGTATATGCAGAGAGTGCATCTGAAGATTCAGGCGAATACCTCCAATCGCGATCGGTATCCAGATGATGAAGAATTGGAGGCAATACTTTCCAAGATTAACTATCATACGATTGACCGAGTAATTCTGGACGGGTATAGTTGGAGACCTTTCCAGATTGCATTTCTGCTGATGAGTATTGACTCAATCGTGAATGACGGCGGAAGCGATCGCGAGTTGGTAGACCTGATTTGGTTTCCTACCGGCGGCGGGAAAACAGAGGCATATCTTGGATTGACTGCCTTTACTATTTTCTTCAGGCGTCTTAGACATCCAGATCACTCTGACGGTACTTCCGTTATTATGCGCTATACTCTTCGCCTTCTTGCAGCACAGCAGTTTACCAGAGCATCGACGCTGATATGTGCATGTGAATATATACGTAGAGACGCTGTAGGGAAGAAGGCGATCTATAAGAAGTATCCTCTTGGCGGCAAGCCAATAACTATCGGTTTGTGGATCGGCGGAGACCACACCCCGAATACGAACCAAAAAGCGAAAGAGGAATTAAAATACCTTCTCCCATCAACTCCGTCTAACCTCAAGTACAACAAGGATAGGCATAACAAGTTCCAGGTCCTGAAATGTCCCTGGTGCGGTACAAAGCTGGTGAAAGATCGCATCGCGGATGAAAAGGGGTATAAGCTGATAGGTGAGTTCGGATACAGGACCAGAGTCGGGAATCATTTCGAAATATATTGCCCACAAAGTTCGTGCTACTTTGGACAGCTCGGAGTTTTACCCATTCAAATTGTTGACCAAGAATTGTACATCAATCCGCCGACTCTTTTATTCGGAACGGTGGATAAGTTTGCTATGCTTCCCTGGAAAAAAGAAATCGGCAATTTCTTTGGAATCGGGAGAACCAATCGTCCTCCAGAGCTAATCATACAGGATGAGCTTCATCTAATTTCGGGGCCTTTGGGAACCATGGTCGGTCTATATGAAACCGCTATTGACGCCCTGTGCGCATCGAAGGGGATTAAGACCAAAATCGTTGCATCGACGGCAACCATTCGTCGAGCAAAAGAACAGTGTTCCTCACTTTACAATAGGGAAGTTGCACAGTTTCCGCACCCAGCCTTGGACTCCGGAGATTCGTTCTTCGCACGTGAAGCCAAAATTGATTATGAGAAAGGTGTTTTCGGAAGAACATATGTCGGCTTGATGCCATCCGGTAAGACAAAGGCAATGATGGAAGTGCGTACCATTGCCGCGTTGATGCAGACGATTCACACAATGGATCTTCCGGATGAAATAAAGGATAAATACTGGACGCTTACCGTATACTTTAACAGCCTAAAAGACTTGGGGAAATGTTCAACCCTGGTTGACGATGATGTCAAAGACTTCATCAAGAGAACTGTTTACAGGCTCGGAACCGCACGAGATGCTCGTTTGATCGGGAGCGCAGATGAGTTAACAAGCCGGGTTTCCACCACAGAATTAAATGAAACACTGGATAAATTGGAAAAACGGACTTACTCAGAAGAAAACATTCGTAATAAGCAATTCCCGTCAAATATTTTGCTTGCTACAAATATGATCTCTGTTGGAATAGATGTGGCCAGATTGAACGTAATGCTATTAACGGGACAGCCAAAACTGACCAGTGAATACATCCAAGCTTCAAGCCGAATCGGAAGGAGTTTTCCGGGAGTAGCGTTTACAATGTATGACGGATCAAAGAGCAGAGACAGATCGCACTTTGAGCAGTTCAAAGCTTATCACGAATCGTTCTACAAGTATGTCGAACCGACAGGTGTAACACCTTTTTCCAAGCCCGCACGCGATAGAGCACTTCATGCCATTGTTATCGCGCTTATGAGATATCTTGAACCGACACTGTTAGATGAGGCAAATGCATCTAATTTTGACGCACTGACCTACGAAAAGCGGATTCAGATGATAAAAGCATTGATTACGAGCAGAAATATAGACATAGTGTCCCGACTCGGAGAAGGAATCGCAGCCGATGACCGCGAGATTGCAGAGGAAATCGATATTATCGTCGAAAAATGGGAGCATCTTGCTCAGAACTTTGACAAAGACCGTTTTTCTTATGGCGAAAAATATCTGGTAAAGAAACCAGAG
>JAEEGL011664712.1_pt1 | contig 10195 bp, 11 predicted proteins | sample 9134231 | NCBI WGS metagenome assembly JAEEGL01 (sample SAMN16246548, study PRJNA631951) | gut metagenome | biome: gut microbiome; feature: rumen; material: fiber-attached | host: Bos | place: Iran: Karaj | collected 2018-10
TCCATATCATAAGTTCTTATTTGAATTTCAAATAAACATCCATCTATACCAAATACTGTAGTATGAAGTGATTGATACATGTTTGCTTTAGGCATAGCTATATAATCTTTAAATCTTTTAGGAACCAACTTATATTTAGCATGTATTAATCCTAGTGCCAAATAACATTCTTGAATAGTATCTACTAATACACGTAATGCAAGCAAATCATAAATATCACTAAATTTCTTACCTTTATGTAGTTTATTATAGATACTATAAATACTTTTAGCTCTTCCTTTTATTTCATGTTTAATATTATGTTCATTTAAAAGTTCTGATACTTCTATTAACATTTTGTTAACAGCATTATCTCTTTCTAACTTCGTTTGATCCAACTCATCAGCTATTTCATAAAATACATCTGGTTTTAAATATCTTAAAGATAAATCTTCTAGTTCACTTTTAATTTTATGAATACCTAAATGGTGAGCTATTGGAGCAAAGATTTCTTGTGTTTCCTTAGCTATTTTCTTTTGTTTAGCCTCAGGAAGTGCATATAAAGTTCTCATATTATGTAATCTATCTGCAAGTTTAACTATGATTACTCTTGGATCTTCACTCATACCAACTATTATCTTTTTATAATAATCTATTAAATATTCATTTTCTGTTGAAAAGTTAATTCTACCTAATTTAGATACACCATAAACAAGTTTACCTACTTCAGGTCCAAATTCTTCTTCTACTTGTTCACGCGTTATTCCACAATCTTCTATAACATCATGTAATAAACCTGCTATTATTGTGTCACTATCAGCATATACTGTCGTTAGAATAATGGCTGTTGCTAGTGGATGATAAATATATGGTTCTCCACTTTTACGGAATTGTCCTTCATGACATTCCTTTGCATAATAATAACCTTTTCTTATTCTTTCTAATTCATTACTGTCAGTTATATAAGCACTTGCTTTAGTTATCAAATCATCTATTGAATAATCAATATTTTTGCTCATATTATCACCTTCTAGTTATACTATTTCTTTGTTTAATATATCATCTACTAATGTGGCTAGAGTTAAGTTTTGTTTATCTTTCCATATTCTTATAAAATAACTCCATAATTCATCTACTGTTAGATTGATATTCTTTCTTTTTAATTCTCTTACTCTTATTTTAAGAGCTGGTGTTAGACGTTCTTTTAATTCATCCATACTACTAAACTCCATAACTAACACCACCTATATTAATTATATACGAAAAATAGGTTTTATTAAAGAAAAAAAGAAAAAACTTTAATAAGTTTTTTCTAATATTTATTTAATACTTTATTAATACCGGTAACTTCTATTTTCTTTTTATCTACTAGTTTAATAATACAATCTTTACTAACTACTTTATGATCTAACATAACATCAATATATCTTAGATTTAAAGTGTTTTCATCTAGATCATCACTTTCTTTAGCAAGAGTATCTATATCATTAATAGTTTTAACCATTCCCTTACCTACATTAGATAAAATTGGAGAGTTTTTAAGGATTGCTTTTGCTCCCTTACTTTCATTTACTTGTTTAAACTTTAATGATGGTTGATTTAGTATAAATAAACATAAGAATACTAATATAAATCCTTCTACTAATCCAGCTAAGAATCCTAATATCTTAGATGGTATTCCTAGAATTATAGTTGCTTTTAATAGTTTTTCTATTACTTTAGACATTCTGATAAATGCACTAAGTATAGTAAATAAAACAATCGCTATTAAAACAAAAGCTAATGCTTGATAGAATATAATATTTAATACACTTGTTTTACCAAAGAAGAATGGTAAGTTTAAACTTAAGAATTCTCCAAATGGTTTCATAAATAAGAATGATAGTATTACTACTATTAAGAAACCAATTGTTGTGATTAACTGTTTTATTATTCCTCTTTCTGATCCTATAATACCAAACATAACTATAACTAATATAATTAAGATATCTACTAAATTCATATTATCACCTCTACATTATATTCATTATACACCTTTTTATATCTTTACGTAAATAAACTAATGTAAATGTTTGTAAAAGATTAAGATTTTAGGTATAATATAATTAGTTTAGAAAGAAGGAATATTATGGCTAATACTAATAATAACGTTGTAATTAGAGTTAATGAAAAAACTAGAGAAAAAATGATTAAATACTATGAAGATAAGAAAAAGGATAAAGAAATTCCTTATGTAGTATTCCAAGCTGTTGATAATGATACTGTAGTTACTATGTATACAAGTGGTAAAGTAATGTTTCAAGGAAAATCTGCTGATGTTGATGCAGCTATGTGGATAGAAATGAGCGGTGTTGAAAAACTTCAAAAAGAAAAGAAAGAACAAGCAAAAGAAGATATTAAATATTATGAATGTTCTTCTATTGGATCTGATGAAGTTGGAACTGGTGATTACTTTGGACCTATTGTTGTTACAGCTAGTTATGTTAAAAAAGAAGATATTCCTTTTTTAGAAGAATTAGGTATTAAAGATTCTAAAAAATTAACTGATGATAAAATATTAGAAATTGCTCCTAAAGTAGCTAAAAGAATTAGTTATAAGAGCGTTATATTAAGTAATGAAGAATATAATCAAAAGTATAAAGAAAATAATATGAATAAGATTAAAGCTATTATGCATAATAAAGTTTTATATCAGATGGTACAAGATACTAAAGAACCATATGATTATATAATAGTTGATGAATTTGCTCGTGAACAAAGATATTATGAATATTTAAATGATCAACCTGTAATTCAAAGAAATATAACTTTTATGACTAAAGCAGAAGATAAGAATTTAGCTGTTGCTTGTAGTAGTGTTATTTCAAGATATATATTCTTAAAAGAATTTGATAAACTTGCTGATAGCCTACATGTACCTTTACCAAAAGGTGCTGGTCCTCAAGTAGATACTATCGGTGAAGAAATAGTTGAAAAGTATGGAAAAGAAAAATTAAATGAAGTAGCTAAGTTAAACTTTGCTAATACTAATAGAATATTAAAGATCGTTATTTTCTAACGATCTTTTTTATTTACTATTATCAAATTCTTTATTATCTATTAATCCTTCATGTAGTAATTCTTCAGCATTATTTAAACATACTTCTTCAATACGATCTACTCTACATTTTTCAGCTTTTAATATAGCTGCTACTTTATCAGTAGCTTTTTTTACTTTATCATTTACTACTACATAATTATATTTAGTAACTTCATTTATTTCTTCATAAGCTCTTTTAAATCTATTTATAATCTTTTCAGGTTTATCTGTTCCCCTATTTACTAATCTTTTCTTTAATTCTTCCATAGATGGTGGCATTATGAAGATAAATAATGCTTCAGGTATTAAATCTTTTATTTGTAGTGCACCTTGAATTTCAATTATTAAAATAACATCTATTCCTTTATTTAAATATTCATCAATTTTATGTTTAGGTGTTCCATAATAATTATCATTATAAGTAGCATATTCTAAAAAATTACCTTGTTTAATATTTTCTTCAAATTCTTCTTTAGTAACAAAGAAATAGTCTTTTCCATTTTCTTCACTACCCCTTGGTTCACGTGATGTCATAGATATAGATACCCAAGCTTTAGTTTCTTTCTTTTTCATAAGTTCATTAACTATTGTATCTTTACCTGCACCTGATGGTCCACTAACAACAACTAATAGTCCTTTTTCTTTTTGTTTTATTATAGACATAGTATCACCTCTAATAGATAAGATTATAATATATTTTTAGTATTTATACAAGAAAAAAAGACCAGATGGTCTTTTTATTAATCTAAGATTTTTTGTACTATATCTACTACTGCAGTAGCACCAATGAATGCACTAGATACTGCTATGAATAATTTATTCTTATCAATACCAGCTAATTCAGATATTACTGTATAGAAGATTAAAATACTAAAGATATAACCAAATGAAGTTATATAACCTCTAATATAAGAAACTATTTCTTCATCGATATATACAAGTCCTGCATTTACTAAGAATGCTAGAGCTGTAACTGATAATGCTACTCCAGTTGCTGCTACTAATTGCTTACATGTAACTTTTGTTGCCTTTAATAGTTTAGTAACTACAAAGTATCCAATGATAGCAATAGCTACATATTCTAATAAACCATATCCAAATGATTTAAAGAATTCTTCAGCATAATTTGGTTCATCTAATCCATAATTACCATTTAAAACACTAGCTAAATCAGCTGAACTAAATCCACTAGATGATTTTGAATCAAACATATTCTTTAATGTAGTTACTCTATATAAACCTTTAGTTAAAGCAGCAATGATCATTAACATTGCTCCTGCTAAAAATTTCTTTTCAGTAGCAAATTTTTTAATTACATCAAATGGTTTAGTAAAGATTCCTTTAATTATATCTAAGCAATCTTTTCCACCTTCTTTGATGTCATCAGCAGTTATTGCTGGTTCATTTGTTTGAACTTCTTTAGTTTCTTTCTTTTCTTCTTTCTTTGTTTCTTTTACTTCTTTTTCCTTTTCCATCTAAAACACTCCTCTCTTAATTAGATTACAATTTTTACCAAATAATGTCAATAACTTGAATTATTTTAGTTACAGCCTTCACTTCTTTTGTCACCACAAACTAGACATGATTTATATTTATAGTATTCATTAACTCCTAGTAAGTAATCATATAGTTTTGTATTGGTATCTATAGTACTATCTTCTGTAGTCTTTATAGTTCCTAATGATATTTCAACATATGAGGCATCTAAATCACATGAAGTTCCAGATTGGTATGGATTTTGAAAATTATCAACATATCCTCCGTCAACTAATTCTCTTAATTTAATCTTTGTTGTATTAGAAGAAGTTATACTTGATAATCTATGGTTTTCACAAAAACTTCTTCCACCATTAATAACGCATTCAGTGTATGCTTGCAATGTTCCATCTTCCAAACTAGATACTAAAACATTAAATGTTTTATCCCTACTTCTTTTAATTGTTTTATTTACAGCCACTACAGCTATTCCTAAAAGTATAGCTAAAATCGCAACTACTCCTAATAATTCTATTAGTGTAAAACCTTTTTTATTCATATTATCACATCCTATTTTTATAATATAATAAAAAAGTTTTTTAAGCAAATAAAAGAGTCATTATTTTGACTCTACTTTACATTTATATCCATCATCTTCAAGATCCATTTTAATTTGTTTTACTGAATCCATTGTTGTATATTTTGCATTTACTTTGAATTCTTGTTGTTCTTCTCCAATTGTTACTACTGTTGATTTTAAATTACCAGGTATACATTTTTCAATAGATGTTAATTTCAAATCTATATCATTAGGAGTTAATGATAATTCAATTCCATCAACTTGCTCATAAGCACTTGATAATAATCCTAAGCTTTGTTTTTCACTATCATATGCAGTTAAATCATCAAATTGTTTAATAGTTCTTATACTATAATTTCTAGGTTTATCATTATAGTATGTGATAGTTATCATATCATCATTTTTACTTCCTTCAGAATAATAATTATCCTTTGTACACACTAGTGTCTTAATTTCCATTTCATTTATTAATGACTCAGGATCTACCTTTTCTTTAAATACTACTCTAAAAACAGGTGGTAATACTATAACACTCAATAAGAATAGTATACCAACTAATGATAACATCCATTCCATCATAGACAAATCTTTAGCTTCTTTATTCATCTTCATCCCTCTATTCTTAATTATATTTTATCATATTTTTTAAATAATGCAAAAGAAAATAAAACTTTTATACTATCATTTACTTAAATTTATTTCACTTATCCTATTGCATTATAATTTTTGATGTGTTAACATATCAATTTATAGGAGGCAAAACAATGGAAGACAATTTTTTTGATGTAGACACAGAAATGTTATTTGAATGCAAATTACGAAGTATGGAAGTAAATACAGATATTAATGTAGGAAAAGATGAAGTTAAAAATGATAATGTAGCTAATTTAGAAGTATATAGCTTTGTGGAGATGAATACTTTTAAACTAGTAAGAAATATATTTGCTGGTGAGTTTAATAAACCAAATGATTATGCTTTATCAGAAGAAGTTTTAAAAATCAAAGAGAAATATGGTGACAAAACCGATAAGTATAAGTTAGATATTATTACTATAAATGATAAATTAGAAAATCTAAAAAAGAATAATAAGAATTCAATTATATATAAAGAATTACTTGAAAAATTCAAGAAGCTAACACAAGCATATACAGCTTATAATGATGCTAAAAGTTTTAAAGATGCTCAAGAATATACTAAAGACCAAACAATAAGAGAAAGAAAAGAATTACATTATTACTGTAAGGGAGATGCATTCGGTCTTGAAAGGGAAGTTGCTTACTACATCATTGAATTAAAAGCAGCTCTTGGTCTTAATCTTGAATATAGTTCAAATAATTATATAACTGATTTTTGTAAGGCAATTATCATGGATGTAAACAATAATAAGTATAAAAGATTATCTATTGAAAAACATTTTACTTCAAACAAATATATTGAACCATACTTATAATAAAAAAAGAGCTTAGCTCTTTTTTTTATTGATAGTTTTCTGCTTTTACTTCAAAATAGCTTTGTGGATGGTTACATACTGGACATACTCCTGGTGCTTTCTTACCTATTACTATGTGTCCACAATTACGACATATCCAAATCTTTTCATCATCTTTAGAGAATACTACTTCATCTTCTATATTTTTAAGTAGACGTCTATATCTTTCTTCATGATGCTTTTCTATTTCAGCTACTTGTCTAAATTTAATAGCTAATTCTTTAAACCCTTCTTCTTCAGCAGTTTTAGCAAATTCTTCATACATATCTGTCCACTCATAATTTTCACCATTAGCGGCAGCTAATAGATTTTCTTCTGTGCTTCCAATACCATTTAATTCTTTAAACCAAAGCTTAGCGTGCTCTTTTTCGTTTTCAGCTGTTTTTAAAAATAGTGCTGAAATCTGTTCAAACCCCTCTTTTTTGGCTTTTGAAGCAAAATATGTATATTTATTCCTAGCTTCAGATTCGCCAGCAAATGCGGCCATTAAATTCTTTTCTGTTTTTGTACCAGCATATTTATTAGCCATATTATGCCCTCCAAAGTCCATGAAGATTACAATAAGCATATACTGCTTCTACAGTATCTCCATCTTCTAGCACAAATGACACAAAAGGCTTTTCATTTGGCTTTAATGCTTTTCTTTGATTACCTAGCTTAGTTTGGATGGCTACCCATTCAATATAATGCTCAGGAATCATAGGGTGATCAATAGAGCCAATTCTTACCTCAACTCTATTTCCCTTTACTTGATACAGAGGTACATGCTTTTCCTTAGATGCATCTACACTTCCAGGAATTATTTCTTCCATTTCCTCTCCGCAGCATACTATCTTAGCACCTGTCTTTTTAACAATTGCGACAATTTGGCCGCAATGCTTACAACGATAAAATTTCATTTCCATATTTTGAATCCTCACTTTCTATCTTTATTATAAGTGATTTTTCAAAATTACAATAGTGTTATTATAGAAATGTTTTTAAATATAAACAGTTTTAATCATATAATTCACATAAATATTCTTCAATATTTTTATAATGAACTCCATCTACTATTTTATTCTCACCACGATATAGTACTGTCTTTTTTCTTATTTTTCCAAATTGGAATTCTGTCTTTTCACATTTTTCCTTATCTAAAAGAAATCTCATTTGCTCTTTTGCAATTTCTTTACTATATTTTATTTCAAATATTTCGGATTCTAATGTGTCTGGATATGTAATGACCATATCAAACTCACCAACAGCGAATTGTAGCTTAAATACTCTATTATTTTTTAAAGCAAGCTTTGTTTCTAATAAAACAATATCTTCAGCCATTCTTCCTTTAATTTCGTTTAAAACTCTTTTAATAACATAATTTTGTTCTTCTATTGAAATCCTTCTAAAATAGACATCATCTAATAATGATTTAACAAATGATTCTGCTTGTGAATATCTGAGACCTGGTTGAGTAAATACAATATGATTTCTTTTATTTTTATTAATATTAATATCTAGCACATCAATATCATCAATTAAATCAAGTGCTTTTAAATATTCCTTTATTTGATATATATGTTCTTCATTTATTTTTACAAATTTCTCGTTATTATTTTTAATATCTAATAATTGCTTCAATCTATCTGTAAAAGAAACTTCATCTATATCATCTAGTACAGTATTAGGATTAAATCTATCCTTTCTTAAATTGTTAGCAGAAATATGCAAATCATTCGATTTAAAATTTTTTTCTATTACTTCAATCGTAAATCTATGATTTATATCCTCTACAACTCTATTTATCGCATTAGTAAGTTCATTATTTTTATATAAGTCATATAATTCTCTAAAATGACCCTCATATTGATAATATTTTAAGGAATGTTGGATGTTATTAGATATTGCACTATTAATATACTCGTTAGTACTTTCACTATCAGAAAAAGCAGAATTATAGTTATTTCCACTTATACTCATAGTACCGCCATATTGAATATAATTATCAATACCACTAATTCCTAATACTTCATAGAATTCTTTATAAGGAATAAATGTTGTATGTAGTAATATTGATCTATCATATAATTCATTACTTTTAGTAATCCAAAATCCTAATGAATCAGTACCAGATAATACAATCTTCATTCCAGATGATGCATATATATCAGCAAGTAATGCGGCACCCTCAATAAAATCTTCCATAAAAGTGACTTCATCAATAAAAATGTATTTATATCCTTCACTTTGTAATAGCTTTAAATCTTTATTGAATGATGCAAAAGAATCTTTTCTAGTTATTTGAATAAAAGCTGTTTTATTAAATATATCAAGATTCATATTACTAATTATTTGTTTAATTAGTGTTGTTTTACCGGTTCTTCTTAATCCATATAGTATAAACACCTTACCATAATTACTATCATTTAAATAATTTAAAATAACATCGTAACATTTTCTTTTATTTAATTTATTCGAATCTATCACAAGATTCTTTAATTCATTACCTAAAATAACATGAGTATTGAATTCATAAGAAACCCTTTTATCATAATTATTATTTTCTAATAATTCTTCTAATTGTTTTCTTTCTTCTATTTTAGCTTTGACAGTTTCTAATTCATCTTTTTTTATTGTTTTAGAGTATTGCTTACCATCTTCAGTCCATTGTAAAAAATAGTATTCATATATTTTTCCATTATTTTTTTTAATTTTCTTAGTTGTTATACCACCTTTAGGTAGCATACTTATTCTTTTTGATATTTCTTCTTTTGTCATATTTCATCACCCAGTTTACTTAGTTTACTTAATTTTACTTAATTTTGCTTAACTTGTCAAGTAAACTAAATTTAATAACAAAAAAGAGGACACTTTTTAAAATATCCTCAATTTCAATACTAATTCTTGTGGTTTTAGGCTGGTTGTCAACCCCGATACCCTTCCGAGTATCTCTCACGTTGATAAATTATTAAGTTCTTATCATAAACTACAACTTCATTCTTGTTGCCAGCCCCGACATCCTTCCGAATGTCTCTCACGTCTTGGATGTTATCCTGCTCCAAGTGCAGCTCAACTTTAACGTGCCACAACACGTGGATATCTCTATCCATATATAATATAGTGTAATTTCATTTAAAAAGCAACATCACTAAGACATTTCATCTGAATAGTTTGCTTATTACTTAGCTTCATAGCCTTTTGACTTAATAACAGCTACAACATCACCTGCAAGCTTATTACATAAGTCTTGGCTCTTAGCCTCTACCATTACTCTTATTAGAGGCTCTGTTCCAGATTCTCTAACTAGGATTCTTCCACTATCTCCTAGTTCTTTTTCTACCTTTCTTATAGATGCTTTTACATCTATATCATCTTGAGCTTCCTTCTTATTAGTTACTCTAACATTAATTAGTACCTGAGGATAGATATCTAAACCAGCTGTAAGCTCATTTAGATTCTTTTTCTCTTTTACCATTACCTCTAGTATCTTTAGTGATGTTAATATACCATCACCTGTAGATGCATTCTTAATAAATATGATATGACCTGATTGCTCACCACCAATGACACAATCATTTTCCTTCATATATTCATATACATATTTATCTCCAA
>JAEEGL011803557.1_pt1 | contig 10195 bp, 10 predicted proteins | sample 9134231 | NCBI WGS metagenome assembly JAEEGL01 (sample SAMN16246548, study PRJNA631951) | gut metagenome | biome: gut microbiome; feature: rumen; material: fiber-attached | host: Bos | place: Iran: Karaj | collected 2018-10
GCTGTTGTCCGGATCGTTGATATTCTCGATATTGAAAGCGGTTTCGACCTTCCGGGCGCCTTCGTCCGTCAGGGTGACTGCCTTTTTCTTTTCCTCCACTTCGAAGTGGACATCCCGCTTCATGGTCCGGACCACCGCGTCCACGCGGTCGTAGAGCTCGGTGCTCTTTTCTCCCTGGCCGGAGATGATCAGAGGCGTGCGGGCCTCGTCGATCAGGATCGAGTCCACCTCGTCCACGATGGCGAAGGCGTGGCCGCGCTGCACCATGTTCTCCAGGTAGAGCGCCATGTTGTCGCGCAGGTAGTCGAAGCCCAGCTCGGTGTTGGTGCCGTAGGTGATGTCGCAGGCGTAGGCCGCGCGGCGCTCCTCGGGCTCCAGGTCGTGTACGATCAGGCCGACGCTCAGGCCCATGAAGCGGTGCGCCTTGCCCATCCACTCGCTGTCGCGGCGGGCCAGGTAATCGTTGGTGGTCACGATGTGAACGCCCTTGCCGCTCAGCGCGTTGAGGTAGGCGGGCAGGGTGGCAACCAGGGTTTTTCCTTCACCGGTCTTCATCTCGGCAATGCGGCCCTGGTGCAGCACCAGGCCGCCCAGCACCTGCACGCGGTAGGGGCGCAGGCCCAGCACGCGGGCGTCCGCCTCACGGATGGCGGCGAAGGCCTCCGGCAGGATGTCCTCCTCCGTTTCACCCTTCTGCAGGCGCTGGCGGAACTGCTCGGTTTTGGCGCGCAGCTCGCTGTCGGACAGGCGCTTGTACTCCTCCTCCAGGGCGCAGACGGCGTCCACGGTTTTCTGTAATTTTTTCAGCTGCTGGTCATTGCTGTTGCCCAGCAGCTTTTTGACAAATTCAAGCATATCTGTATCTCCTCATGCGCCACAGTACCTATAATAGCGCATTTTGAAGTATATCATGAAACAGCCTGCGGTGCAAGCCTGCGCCGCACGGCAGCGGGTGACGGGCGGGGCCGCCGCACTCCCGTCAGCACATGCGGACCGTCGTGGCAAAAAGCCGTATTCGGGTAAACACGCTGAGCAAACAGGCCGGGCGATATGCCAAAGGGGCCATTGCATCGCCAAATGGAATCTGTTACAATTGGGCGTGCTTTCTGAGCGGTCACGCCGCATCGCGGCTGAAAGAAGGGGTTATCACGCGCCGCAGCAACCAGGTGGAAAACATTCTGCACGGCAGTTTATGGACAGCACTTTGGATGCTGACCCTGCCGGTCATCGCGAACAGCTTTTTGCATACCCTGTACAACCTGACCGACACCTACTGGCTGGGGCGGCTGGGCACCGAGGCGCTGGCAGCCATTAACCTGGTCACACCGGTGCAGAACATTGTCATCAACTTCGGCGGAGGGCTGACCACCGCCGCGTCGGTGCTCATGGCCCAGTATGTTGGCGCGAACCGGAGAAAGGACGCGGCGGCGCTGCTCAGCCAGGTGTTCACCTGCGCCATCGGCTTTGCCCTGGTCTGTGCGGGGCTGATCTCGGCCCTCACACCGGCGCTGGTGTCCTGGCTCGGCGCGGACGGCGAGGTGGCGCGGCAGGCAGTGGCCTACCTCCGCATCGTTATTCTTGATATGCCCTTCCTGTTTACGGTGAATCTCTTCCAGGCACTGCGCCAGTCGCAGGGCGACACGCTGCGCCCCATGCTGGTGAATGTGTTTGGCATCCTGGTGAACCTGGCACTGGACCCGCTGCTGATGGTCGTGTTCCGCCTCGGTGCTTTCGGGGCGGGCCTCGCCACCGTGCTGGCCAAGGCAGTGCCCGCCGCCATTGCCTTCTGGCTGATGATCAAGCCGGATTCAGACATCCGGCTGCGGCGGGACATGATGCGCCCCACCGCGCCGAATGTGCGGCAGATCCTGCGCATCGGCCTGCCCACCTCGCTGGGCGGCAGCGCCATGCAGTTCGGCTTCCTGCTGATGAGCCGCTCGGTGTTCGCTTACGGCTCCAGCGCCATGGCGGCCTATGGCATCGGCAACAAAATCAACGGTCTCATCAGCCTGCCGTCCAACGGCATCGGCTCCGCCACAGCCATCATTGTGGGGCAGAATATGGGTGCAGGCCAGCCCCGGCGGGCGGAAAAGGGATATCTGATGGCCATGGCCAGCGCCGTCGCCTTCCTGCTGGTGGGCGGCATCATCCTCTCCCGCCCCGCGGTGAGCGAGGCGATGGTGCGCGTTTTCTCCAATGAAGAGGATGTGGTCGCCATGGCGGCGGACTTCCTCTCCCTGATGGCCTTCTGGTGCTTCACCAACGGCGTATATAACTGCACAACAGGCCTGTTCCACGGCACGGGCCACACCGAAATCACCATGCTTTCAGACGCCTCGCGGCTGTGGGTTTACCGCTTCGCCACACTGTATGTCTGCGCGGAGCTGCTGCACCTTGGGGTGCGCAGCGTATGGCTGAGCGTGGTGGTCAGCAACGGCATTGCCGCGGCGGTGCTGCTGGTGCTCTACCTGTGCGGGCTGTGGAAGAAAAACCGCGTGAAATAACGAACCGCGGCGCTGTACGCGAAAGGAACACGGATTTCAATGGATGAATACGCGCATGTATGCCTCCGCTGGAAGCGCGGGACAGAGCACCTTCGCCTCACGGCGGACCGCCGGGGAAGGCAGACGCTGCTCATTCCGCCCGGCGTGACCGGCGAGGAGGCGCGGGACTTCCTGCGCGGGTGGCATGCACGCGGCAGCGCTTCGCCCTGCGGCGCCGCGCTGCAGGCGCTGTGCGAGCGGCAGGGCGCGGTGTTGTTCACAGGCGCCGGCAAATGGGGCGTGTGCTGCACCGCCAGCGGCGAGATTGGGTTGAACACGGCGCTGAGCGGGTTCCCGCTGGAGTGTGCGCGCACCATCCTCGCCCATGAACGCTGCCACCTGCGCGAGGCGGCGCATGATCCCGCCTTCTTTTCCCTGCTGCGGCAGGAAAAGCCGGACTGGGCCTACTGGGAGGGCGTGCTGAGGGGCGGATGGCAGCTGCGGAAAGGAAAAAGGGCATGGACTACCACGGTTACCCCGTCGAAGTGACACTGCGCGGCAACGCGAGGAGGATGAAGCTGTCCGCGCGGCGCGGAGACACCTGTTTCCGCCTGACGGTGCCGCGCTGGGCGAAGCAGGAGGAGGTGACAGCCTTCCTGCGGGAAAACGAGCGGTTTATGCAGGCGCACGCGGCAGAGCTGACGCTCTGGGCACCGGAATACGCCGCCGGCGAGCGGCACCTGCTGCTGGGCGAATGGGTCACTCTGGGAGAGGGCGGTGTCCCCACGGGGATCACTTTTATCAGGCTGCGGCAGGCCAGCCTGGAAAAGCTGATCCGCGAGCTGCTGCCCGGATGGATGGCGCGCATGAATGTGTCGCCCGCCAGAATCACCTTCCGCAGAATGAGAAGCCGCTGGGGATCCTGCGCCACAAAGACGGGCGTCATTACCCTGGCAGTCAACCTGGGGCTGCTGCCGCCCCGCCTGGTGGAATATGTGCTGGTGCACGAGCTGTGCCACCTTCACCACCCGGACCACTCGCCGGCATTTCACGCGGAGCTGGGACGCCACCTGCCGGACGCGGCGCAGCGGGAGAAGGAACTGAAGCAGATGGACATTGCGCCCAAACCCAAAACACGGTGAGGCTTTCGGCCCCACCGCTGTTTTTTTGTCCGCTATTCTTCTGCCTCGTCCCAGGCCATGGATTCCTCGCCCTCCAGCAGCATTTCCGCCTGGGCGTCGGTGGCCTGGGTCAGGGTCTCCAGCGCGGCGCGCTCATCGGAAGAGCGCACCAGCAGGGTGAAGCTCACCGCTGTGGTGAAGGCCACATCTGTGACCTGCACGGGCATGGGCTGGAGCCGATGCCGCACCTTGTCCCACAGGGCGTAAGGCACCTCGCACAGGTAGCGCAGGGTGGGCTCCATCAGCACCGGGCGCGCTGCCCTGAGCGCCAGCGCGCAGCTCTGCGTATACGCGCGGACCAGGCCGCCCGCGCCCAGCAGCACGCCGCCGAAATAACGCGTCACCACCACGCAGCAGTTGCAGATGCCCTGCTTTTTGATGGTTTCCATCATGGGCAGGCCGGCAGTGCCGCCCGGCTCGCCGTCGTCGGAGTAGCGCATCACGCCCATGTTGCTGCCGATGGTATAGGCATAGCAGTTGTGGGTGGCGTCCCGGTACTGCTGCCGCTTCTGCTGCAGAAAGCGCAGCGCTTCCTCCTCGGTGGCACAGGGCGCGGCCTGGCCCAGGAAGCGGCTTTTATTGATCACCAGCTCCTCACACGAGCACTGGGCAATGGTGCGGTAGCTGTCCTGGCTCACAGGCTGGCCTCAATCACCTGGCGCAGGGCAGCCATGCCGGTGTGAATCTGCTCCAGGGTGGAGTTTGAGAAGTTCAGGCGCAGCGTGTTCTCATGCCCGCCATTGGCGTAGAAATGAGTGCCCGGCACAAAGGCCACATGCCGCTCAATGGCCCTCTCCAGCAGCTGCTTTGCGTCCAGTCCCTCCGGCAGGGTGACCCAGATGAACAGTCCGCCGTCCGGCCTGGTATAGCTGGTGCCGGCGGGGAAGGAGGCCAGCTCTTCCAGCATGGCATCGCGCTGCAGGCGGTAGTCGCCGCAGATGCGGCGGATGTGCTCCGGCAGCAGGCCCTGGCGAAGGAACTGGTCCACAATGGCCTGGTTCAGGTTGGCGGTGTGCACATCGGTGGACTGCTTGCCCAGCGTGCACTTGCGCACAATGGCAGCGTCGCCGGCAATATAGCCTACGCGCAGGCCGGGAGAGATGATCTTGGAGAAGGAGCCGAGGAAGGCCACCCAGCCCTCCCTGTCAAAGCTCTTGATGGACGGCGCGGGCGTGCCGGAATACCGCAGGTCGCGGTAGGGGTCGTCCTCTGCCACCACCACGCCGTATTTCGCGGCCAGCTCCGCGATGGGGCGGCGGCGTTCGGCGGCCAGCGTTTTGCCTGTGGGGTTCTGGAAGGTGGGGATGACGTACAGCAGCTTCGGGTGATGCTTGGCCATCGCCTCCTCCAGCTTGTCCAGCAGCAGCCCGTTCTCATCGCTCTCCACGGGCACCAGGTTGGCCTGATAGAACTTCATGCACTGCAGGTTGCCCAGGAAGGACGGGTTTTCCACCAGCACGGTGTCGCCTGGGTCGATCAGCGCCTTGCACAGCAGATCCATGGCCTGCGTGGAGCCGGTGACCGGCAGCACTGCCGGCAGCGGGCAGCCGACGGCTGCCTCGGCGTACTGCTTCAGGCTTTCCACAAACGGGGCGTAGCCCTCGGTAGCGCCGTACTGCAGCAGCACCTTGCCCTTGTCGCGCAGCACCTGCGCGGCCAGCTCCGCCACCTTTTCGTCCGGCAGGGCAGCGGGAGAGGGATTGCCGCCGGCGAAGGAAATCATGTTCGGCTGGGCAATCAGCTTGAATATTTCGCGGATGGCGCTGCCGGTGATGCCGTCAAAGCGGTGTGCGAATTGGATTTCACTGATGTTCATAGGCTTGCCTCACTCCTCTTCCTCGGGCTTGGGGGCTTCCTCCGCGGCAGGCGCCGGGGCGGACGACAGGTTCTGCGGCAGGCGCGGCAGCTCCACCTGGCCGATCAGCCCAATGGACTGGTCGATGGAGCGCTCCAGCTTGTTGAAATGCTCGGCCATCTCCATCTTGAACTGCAGCGCGTCGTAATAGGTGGCGCGGGTGGCAGACATCACGCGGTCGCGGGCCTCCTGCGCGTGGGAGAGCATGCCCTCAGACTGGGCGATGGCATCGTCCAGTATCTTGCGGGCCTTGGTCTGCGCCTCACCGACCGGGTCGGCGGCGAGAAGAGCCTCGTACTCCTCCATGTGGCGCTTCTGCTGGGCCAGCAGGTTGTTCAGGTGCAGCAGGCGCTTTTCGCGGTGGTCAATCTCTTCCTGCAGGTTTTCCAGCTGCTCCGCCTGCTCTGTCTTTTCCTCCTCCAGCCTGTCGGCGCGCGCGTTGGCGGCGTTCAGGGCCTCCTGCAGCTCGCGGATGGTCTGCTCGCGATCGTTCATTTCCGCACGCGCGGCGGCGGCAGCCTCATCCGCCTCCCGGCGGCAGGCCGCGAGCTGCTCCAGCGCGGAATGGCAGGCGTCCTCTGCCTGTTCCTTTTCCAGGCGCAGTGCGCCAAGCGCCTGATCCCTGGCCTCGGCCAGCGCGCTCAGGCTGTCGTCCTTCTCGCGGACGGTCCGGTCCAGATCCTCCCGGAGGGAAGCAAGCTGTCCGTTCAGCCCCTGTGCGGCCTCTGTCTGCTCGCTCAGGCGGCTGCGCGTGCCCGCCAGGTCAGCCAGCGCGGTGTTCAGCGAGGCTTCCATCTCCGTCAGCTGCGTGCGGGCAGCCTCAAGGGTCGCGTCCTTTTCAGCCAGCTCCCGGTGGAGGGTGTCCATGGTCTCGCTGCCTTTCGCCAGCGCCTGCTGCGTGCGGCGCACCTCTTCCTCGGCCTTCTGCCTGCCTTCATTGGCCTTTGTGAGGCGGCCGGTCAGGCTGGTGTTTTCCTCTGTGAGGCGGGCCACGCTGTCCTGCGCGCCGGCCAGCTCTTCCTTCAGGGTACCCAGGCTGCCGCGGGCGCTGCTCAGCTCATCCGAGAGCTGCTCAAGCTGCGCTGCTTTGGCGGCTATGGCCTCTTCCCGCTCGGCGAGCAGCTCGTCCTGCTCCCTGGCACGGGTGGCGGCGCTGGCGCTGCGGCTTGTCAGGCTGCGCTCGGTATCGCGAAGGTTTTCATTCTCTGCCTTGATTCTGTCCAGCTCGCGCTGCATGGACAGCAGGCGGCTGTCCACTGCGGACTTGCTGTAGCCGAAAAGCGCGGTGGACAGCTTCGCGGTCTCATTTGCCATCGGGTATGCCTCCTTGTTCAGCGGTTTTTGAATTGGCGGCCCTGGTAGGATAAAAAGCCCGCGCCGGCAGCCTGCAATGGAGGCGGCCGTGCGTGCTGTTTTCATTATTACATTTCCCTGCGCCCCTCCAGGGCCTTGGACAGGGTCACCTCGTCGGTGTATTCCAGGTCGGAGCCCACCGGCACACCGTGCGCGATGCGCGTGACTTTCACACCCAGCGGCTTGATGAGCCGGGCGATGTAGGTGGCGGTCGCCTCGCCCTCGATGTCCGGGTTGGTGGCCAGTATGACCTCCTGCACCTGCTCGGTGGAAAGGCGGGCGATCAGCTCGCGGATGTGAATGTCGTCCGGGCCCACCCCGTCCATGGGGGAGAGGGTGCCGTGCAGCACGTGGTAGCGGCCGTGATAGTCGTGCATCCGTTCCATCGCGGCCACATCCCTCGGGTCGCGCACCACGCAGATCTGGCCGTTTTCCCGCGCGGGGTCCGCACAGATGTCGCATTTTTCACCGTCGGTGTAGTTGCCGCACACCGCGCAGAAACGGATGGCCTTGCGCCCCTGCCACAGGGCGGTGGCCAGGCTGCGCACCTCATCCAGGGGCATGGACACGATATGATAGGCCAGGCGCTGGGCTGTCTTCTGCCCTATGACGGGAAGATGGGACAGCTCTGCCACCATCCGGGCGATGGGTTCAATGACGGCCATTGGCTCAGAACAGCCCGCCCATGCCGCCCAGGCCGGGCGCCATCTTGCTCATGGCGGTTTCACGCGCTTCCTCGCCCTTGCGCAGGGCTTCGTTCACCGCGGCGCAGATCAGGTCCTGCAGCATATCGATGTCGTCCGGGTCCACCACCTGGGGGTCAATGGTCAGGGAAACCAGCTCGCGCTTTCCGCTCACCTTCGCCTGCACCATGCCGCCGCCGCTGGCCGCCTCATAGGTCTCTGTGTCCAGCTTTTCCTGCATTTCGGTCATCTGCTGCTGCATTTTCTGCGCCTGGCGCACCAGCTGCTGCATGTTCGCGCCGCCGCCAAAGCCGAAGTTCTGTCTTGCCATGGGTCAAATCCTCCTTAGATTTCTTGCGGTAGGGGGATAGGGTATTGTGACGGGCTTCATTCGTTATCTTCGCCGCTGCGGGCAACCATGAGCCCGCCGGAAACGGAGGTCACAGAAATCTCCGGGCCCTGCTCAGGTGAGATGGACACTCCGCTTGTGCGCAGCTTTCCGGTCGCGGCGCGATAGGTGAGATTTGCCGACGCGTGAGGCAGTGTCAGCAGCACCTCGCCCGCTACGGTGTTGACATCCAGCTTTTCCAGCCGGGAGGACAGCTCCGCGGCTATCTCCCCGCTGACAGTCGAGAGCCTGATCTTCTGCCCGTCCACCCGCTCAAAGGCCAGCTTCCCGCTCACGGTGCGAGCGTTGATCTGCCCGGCGCACAGGCTGTTGGCCGCGATGCCGGCCGTGACGGTGCGCAGTGTCAGCTCAATGGCTGTCAGGCTGGTCACACGCAGATCGCCCGATACCGTGTCCAGCGTCAGGTCGGTGCCGCTCAGCCCCCTGGCCTTCAGCGGACCGGCAATGGTGCTGGCGTCCACCTTTCCCTTCCAGGTGCGGGGCACCCGCAGCACCACCTGCATCCACCGGACGACGGTGAGATGGGGCGAAAGCCCGTAGGAGGGCTGCTCGATGGACAGCGTTCCCTCGCTGAGAGAGACCTTCAGGTCCTCCACATCCATATCGTCGCCGGAAACCAGCAGCTGCATGGCGCTGACTTCGTCGGAGAGGATCTCCAGGGTGGCCCAGGCCAGGTGGATGGAAATGGTGGTCACATTCAGGGCGTCAAATGTTTCTGCTCGGTTCATATCTGGGCCTCCGGGATGGCTAATTTCGAACTATCATAGCATGATTCTGAGGGATTGGCAAGCTTACTGGCTCAGCAGCGTCAGAAGGTGCACGGTGGGTGTGCGCAGGAAGCGGATGGGCAAAACACTGGTGCCGATCCCGCCGGATATGAGCATGCGCACACGGCTTTCCGTGACCCAGCCGTACTGGTAGCGGCTTTCGATCCCGTCGGCGATATGCAGGCTGCCCAAGGCAACCTGCCCGCCGTGGGTGTGGCCAAACAGGCCGATGTCATACCAGCCGGTGCGGCCGTCGCTGCCGGTGGCGCTCATGGCCTGCGGAATGATTTCCGGGCTGTGGCAGAGGAAGAGGACATAGTCGTCACGCCGCAGCTGTCCCGCTACCGCGCTCAGATCCGGCTTGCCGGCGGTCACGTCGTCCAGACCGGCGAGATAGATGGTGCTGGTGCCCACTCGCACCGCGGCAACCTCGTTGATCAGCGGGGTCACGCCGGCGGAAATCATCACGGTGCGCAGCTCGGGCAGGGATACGTTCTCGCCGGTGCGGTCATGCTCGCCGAGCACGGCATAGGCGCCATAGGTGGGGTGCAGCTGGGTCAGCTGGCGGTCGCGCAGCTGCTCAAAGAAGCGCAGCGTTTCCTCGGCGCTCTCCGTGAAATCGCCGCCGAAGAGCACCAGGTCCGGGTTCAGGGCATTGATCTGCCGCAGCAGCCCGTCAGCGCGGCCTTTTGTATAGAACGGAAAGCCGCTCACATGCAGGTCGGTGACATACGCCACCCGCAGGCGGCGCACATCGCGGGGAAAGGTTTCATCCACAATGGCGATGGATTCCACCCGCAGGAAGTAGGGCTCGGCCAGCGGGTAGATCAGCGCCAGCGCAAGAACGGCCAGCAGGGCAAACTTGATTCCGCGCCGCAGCGCGTAGTGCTTCAGGTGTTTCGGACGGTGCCTGGGCATGGTGCCTCCATCAATTGTTGAGACTGTGACATACGCCGCTGCAGGGTTTCCGGCCTGGCCACCGACCAGCCGAAGAAGCCCAGCACCTGCGTGGCAGCCTGGTAGATGCCGTGGCTGTAGCACACCAGCCGCGCCCTCTCCAGGTGGATGTTGCCCTGCTCATCGAAAAGGTCCTCGCGGACGCGCACGCTCACGGTTTCCGCCAGAAAAAGGCTGTGGCAGCCCAGAGAGAGAATGTCCTTTACCCTGCAGCCGATGATGGCGGGGCTGCCGCCGATGCCCGGGGCACACGCAAGGCCCTCCACAGGGACGGGTTCAAAGCCGCAGGCAGCGAATTTGTCCTGCGTTCTGCCGCTGTTCACGCCGCACCAGTCCATCTCCCGGCAGCGGTCCGCGCCGACCAGGTTGATGGCGAATTCCCCGCTTTCCTCAATCAGCCGGTAGGAGTGGCGCTCCGGCTTCAGGCTGATGGAGACCATGGGCGGGCTGGAGCACACAGTGCCTGCCCATGCCACGGTAATGATATTCGCCACGGACTGCGGCGCC
>JAEEGL013549574.1_pt1 | contig 10195 bp, 9 predicted proteins | sample 9134231 | NCBI WGS metagenome assembly JAEEGL01 (sample SAMN16246548, study PRJNA631951) | gut metagenome | biome: gut microbiome; feature: rumen; material: fiber-attached | host: Bos | place: Iran: Karaj | collected 2018-10
CCAGGAAGTAGCGGTCGTGGGTGACCATGAGTAGCGTCTTATGGCCTCGGTTGAGAAATCCCTCAAGCCACTCAATCATTTCCAGGTCAAGGTGGTTGGTCGGCTCGTCGAGTATCAGCAGGTCGGGTTCGGTGATGAGCACATTGGCCAGGGCCACACGCTTCTGCTGACCGCCGCTGAGTTGTCCCATGGGCTGGTACAGGTCGCGTATCTTCAGTTGGGTGAGTATCTGCTTGGCCTTGAGAATTTTCTCTTCGTTGCCCTCATGGTTGAAACAGGCATCGAGCACAGAGTCAGAGGCTTTGAAGCGGGGTGTCTGTTCCAGGAAGCCAACCTTCAGATCGCGCCTGAAAACAATATCGCCGCTGTCATAGCCCTCCTTGCCGGAGAGTATTGACAGCAGCGTCGATTTTCCCGTACCGTTCTTGGCTATCAGACCAACCTTCTGTCCTTCTGCAATGGAAAAACTGATGTCTTCAAACAACATCAGCGCCCCAAACGACTTAGTCAGGTTCTGAACGTCAAGATATGGTATTTCACGGGCCATTTATTCCTTCAACGACTGATTAACCTTTTCTATATAGCCGAGCACCTCGTCCCTACCCTCGCCTTTCTCTGCCGAGGTGACGAAATATGGCGGCATCTCCTCCCAGGTCTCCAGCATCCGCTGGACGTAGGCATCCACGTTCTGGCGCACCTTCGAGGCTGATAGTTTGTCTGACTTGGTGAATACGATGGAGAAAGGTACGCTTGACACACCCAGCCACTCCATGAACTCCAGGTCTATCTTCTGTGGCTCCAGTCGGATGTCAATCAGTACGAACACGTTCACCAATTGCTCACGCGACAGGATATAACCGCGAATCATCTGGTCCAGTTTTGCCACCTCGCTCTTCGAGCGCTTGGCAAAGCCGTAGCCGGGCAGGTCTACCAGATACCACTCACGGTTGATGATAAAGTGGTTGATGAGCAGCGTCTTGCCTGGTGTGGACGACGTCTTTGCCAGTTTCTTGTTGCGGCACAGCATGTTGATGAGGCTAGACTTGCCCACGTTTGAGCGGCCGATGAAGGCATATTCAGGTTTGTTGTCCTGAGGGCACATCGACACGTTGGGTGCTGACAAAGTAAACTCTGCGTTCTTGATTTCCATCGTTGTTCGTCTTTATTATCTGATTCTGTCCAGCGAGCGCACCAGTTTCTCATCCTTTATGATACGCTTGCGTGCCAGGAACCAGAAGATGATGGCAACGGCAGTAAGCACCATGGGCCAGGTGAACTGCAACTGTCCTTGGAGTTTATGTTGATAGAAGCCGATGGCTATATAATATACCACGCCCAGTCCCATCAATGCCATACACAGGTTGGCCTGCAGGGGACGGCGCTGGTAGAGGAAGATGGTGCCCAGCGAGCCTACCGCCATGATAATCGACAGTATCCAGATGTAGGGTACCTCAACATGCAATGCCGCCTGCACACCAGTGCAAACGGCAGCAATCAGTAGGAAGACGGTCTGTATGCGCTGAATCATAACTCTGCCGTCTGCTGTGGCTCCTTTGAAGGATCACGGTAGTACACTTTACCCTCGATGAATTCCTGTGTAGCAAGCAGCGTGGGCTTGGGCAGTTTCTCGTAGTAGCGTGAGATTTCTATCTGCTCGCGATTCTCGAACACTTCCTCGAGAGAATCGTTATAACTGGCAAACTCTGCCAGTTTCTTCGACAGGTCTTCCTTTATCTGCACAGAAATCTGGTTGGCGCGTTTGGCAATGATCGACACGCTCTCATAGATGTTGCCTGTCTCATCGCACAAGTCCATAATGTTACGAGTCACGGTGTTTACCGGTGCTTTTGATTTCTTGTAATCCATTGTGATATTAAAAATTTGTTCTTATGATTTTATTCTTTGGTGTATTTCTTGCATTTGGTGATGAACTTCTGAGCCAGTTCGCAGTTCTTCGATTCCGGATACTCGTTCAGGAAACCGTAGCACTCGTCCTCGGCATCACGATAGCGGTCTGCGCGCTTGTCTTCGCTGGAGTTCTCGGCCAGTTGGAACTTGCTCTTCATGATCAGCAGCGCGAAGTCCTCACGGTTTCTCATGAAGGGATAGGTCTTCAGGGCATTCTGGGCCACGATGATGCTCGACGAGTAGTTGCTTTCGCTGTTCGAGTTGATATTGCCGAAATAGCCTCCCAGGTTATAGTAGAGTTGGGCTGACAGCAGTTCTTTCTGCACCAGTTTGTCCTGAAGGTCGAACAAGCGGCTCTGAGCTATTGGACGAAGTTCCGACTGGGGGTAGAAGTCCAGGAACTGCTGGAAGGCGGCAATAGCACCCAGCGTCGGAGTCTGGTCGAGGCGCGGCTCCGGGGCACTCTCAAAGAGGGCCTGCCCGTCGTAGAACATAGCCACTTCGGCATAGACACCCTTGGGATAGGTCTTGTAGTACTTCTTGAATGTCTCCGAGGCCACATCGTAGTCTCTGTTCATGAATTCCGACATGGCCAGCATATAGAGCGACTCCTGAGCCTCGTCGGTACCTTTCTTCAGGGTGATCATCTCACGCAGAAGGGTCTCCGCGTGACTGTATTTTCCCTCGGCAAAACTTTGCTTGGCAAATTCGTAGCGGTAGTCATAGTCCGTTGACTTGAGAACCTTGTTGAATTCACCTGCGCAACTGCTCAAAATGACCGAGCAGAACAGCAATATAATGTAGTTTTTCATTACCTTTTCAATATTTAGCGTGCAAAATTACTCATTTTCAGCCAAAAAACAAAGACTTTATATATTTTTTAACCGCAAAAGGCTCATATTTTACAGATTATTCGTAATTTTGCACCTCACGATGAAATTCAAACTCACTTCCAAATACCAACCGACAGGCGATCAGCCAGAAGCCATACGCCAACTGACTGATGGCGTCATGCGTGGCGACCGCTCACAGGTTTTGCTGGGCGTCACCGGCTCCGGCAAGACGTTCACGATGGCCAATGTCATTGCCAACGTCAACCGTCCTACCCTCATTCTGAGCCACAATAAGACGCTGGCGGCTCAACTCTACGAAGAGATGAAGGGCTTTTTTCCTGAGAATGCCGTCGAGTATTATGTCAGTTATTATGACTACTACCAGCCTGAGGCATATTTGCCCAGTAGCGACACCTACATAGAAAAAGACCTTGCCATTAACGAGGAAATAGACCGTCTTCGTCTGTCTGCTGTAAGTTCTTTGTTGTCAGGAAGAAAAGATGTTATCGTTGTATCGTCTGTTTCATGTATCTACGGTATGGGAAGCCCTAATGCTCTTTCTGACAACATCATTGAAATCAGACAAGGACAGTCGATGGATCGCAACGTATTGTTAAGAAAATTGGTGCAATCGCTCTATGTGCGCAACGACCTGACGCTCGAACGTGGCAACTTCCGGGTCAAGGGCGACACCATCGATATCTACATGGCCTACAACGAGATGATTCTCCGCGTGATGTTCTGGGACGATGAAATTGACGCCATCGAGGAATTGGATCCTGTCACCCTCGTCTGTCTGGGGCGTCGTGCCGAGTACAAACTCTATCCGGCCAACCTCTTCATGACGACGCAGGAGCAGACCAACAAGGCTATTCACGACATTCAGGACGACCTGGTCAAACAGGTGGAATTCTTTGAAGAACTTGGTGACGGCATCAAGGCACAGCGCATCAAAGAGCGTGTGGAGTACGACATGGAGATGATAAAGGAATTGGGCCATTGCTCGGGCATTGAGAACTATTCACGCTATTTTGACGGCCGCCAGCCTGGCGAGCGCCCATACTGTCTGCTCGACTATTTCCCAGACGACTTCCTCCTGTTCATCGACGAGAGCCACGTCAGCGTGCCGCAGATTGGTGGCATGTACGGCGGTGACAGGGCCCGCAAGACCAACCTCGTGGAATATGGCTTCCGTCTGCCTGCTGCCTTCGACAACCGCCCCCTCACGTTCGAGGAGTTCCAGAAGGAGGTCCACCAGGTCATCTATGTCTCTGCCACTCCTGCCGATTTCGAACTGCAGGAGGCCGAGGGCGTCATAGTAGAGCAGGTTATACGTCCTACGGGCCTTCTTGATCCTGAGATTGAGGTTCGTCCCAGCGAAAATCAGATTGACGACCTGCTTGAGGAGATCAATATCCGCATTGAGCGCAAGGAGCGCACGCTGGTTACCACGCTCACCAAGCGGATGGCTGAGGAACTATCAGAGTACCTATTGAACCACGGCGTACAGACGGCCTACATCCACAGCGACGTGGCGACGCTCGAACGTGTCAAGATACTGGAAGACCTGCGCAATGGTGTCTATGATGTGTTGGTGGGTGTCAACCTGCTTCGTGAAGGACTCGACCTGCCAGAGGTGTCGCTGGTTGCCATCCTCGATGCCGACAAGGAGGGATTCTTGCGTAGCCGCCGTTCCCTTGTTCAGACGGCAGGACGTGCCGCCCGCAACGTCAACGGGCGTGTCATCATGTATGCTGACAACATCACGGCATCCATGCAACTGACCATCGATGAGACTCAGCGCCGACGCATGAAGCAGATGGCTTATAACGAGGCCCACGGCATTACCCCGACGCAGATTGTCAAGACCCTCAAGCAGAGCACGCTCAGCCAAAGCGACCGTCCTGACATCAAGGAACTCTCCGCCAGCCTCTCACCGCTCTCGTCTGCCTCCAACATGGCTGCCGATCCTATCGTTGAGCACATGACGCGTCCTCAGTTAGAGAAACTTATTGCCGAGACAACGCGCCGCATGAAGGAGGCTGCCAAGCAACTCGATTTCCTACAGGCCGCCCAGTACCGTGATGAAATCATCCGCATGCAGCAGGAACTTGAACTCAAGGAGTAATTACCATCCACCATCAACTAAAGAAATGCCTCGGACGGGTCATCCGAATGCCTCCTACGCCCCACGCGGATGCTTTGCACCAAACAAAGGAATGCTTCCTTAGGGGGGTAAGGAAGCATTCGGATGGATGAATCAAGGCATTCGGACCAACAAGAGCCTAAAACCTTGTGTCCGGTGCTCGTCGATTTAGTCGACGAGTCCCAAGCCTACTACGACAGGAAGCCGAGGAGGGCACCGGCGGCTACTGCCGAACCGATGACACCAGCCACATTGGGACCCATGGCGTGCATGAGCAGGAAGTTGTGGCGGTCGTACTCCAGGCCGAGGTTGTTGGAGATGCGCGCAGCCATAGGCACGGCACTCACACCGGCATTGCCGATAAGCGGGTTCAACTTCTTATCCTTCGGCAAAAAGAGGTTCATCAACTTGACGAAGCAGACACCGCTGGCGGTGGCTACGGCAAAGGCGAAGGCACCGATGGCGAAGATGAAGACGGTGTTCCAGGTGAGGAACTCCGAGGCCTGTGTGGAGCAGCCTACGGTGAGTCCGAGGAGGATGACCACGATATCGTTAAGGGCGCTACCTGCTGTCTTGGCCAGACGGGTGGTCTTGCCGCTCTCCTTCAGCAGATTGCCGAAGAACAGCATACCCAGCAGGGGCAGGCCAGAAGGTACGATGAAGGTGGTGAGCAGCAGTCCAACGATGGGGAAGAGGATACGCTCCATCTGAGAAACCTGACGGGCAGGCTTCATCTTGATGACACGCTCGTTCTTGGTGGTGAGCAGTCGCATCAATGGCGGCTGGATGAGGGGCACGAGAGCCATGTAGCTATAGGCACACACGGCGATGGCTCCGAGGAAGTTGGGCGCCAGCTTGCTGCTGAGGAAGATGGCGGTAGGTCCGTCAGCACCGCCAATGATACCGATAGCTGCTGCCTCGTTGGGTTCGAAGCCCAGCAGCAGGGCAAACATATAGGCTCCGAAGATGCCAAACTGTGCCGCTGCGCCGATGAGCATGAGCTTGGGGTTGGCCAGCAGTGCTGAGAAGTCGGTCATAGCACCAATGCCCAGGAAGATAAGTGGTGGATACCAGCCCTGGCGCACACCTTGATAGAAGATGTTGAGCACGGAGCCTTCTTCGTAGAGGCCTATCTCCAGTCCGGCATCGTAGCGAAAGGGGATGTTGCCAAGGATGATGCCCAGTCCTATGGGTACGAGCAGCAGAGGCTCAAAGTCCTTCTTGATGGCGAGCCAGATGAAGAGGGCGCCAACGGCTATCATGATGAGGTTGCCTGCCGTAACATTGGCAAAGCCCGTGTAGGTCAGGAACTCATTGAGGTTTTCGATGATAAAGTCCAAAAATCCCATAATTATGAATGATGCATTATTAATTATGAATTATGAATGATGCATTGTGAATCACTCGATGGTCAGCAGGGTAGCGCCTTCCATGACGTTGTCGCCGTTATTGACGTTGACGGCAGTGACAATGCCTGACTGCTCGGCCTCGATGTTGTTCTGCATCTTCATGGCCTCGAGGATAACGACCACCTGACCGGCGAAGACCTCTTCTCCAGCCTTGACGAGCACATTAGTGATGGTGCCAGGCAGGGGTGCCAGCAGGGGAGTGCCCTTGGCGGGAACGGCCTTGCCTGCGGGGATGGCGTTGGACTTGGCAGCAGGCGCAGCAGTGGCTGCAGGCTTGGGAGCCTCGACCTTGGGTTTGACAATGGTGGGGTGCTTGGCGGCATTGATGGGCTGCTGCATCTCCACTTCAAAGGGAATGCCATTGACGTTGACTTTCGCGATGTTGCCTTCTACTTCCTGGATTTCTACTTCGTAGTCGACACCTTGTACTTTATATTGATACTTGTTCATATTTACTATTTGACGATTTACAATTTACAATTGATTGGGCCATTGGATGTATCTGGCCATTTACTTCAACTCAGGACTTGTCGGGATGCCTGGTTTCTTGGGAATAGAGGGCATAACGGGCTGATGGAAATGCGTCATCTGTGAGTACTCGTCGTCCCAGTCGGTATTGCGGGGCTTGATGGTAATAATGCCCGATTCCACGTCATGGACGTCGTCCTCGTACTGTTTGAGTGCCATACCGATGACCGCCATGTATATTTCGCGGTCGATACCCTTGGTCTTCAGACCTTCCTGCAGGATGACACCCGTCTTATGACCTACCTCCATGGTTTTCTCCACCGTCTTGGTAATGGGCTTGATAGGATGCTGGTGGGCCATCTTCTTGGCAGCCTCGGCATGTCTGACGATGACGCCGAAGAGCGTGAAGGTGAGCCACAGCAGTGCCAGACACGAGAACACGATGCCCATGGCCATAATGGTCATGGCGAAGCCGTGGGGGTCCATCTGCTTGAATTTCTCTACTTTCTCCATGTTCAGGGCTACCTCCGCCAGCAAGGGTGTGGTGGCGGCTACGAGCAGTCCCAGGGAGAGCAATGTTCTTTTCACCTTATTCTGTTTTTTATTTCGTTATTACTATTTTTCTTTATCCGCAGAAGAACAGCACGATGAACTGTGCTGTAAAGATACGCAGGAACATAGCCAGCGGATATACCGTGGAGTAGCCCAGCGCAGGAGCCTCCTTCGAGCAGATGCTGTTGGCATAAGCCAGTGCGGGAGGGTCGGTATAGGTACCTGCCAGCATACCTGCTATGGTGAAGTAGTTGAAATGATAGCGGAAGCGGGCAATGGGTCCTACGATGAGGATGGGAATCACAGTGATGAGGAAACCCGTGAGGACGTATAACAGTCCGTCGCCGTCGACCACCGTGGTGAAGAACCCGGCACCAGCCTTGATGCCCACCGACGCCAGGAAGAGCACGAGACCTATCTCGCGCAGCATCATGTTGGCTGACGTCGTGGTATAGGTTACGAGGTGCATCTTGTAGCCATAGCGTCCCAGGAGGATGGCGATAATCAGCGGACCTCCGGCAATACCCAGTTTCATGGGTACGGGCATGCCTGGAATAGCCAGCGGCAGCGAGCCGAAGATGATGCCTAGGATGATGCCCACGAAGATGGTGGCGATATTGGGGGCGTTGAGCTTGCGCAGCGAATTGCCCATCATGGAGGAGACACGTTCTACGGCATCCTCAGGACCTACGACCATGATCTTGTCACCTACCTGCAGGGGAAGTCCTGCCGAAGCAAAGAGGTCGATACCATGACGGGTGACACGTGTGACGTTGACACCATGAACACTAGAGAAGTGCATGGACATGAGCGACTTGCCGTTGATGCTGGGATTGGTGATGAGGATACGCTTGGAGACCAGCGGCTGGTCCTGCTGCTCAAAGTCGACGTCGATTTTTGGACCGATGAATGCCACGATGGCCTCGTGGTCAGCCTCTGCAGAGACGATAAGCATCTGGTCGCCCACGTGCAACACCGTATTGCGGTTAGGGATGGACAGCTCGCCATTTTGCACGATGCGTGAACAGACGAAGTCACGGTTGAGGAACTGGTGTACCTGCAACAGCGTCTTGCCCTCAAGATATTGGTTGGTCACCTCGATGTGCATCTTGTAGGGTTTCTTGTTGGCAGAGGTCTCCTCGTAGGCCTGCAGGCGCTGCTCCTCCTTCTCCAGCTTCACCCTACACGCGTACCTTACTAATATAGTAGCGCCGATAATGCCCAGCACACCCAGGGGATAGGCACAGGCATAGGCCGACGCTATCTGTGGGGCGTTGTCGCCAAAGACCGTTGACAGGGCCTCGTTGGCAGCACCAAGACCAGGGGTGTTGGTAACGGCACCATAGAGCGTACCTACCATCATGGGCAGGTTGACGGGATTGCTGGTGTCGAAGAAGATAAAGTAGCAGGCAAACATCACGACGATGTTCAGCACAATGGCGATGATGGTCAGGATGTTGAGCTTGATGCCCAGTTTGCCGAAGCTCTCGAAGAAGCCCGGTCCTACCTGCATACCTATCATAAAGACGAAGAGTATGAGTCCGAAGTCCTGCACAAAGGTGAGAATGGGCGTGGGTGCCGTAAAGCCTATGTGGCCTGCCACGATGCCGGCAAAGAGCACGAAGGTGACACCCAGCGAGATGCCAAAGACCTTAATCTTTCCCAGATAGACGCCCACGGCAATCACGATGGCATACAGCAAGGCTATATGCGCCACCGAATCCGTGTTGACAAACAATTCTTTTAACCAATGAAATGACTCCATAACATACCTATTCCTAAAATCGGGTGCAAAATTACAAAATTCTTGCTCATTACAAGCATTTTTGTGCAACTATTTTTCATAAATATGAAAATATTATTAAATCCTTCGTCAGTTCAAAAATATTTTGTACCTTTGCAGTCTGGAATTTATTACTCAAATAACAATAAAAGATTTTTATGGCAAACAAAGAGAAACTCTTCAGCGAGTTCCAGGCGCCTACCACCCAGGAGTGGTTGGACAAGATTGAGGTTGACCTGAAAGGGGCCGACTTCCAGAAGCGACTCGTATGGAGAACAAATGAAGGTTTTAATGTGCAGCCCTTCTATCGCCGCGAGGATTTGAAGGACTTGAAGGCTGTGGACTCGCTGCCTGGCGAATTTCCGTTCGTGCGTGGCAACAAGAAGGACAACAACCTGTGGTTCGTGCGTCAAGACATCGTGGTGGACGACGCAAAGGCTGCCAATGCGAAGGCCCTCGACATTCTGAACAAGGGTGTCGACTCGCTGGGTTTCAAGATTTCCGGTAAGGACGTCAGCAAGGAGTTCATCGCCACGCTGCTCGACGGCATCATGCCGCAGTATGTGGAGCTGAACTTCAAGACCTGTCAGCGTCACTGTGTCGAGCTGGCCGAAATCTTAGTGGCTTACTTCAAGGAGAAGAGCTATCCCCTGGCAGAGCTGAAGGGTAGTATTAACTTCGACCCTATCGAGAAGATTCTGAAGAAGGGCAAGGATGTCACTCCCGTGCTGGCAGAGGCCGCCAAGCTCATCGAGGCTCTGAAGGAGCTGCCCGAGTACAAGTGCATCAATGTCAACAGCGTGGCCTTGAACAATGCCGGAGCTTACATCTATCAGGAGCTGGGTTATGCCCTGGCTTGGGGTGCCGAGTATCTCAACATCCTCACCGAGGCTGGCATCGATGCTACGGAGGCTGCCAAGCGCATCAAGTTCAACATGGGTGTCTCTGAGAACTATTTCATGGAGATTGCCAAGTTCCGTGCAGCCCGTCTGCTGTGGGCACAGATTGTCAAGCAGTATGAGCCCAAGTGCGACTGCGCCTGTCAGATGCATGTCTGCGCCATCACGTCGGAGTACAACCAGACGCTGTTCGACAG
>JAEEGL013684636.1_pt1 | contig 10195 bp, 8 predicted proteins | sample 9134231 | NCBI WGS metagenome assembly JAEEGL01 (sample SAMN16246548, study PRJNA631951) | gut metagenome | biome: gut microbiome; feature: rumen; material: fiber-attached | host: Bos | place: Iran: Karaj | collected 2018-10
AGGTCTTGGTGACCGTCACTTCGGTATTGATCGGGTAGGTGCGGATGCTGTTGATGAAGGTGGCGTCAGGCTTGACGGCGCCGAGGTTGGAGGAGCGCTTGGTGCGGGGGTCGAGGGAAAAGACCTGCACGTCGCCCTCGAAGAGGCTGTTGACCTTGACGCGGGTGATGCCCTCGGGGCCTTTCTCGGGCTTGAAGGAAGCCACGATCGGGTTCTCGGAGCTGACCTTGACGGCCTTGCTGATGACTTGGTCCTCGGCGGCCTGGACATTGACGATGTCCGTGCGGAGGAGGAGGTTGCCGTTGGTGGCTTTCTCCCAGTAGATCATCACTTCATTGACCTCCTCGCCGCCGTAGGTGCCGGCGCCGGGGGTCTGGCTGGTGTAGCGGGTCACGGCCAGCATGCGGCGGCCGAGCATCGCGTCGGGAATATCGAAATACCAGTCTTTCTCGTTCTGGCTGACGCCGAAGAGGCCCTCGGTGACCTTGAGATCAAGGGCTTTTTCGGTCTTTTCGCCCTCGGCTGCGGCCGGGGCGGCGGGAGCGGAAGCGGGTCTGCGTCCCTGCGCACCGGCCAGGAAGCAGAAGGCGAGCAGGGTCGCCACAATAGCTGTGAATTTTTTTGACATAGCCTGAATACTAGTTGAAAACGGTCTTAAAGGTACGCATTTTTCCGGGTTTCCGTCATTTTCTTGCAAAAATCAACCACACCCTTGCAGGTCCGGTTTTCTCTGTCTATTTTGCAGTCAGTATTAAATTGTTATGAAAAGACTGCTGATTCTCCTCGGTGCGCTGGCCCTTGCTGCCTGCACGGCTCCCGCGCCGCAAAGTCCCGTCCTCACCATCGAGGGCGGACAGATCCAGGGCGTGTCCGCGGACGTCCCGGGCGTGACCGTCTTCCGCGGCATCCCGTATGCCGCCCCGCCGCTTGGCGAGAACCGCTGGCGGGCACCGCAGCCCGTCGTGCCCTGGGAGGGCGTGCGGGTCTGCGACAAGTTCGGGCACCCGCCGTTCCAGGCGGCACACTATCCCGGCGGCTATACCACCGAGTGGGGCTACGGCGACGAGGCCCCCTACAGCGAGGACTGCCTCTACCTGAATGTCTGGACCAAGGCCCCGGGGGAGACTTCGAAGAAGCTCCCGGTAGCCGTGTGGATCTTCGGCGGCGGCATGCGCGAGGGCTGGGGGAGCGAGCCGGAATTCGACGGCCAGGAGTGGGCCGCCAAGGATGTCGTGCTCGTGTCTTTCAATTACCGCGTGGGACCGTTCGGGTTCTTCGCGCATCCGGAGATCTCGGCTGAGGATCCGGAGCACGCCACGGGCAACTGGGGTACCCTCGACCAGATCGAGGTGCTGCGCTGGGTGCAGCGCAATATCGCCCAGTTCGGCGGTGACCCCGACAACGTGATGCTCTTCGGCCAGAGCGCCGGCTCGCGCAGCGTCAAGTTCCTGAGCGCCTCGCCGCTGACACGCGGCTTGTACAACAAGGCCGTGATCATGAGCGGCAGCGGGTTGGTCGACCCGAACAAACCGCCCAAGCCGATCTTCCCGGGCGGGCCCGTGATGCCTGCCCAGAAGATGACGACCCTCGCCGAGGCCGAGCGTTCCACCAAGGCCGTGGCGGACTGGGCCAATCTCAAGGACCTCGCGTCCCTGCGCCGCGCCAGCACCGAGACCATCTTCTCGCTGGCGGGTATCTACCAGGCTGTTACCGGCGAGCGCAGTGTGCTTTCCGCCTCGCCTATCTCCCCGTATATCGACGGCTACGTGCTGCCGGAGTCTTTCGACGACGCCTGCATCGACGGCACGCTGCACCAGATCCCCTACATGATCGGCTACACGCTCAACGACGCCGGCAACATGGGCGACCAGATCCGCGACTTCTGCCTCAACCGCGAGGAGAAGGGCGGCAAGGCCTACGCCTACCAGTTCGCGCGCCCGCTGCCGACCGACGGCCGCACGGGCGTGCTCCAGGGGGCGTTCCACTCTTCCGACCTGTGGTACGTGTTCAAGTCGCTGAAGAATTGCTGGCGGCCCTGGACCGAGGGCGACTGGGACCTCTCCGAGGTCATGCTGACCGCCTGGTCCAACTTCGCCAAGTACGGCGACCCCAACGGTCCCGACGGTGGCGAATGGACGCCGTACACTGCGGACAAGCCGGAATTCATGGTCTTCCGCCTCGATGAGGCCGGAGCCGAAGCCTCCGGCATGGGCGAGCCCCTCCAGGCGCCCGCCCCCACCTTCCGACGCTGATCCCAATTCCATTTTCTACCAACACCGGATCCGGATTCCCTTGAGACAGGGGTCCATGAATCCATCCAACCAGATCCAAATTCCATCCAACCAAGGTCCGAGCCTTCCCGGCCCGGACCTGCTTTTTGTCACATGATGCCCCCTGCCCCCGTGCACCCGCCGCGCGCACAGCCGCAGCGGGATTGCGGACAGAGCACCGAATCGCAACCGCGCATTACGGGGCTCGGCTGCGATGCTGGCCCTCTCTCCCCCGGTCGTTCGAGCGGCTATGCGCGCTCCGGCGACCGGTAGGTCGTCAGTCGTAAACTTATGACAGGACGATACAAACGGCGTGAGATGTAAATCATTGATATAGATATTGTTATGAATTGTTCAGGTGGTTATTTTGAGATATAATTTTTTCGCAAAACGTTTACAATCAACGAGTTGCGAATCACGGTATTGTGTTGGTCGTGCGAGGGGACGGTGGGTTGGGGTGAGGGATGCGGGGTTTTTATTATTTTTGTGTCTGTAATGGTGGATCTGGAGACAGTGAGGCGGCTGGGGCTGCCGGTGATGGAGATCGCTGATGCCGTGAACCGGGCGTTGGCGGCGGAGGCGTGCCTGGTGGTCACGGCGCCGCCGGGGGCCGGCAAGTCGACGGTGCTGCCGCTGACGATTCTGGCCGGAATGACCCGCGGGAAGATCCTGATGCTCGAGCCACGGCGGCTGGCGGCGCGGCAGATCGCGGAGCGGATGGCCGCGCTGCTGGGGGAGCCGGTGGGACGGACGGTGGGATACCGGATCCGCTTCGAGAGCCGCGAGAGTGCGGCGACGCGGATCGAGGTGCTGACCGAGGGCATCTTGACGCGGATGCTGGTGGACGACCCGGCGCTGGAAGGTGTGGGGGTCGTCATCTTTGATGAGTTTCACGAGCGGAGCCTTGCGAGCGACGTGGCGCTGGCGCTGACGCGCGAGTCACAGCAACTGCTGCGGCCCGACTTGCGGATATTGATCATGTCCGCGACCATTGACACCGAGTCTATTTGCAACGCGCTGGGGGCGCCGCTCATCGAGAGCGCCGGGCGGATGTTCCCAGTGGAGATCCGATACACGCCGGAAGAGGCTACTGCCCTGGACGTGGCGGAGCGCATCGCGCACTGGGTGCGGCGGGCGCTCCGCGACCACGACGGGGACGTGCTCGCGTTCCTGCCCGGCGAGGCGGAGATCCGGCGGTGTGCGGAGCTGCTGGAGGGGATTCCCGGTCAAGCTGGGAATGACGGTTTGGGTCAAGCCGGGAATGACGATGAGCCATCCTCTCTGTCATTCCGGCCGCAGAGCCGGAATCTCACGACACAGATTTACCCGTTGTACGGAATGTTGTCGAACGCCGAGCAGCGGGCAGCGATTGCGCCTTCGGGACCCGGAGAGCGCAAGGTAGTGCTCGCTACACCTATCGCCGAGACTTCGCTGACCATCGAGGGGGTGCGGGTCGTCGTGGACGGCGGCTTCTGCCGGCGGTTGGTCTTCGACCCGCAGAACGCCCTGAGCCGGCTGGAGACGGTGCGGATCAGCCGCGACATGGCCGACCAGCGGAGCGGGCGCGCTGGGCGCGTGGCGCCGGGCGTGTGTTACCGGCTCTGGAGCCGGGCCACCGACGCCCGGCTCGCCGCGACCCGCACCCCGGAGATCCTGGAGGCCGACCTGGCAGGTACGGTCCTGGATGCGGCCGCCTGGGGCGAAGCGCATCCGGAGCGGCTCGCCTGGCTCACGCCGCCCCCGCCCGCGCACCTGGCGCAGGCGTCGCGGCTGCTGGAGCTGCTGGGCGCCGTGGACCCGGACGGGCGCATCACACGCCACGGTCGCGCACTCGCAGCCTTGCCCTGCCACCCGCGCATCGCACAGATGCTCCTGCGGGCGGCGGACCCGGCGGAGAAGGCCCTGGCGGCCGACATCGCCGCTCTGCTCGAAGAGAAAGACCCGCTGGCGGCCGCCACGGACGACGCCGCGCTGACCACGCGGCTCGATGCCTTGCAGCGCGAAGGAACCGGGGCTGGGGGACGCAATACCGAGCGCCGCGAAGGCCGCTGGGGACGCATCGCCCGCATCGCCGACCAGTACCGCCAGCTCGGCGCCCGCCTTTCCCCCGCTGCCAGGGGCGCTGAGCCACCGGTATGCCCCGCGGAGCCCTATCTGGTCGGGCGGTTGCTGGCGTTCGCCTACCCGGAACGGGTGGCGAAGACGCGCAGCGACGGGCCGGGGCGCTTCCAGCTCGCCACCGGCGAACTCGCGGCCGTGGACGCGCAGGATGCGCTGGCCGCCTGCGACTGGCTCGCCGTGGCCAGTGTCAGCGTGCGCCCCGGCGGCGTGGGTCGCATCTGGCTGGCCGCACCCCTGGACCCGGCCGACATTCCGGAGCTGGTCCGCACCCGCGACCGTGTGGCCTGGGACAGCAAGGCCGGCGCCGCGCTCGCCCAGCGCGAGCGGCGCATCGGCAGCCTGCTGGTGGACGCCCGCCCGCTCTCGGAGGGCGTCCGGGAGGCGTTGACGCGCGTCATCTGCGAAGCGGCACAGAAGGAAGGTCGCTCGATGCTGGATTTCTCCGACGAGGTCGGCAACCTCCAGCGGCGCGTGGCGGCCGTCGCTGCCTGGCGCCCCGGACTGGAGCTGCCCGACCTCTCGACGGAGGCCGTCCTGCGAACGGCTCCGCAGTGGCTGCCGCCTTTCGTCGGCCGCGCCACCACCGTCGCGGAGCTCAAGAAAATCGATTTGTGCGCGGCGCTGTGGAGCCTGCTGGACTACGGGCAGCAGCAGGCGGTGGAGCGGCTGGCGCCCACGCACGTCACCGTGCCGACGGGCAGCCGCATCCGCCTCGAGTACCGCCAGGGCGCCGAGGCGCCCGTGCTGCGCGTGCGCCTGCAGGAATGTTTCGGTCTGCTGGACACCCCGCGGGTGGACGACGGCCGGCGGCCCGTGCTGATGGAGCTGCTCTCGCCGGGCTTCAAGCCCGTGCAGCTTACTTCTGACCTGCGCAGCTTCTGGAGCGGCACCTACTTCGAGGTGCGCGCAGAGTTGCGCCGGCGCTATCCGCGCCACGCCTGGCCGGACGACCCGCTGGCGGCCGAGGCCGTGCGCGGCGTCAAGCGCAAGGGCTGATTATTTCAGGGAGAATTTGCAGACGGTGTCGTAGTCGTTCCAGTTGCGCAGCCGAAGGGTCAGCGCCGTCTGGTCGTAGACGTTGGAGTACTGCGTATCCTCGACGCGGCCGTTGGGCAGCGCGAGATTTACCCAGCGCACCTTGGCCAGGCCTTCCTGCGCCTGTTCCGTGGTCAGGATGCCGTTGTGCCCATCCAGGAAGGCGCAGATCTTCTCGTAGCGCATCCAGCTGTGGCTGTTGGGATTGCCTACGTAGATGTCCGGCTCGGTGGTGTAGTACTTCGGGCTGAGGAGGTGGTTCGTGACCGCGAAGGCATTCTGCCCGGCGGGCTTGCGGACGACCATCGTCTTCCAGCCGTCCTCCCGGTCGAATTCGACCACGGCGCAGTCGCCCTGGGCATCGGCGATCATGTAGTGGTAGCCGGAGCCGACGGTCGCGTCGTGGCGCACATCCACGGAGGCGATCAGGTCCAGCGCCTCCTGCACGGTGGCGCAGCGGTCGAGCACCAGGCGGATGATGGCGGAGGTGCCGACATCCGGCTTGGGAGTATCCTGCTGGGAGGCCTGCTTGGGCAGGGCCATGATGGACATGCAGACGCCCTTCTCGTTGATGCCGTCCACGGGAGCGTAGATGGCGGCGAGGGCGTTGACTTTCTTCATAAAGGACGTCGGGAGCTTCTCGAGGCCGTAGCCGACATGCGACATGTCGGTGACGGCGATAGAGGCGTATCCCTTCTTGGGCCGGGACACCGTCACGAGCGTGGGGTTCTTGAAATAGTCGTAGTTGCGGCCGAAGAGGTAGCCCTCTCCCTCGGCGTTGCGCGCCTGGAAACTAGTGCAGTTGATGGCCTCCACATGGCCGTTCTCGTCGGCCACCTGCGAGCTCTTCATCTTGATGGGAATGCCCTTGCCGATCCGGCCGACCACGTAGTTCAGCAGCTCCGCGTTGGTGTCAACCTCCTTGGCGATCATGTCGTCCAGGTCATAGGCGGCCTTGTATTCCATCTCATAAAGATAAGGGTTGTCCCCGATGCTGTGGAGGCTGGAGAGGGTGCGGATCTCCTTGCCCCAGATGATGGCCACAGCGGCCGCGAGGACGATCAAGATGGCGATGAGCCAGAGTAAAAACTTCTTCATAAACTTGGTAATTTCCGGCAAGATAAGCATTTTGACTGTGATTGGATTAACTTTTCACAGTTTTTGCGTCTACTAGGGTGAAGTATGCAGAACGATTTCGAAACAGAGCTCGCCGCCGTGCGCCCCAGGGTCCTCGCCCTGGCCCGGAGTTTCATCCGGGCCTCCGGGCTCCGGACCGACGCGGAGGACATCGTGCAGGAGGTGCTCGTGCGGCTCTGGACAACGCTGAACGGCGGGGCGCAGGTACTCAACGCAGAAGCCTGGGCGGTGCGGACGACCAAGAACCTGTGCGTCTCGCTCCTGCGCCGGGAGCGGGGCCGGGGCGACTCCGCCCCGCTCCCCGCGTCGCTCCCGGCGGCGGAGAGCGCCTCAGCGACCCTCGACGCCGCGGAGAGCCGCCGGCTGGTGGCGCAGGCTCTCGCACAGATTCCGGCCGGCACCCGGCGTCTGCTGGAGCTGCGAGCCGCCGGCATGAGCCTCGACGAGATCGCCGCCGTGACCGCCCGGCCCAAAGGCAGCGTCAAGAGCGCCATCTCCGCTGCCCGCAAACAGATTATTGACTCATTAAACAAGGCTTCATAGCATGACCGACAATAACTTACTGAACCGATTCCTGGAGGCTGAAACCTCCGTCCCGGAAGAAAGGGAGCTCGCGGCCGCCGACCCGGTGGTCGCCCGGCTCTCGGAAGCGCTGGCGGCGCAGCCGCTGCCCGCGCTTCCTGACGCCGGGGCCGAATTCGACCGCATCCTCCGCCAGGCGCGCAGGCGGAGCGTGCGGCGCTGGGGTTTCGCCGCCGCGGGTCTGGCCGCCGCCCTCACGGGCGTCGTCCTGCTGACCCGCCGGCCCGCCACCCCCGCGCCGGCCCCGCCCGACGCGCTGGAGATGCTGCGGCAAGTGCAGTTCATCTCCGGTCTCAATCCCGCCGACGCCGAGGGCTACGACTTCCAGCCGGTCGGCGACGGCTACGTGATGACGGCCCGCTTCGCGGACGGCACCACATCCTCCTTCATCCTGACGCCCCTCGACGGCGGCGCCTCGTTCAACCTTGTTGCACTCAACCCTTAATCCACATCCAGCATGAAAAAACACATCACCCTCCTCTTCCTCCTGTTTCTCGCCCCGCTCGCCCTTTCCGCGCAGCAGACCGTATATGTCATCGACAACGTGTCCGTCGACAAGTTTGACGGCTCCCAGCTCAAGGGCAAGACCATCCGCGACTACCAGATCACCACGACCGGCTCGGGCCGCAAGGCCGTGACGGTCCATTCTATCACCACGGGGCCGACCATCATATCCGGAACCCTCTCCAAGGAGGACATGGAACGCCTCCGGCGGCAGACGGAGGTATTCCGTCTCAAGGCCGATTCGGTGTTTGTACGGTCCGGAGATCTTTATAAACTGCAAAGCGTCGGACAGATCCGCTATGTCATCGACGGCGCGCTGGTCGACGACGGGTCGGCCCTGCGCTCCATCGCTCCCGGGGACGTCGCCGGCATCACGGTCCTGAGCCGAGCGGACAGCAAAAAGAAATATGACTTCGACGGGACCATCATCGAGGTCACAACCCGGAAGAACCCCGATATCGAAAAACTCCTCGACAAGATGCCCGGCGTCAAGCTCTCCAAGGACGGGTCCATCACCGTGAACGGCGAGAAGGTCAGCAAAATCACCATCAACGGCAAGACCTACAAGCTCGACTGATCCGGTCCGCTTCACATCCCTCCTCCTTCCCTCTATGCGCACAACGTCCCGATTTTACGGACGTTGTGCGCGTTTTCGGCCATTTTCGTTCGTAACGTCCGGGAATCCGGGACATTGTGCACGGTCCCCCCGATTCTGTTGGCAAAAAGGATTTGCATGGGTGCGGGCAATCCGCTATATTTGCGGGAAACGAACGACTATGAAATACTTGAAAAGAATCTGGTTAGTGACTACGGACCATCTGGAAGACGGTCTATGGTTCAGGGAGATGGAGGATTTCAAAGTGGGGATGAATTATGTCGCCGTGCAGGTGAGCCGGTCACGGGTGGTTGTCCTTGCTTTTATCTTGATGTCCAATCACGTTCATTTCGTGTTGTATGGGACCCGTGAGGATGTCCTGGCTTTTATCTATGGGTTCAAGGCCCGCTATTCCCGTTACCTGCAACGCAAGTATGGCCTCCCGGAGTTTCTCCGCGACTACGGCGTGGACCTCCAGGAGATTCCGGAAGACGATGGACATGAATCGCCGGAACGGGCCATCGCTTACGTGCAGATGAACAGTGTGGCAGCCAATATTTGTCTTCACGCCTCCCAATATCCCTGGGGAAGCGGTAACGCATTTTTCAACGCCGCTCCGGCAAAGGGCCGACCCTTGGGGACGCTTTCGGCCCGCGCCAAAAGGCGCATCCTGCATTGCGCCTGCGACCTTCCAGACACCTGGCTGCTCGGCGACGATGGGTACATCCTTCCATCTTCCTATCTGAATATCCGTTATGTAGAGCAATTATACCGCACACCCAAGCGGATGAATTTCTTCCTGGTCAATTCCTCCAAGGCTAAGAAGCGACTCGGCGCCGGCGAGGCGGAGTTGCCCTCTTTCCGGGACCAGACCATCCTTTCCGTCCTGCCGGACTTATGCTGGTCCCTGTTCGGGAAGCCTGGGTTTAACGACCTGTCCGAATCCGAGCAGTCAGAGATGCTGCGGCAACTCCGTTACCGCTTCGGCAGCCAGGTCAACCAGCTGGCACGCGTGACCGGCCTCTCGTACGATGCCGCCGCGCGGCTGCTGGACAGCCTCTGACCGGACTAAGTGCGCACAACGTCCCGATTATACGGACGTTGTGCGCGTTTTCGGCCATTTTCGTTCGTAACGTCCGGGAATCCGGGACGTTGTGCACGGTCCATGGGGCTGGGGGATCCCGAAGCGGCCTGCCGGAAAGATTTGGACGGGTGCGGGTAATCCGTTATCTTTGCAGAACTATGTATTACGTCTCCAAAAAGATACGCATCGCGGCGAGCCACCACCTGGAGGTGGACTACCCCACCATGTGTGCCCGGCCGCACGGGCACAACTACGAGATCGAGGTCTTCTGCAAGGCCGAGACACTCGACGCGAACGGGATGGTCGTGGACTTCAAGACCCTCAAGGAGTGCGTGACCGACAAACTCGACCACCGCGACCTCAACGAAGTCCTGCCCTTCAACCCCACCGCGGAGAACCTCGCGCGCTGGATCTGTGACCAGATCCCGTGCTGCTACAAGGTCATCGTCAGGGAGACTTCCGACAACACAGCAACCTACGAATTATGATCACCGAAGAACAAGCCAAGCAGCATATCCGCGAACTCCTCGAATTCATCGGCGAAGACCCCGACCGTACGGGCCTTCAGCAGACGCCGGACCGGATGATCCGGATGTTCGGCGAGATGTTCCGCGGCTACGACCCGGCCCAGGCGCCGGTCGTGACGACCTTCCCCAACGGACAGGACGGCATCATCTACGACGACATGGTCGTGGACACGGGCCCCTTCTATTCCGTGTGCGAGCACCACTGCCGGACGTTCTTCGGCGAATACTGGTTCGCCTATCTGCCGAACCCCAAGGGCCGGATCCTCGGGCTGAGCAAGATCGGGCGCGTGGTGGACTACTGCGCGTCGCGCCTGCAGGTCCAGGAGCGCCTGGTGCACGA